>Ga0268263_1001127_pt1 | contig 26915 bp, 27 predicted proteins | sample Biomet5_FD_190358 | JGI IMG/M metagenome (GOLD analysis project Ga0268263, IMG submission 190358) | Microbial communities from bioreactor (seeded with sewage sludge) at LBNL, California, USA - Biofuel metagenome 5 (SPAdes) (version 4) | ecosystem: Engineered > Bioreactor > Anaerobic >... | reverse complement strand
AATACTAAGTTTAAGAGGTCAATGTAATATTAATACTGAGTATTAATACTTAGTTCATTGACATCAAGTATACTTAAGTCTGAAGTTTGCTTCGTTATAGCTCAAGTTTTCCTGTACTCATTAACGATTGCAAGCAGATTTTCAAAAGCTGAATCTGTAATATCTTTCAGGGTTGCAATTTCCTGCTTGTTAAGTTCAAGCTCGGTCTGCCTTTTCGAGAGATAATTTCGCATTTCTTCGGGAGCTGGTCCGCCAGTGATTTTTCTTCTCTTTACGTTCGAAACTGGGTTAAGGGCTTCTTTTACCATTTTCTCTGTGAGCCCCCGGCTTGAAAGAGATTCGGCCAGCACAATTTCGGCAACAGAATCGATTTTTTCAAGAGTTGGTTTTTCCATTTTCCTTGCAAGCATCCCAACGATCTGGTGGGCAGTCCTGAAAGGAATTCCAGTTTCCCGGACAAAGGTATCCGCAAGTTCGGTTGCGGTTGTAAAACCTGTAACTGACTGGGCAGCAAGCACTTCAGGGTGGACCTTCATAGTTTTTATCATCCCTTCCATAACCCTTACTGAAGCCCTTACCGTTTCTACAGACCGCCAGATATTTGGAGTTGCTTCCTGCAGGTCCCGGTTGTAACTCAGGGGAAGTCCTTTGCAGATCGTAATTAGAGACATTAGTGCACCCACTGCTACTCCTGTTTTCCCGCGCATAAGTTCGGCAGTGTCAGGATTTTTCTTCTGCGGCATGATTGAAGAAGTAGAAGCATACATGTCGTCCAGTTCTATGAAATTGAATTCGGAAATGGACCACATTACAAGTTCTTCAGCCATACGGCTCAGGTTTATCATGAGGTTTGTAAATCCTGAAGCGCATTCAATAAGAAAGTCCCTGGTGCTGACCGCATCCATTGAATTTTCAAGCAAGCCGTCAAAGCCCAGAAGCTCCTGGGTCCTTTTCCTGTTCAGGTTAAATCCCGTGGAAGCAAAAGCAGCAGCCCCAAGCGGGCAGAGGTTTACCCTTGAGTAAGCGTCCTGAATCCTGTCAAAGTCCCTACCAAGAGCGGCTTCGTGGGCGCAGAGGTGATGAGCAAGCGTTGTCGGCTGGGCATGTTGCATGTGAGTAAAACCAGGCATGAGCGTCTCTGTATTTTTTTCCGCAAGGGTGAGAAACGTTCGCCTCAGCTCATGGATTTCTTCAAGCAGCCCGGTCAGTTCTTCCCTGAGCACCAGCCTGATGCAAGTTGCTACCTCATCATTTCTGGAACGCCCAGAATGCATCCTGCCCCCAACGTCTTCCCCAACCATATCGATGAGCCTTGACTCAAGAGAGATATGGATGTCTTCATAGCTGAAATCGAGCTTTTCCATTCCTTCCTCTCGGATTTTTAAAAGCCCACTAAGGATTTTGCTGCAGTCCTCCCTATTTATGATGCCCTGCTCTTTTAGCATTACTGTGTGGGCAAGGTCCACTGCGATATCAGCATCAAAAATCCACCTGTCAGCTTCCATAGAGGAGGTATAACGTAAGATTTCCTCGTCCTGGGCAGCCTCCAGCCTGCCTCTGCGTAAAATATTGCTCATCGGTTTTCCTCTCTCTGATTTTTGTGATATAAGTAGGTGTGAGTATAATTCCTGTTGATACGAATATAATTTCTGTTAATGTCTGTGGCAATAGTATTTGTGAAACTAATATGAGATTTGATATGAGGCTTATAAGATTTAATATAAGACTTAAATGAAATACTTGATGCAAGATTTAAAGTAAGATTTGTAGCGTGGTATTATTTCGAACGCTTAAATATGAATCGGTTTCGGGAAGTTATCCTTGTTTTTCTTTTAAGGCTAACTGTATCAGGTAGGCCCTTGTTTTTTTCAGTAAAAATTTTTGAAAACTACCACTGCTTACTTACTTGTCCGGTTTCTTTCGGTATCCCAAAAAAGCTAATCGTAAGGAAAACTTAATTTCATTTAATGTCCGTGGTTTCAAAGTGCAACCGTATCTCAGCGATTTATGACATCATACTATCAGGCAAGAAAATTCCTTAACCGATGGTCAATGTATAAGATTTTATTCATGGAATCGCAATGCCTATATCCAATGGATCATCAGGTTGTATATCTATAGCGATATGTATTGATAGATCACTAGCATCATTAGAGATCATTTCAGTCTTTGTAATATTGTTGTCTAATGTAGCTTTAATGTATGTCCCTGATGTCAGTGTAAATGGAAATTGTTTTATCATGGATTCTTTTTTAGGAGCTGACATATATGATTCGTTAAATATAGAGGTATTTTTTGAGTCGAGTACTTCTACAGTAACTTCATGGCTTTTATTACCCCAATTATGTATAAAAAAATAATTACCGCTTTCTTTGTTGTTATTATTTTCATTTTTGTCAAGAAGAATATTCTGCTTAACAACAGGAATTAAAACAATAATGCTTATCAACAAAAGGAATATGCATACAAATATGACTAATTTTTTTCTTGACATGTTAAGTCCTCAACCAAGATCTCTCTATTATAACTAGGACTTCCTCACATGAGGAACAAAATAAATTACGGGAAAAACAGTACAATATACCAAAATATTTCCCTTCTTAATCTCATCTGAAGAATAGACTATATGGACAACTTTGTTGTTATATTTCTTAGCAGTCTGGTCAATATAATAACTTTTATTATCAACGTTTATTTCTCCGATAAGAACGTCATCCCCTACTGTTAATACGACGCTACTATTTGCTTCCCCAACAACTGTTCCGGTATACGAATAGGACTTAGGAGCATCTGAGATAGATCCATCTGCTGCTGTAATTGTTGCGTTGTCACTTACTATATGTATTTTCTGAAGCTTAAGATCAAAATTTTGTCCTAGCAGTCTAAGTGTAACCTGACCATCAGCTGCATCATCGAGAAAAGCTGTAGGATTTGTAGTAACAGTTTCAAAATTATATAGTGTATCATTGAAGTCAAGCAATTTTTTGTCGAAGTCAATGTTATTTATTATATCTGATTTGTCGTCCTCTGTAGTTGCACTTACTGCCAGTACGACTACAACAGTTACTATCAAAAATGTTGCAAATATTGCGCTTACTCCAAATTTTTTATTCATTGTTATTTATTTTCTCCTGAGGATTTTACCCCTAAGGCAGGATTTAAGTAAGCTTAAAATATACGCAAAATTAATGTAATTTGCTCCAAAGTTATCTAACCTGCTTCTGTTATCTAACCTGCTTCTGGGCGCCTAGAGTTCAAATAGATCTTCCACATTACATTTGAACTCCATAATTTGTTTTATGTTTGCTGTTATATACTTTATCGAAAAACTCCTCAAATTAACTGTTTTCATTCTTTTTAGTGCTTATTAATTATCCATCTTTTTGATTTTTTAGTTATTGACCAAAATTATAATATACAATAATAAAGCCTCAAGATCGCCTAGATAATTATAAAAATAAAAGTGTTATATAATATAATAATAAAAGTAAATATTTAATAAAACACCGCGGAATAAAATGATCTATTCCTATATTTTGTGTTATTATACAAAGAGTTCCATTGCAAAAATTACCGAATTAAAGGAGGTGAGCACCGGGAAGCCGTACAAAGGCGGTAATAATTGCGCTACAACTCCCTCAATGCATCAGGACGGCAACAGATGCCAGATAATCGGAGACATCGAAGAAAGGCCAATAATCTTGGAAATTGGAATTGAAATGATAAATAACCTTATTAAAACATATATTTTCTAAGTCCATTTCATTAACTTTTTTGTGTCGTTAAAGTTTTACGCTTAGGTTTTACGCTTCGTATAATTATTGAAAAATTTTGTGATTTATCAAATTATTTTTCTATATTTGAACATCTTCCCTTCTTATTGATAATTCTCCTTGCATATCCCAAAAAAGCTAATCATGAGAAACGCGTAAATTTGTTTAATGTCCGCTGTTTCAAAGTATAACCGAATCGCACCCATATATGAACTGATAGACCTGCCTCTAGAATTATTCTTTTTCCGGGAATGGAGAAAAGAAGCCCTTTCAGACCTGAGCGGAAAAATTCTGGAAGTAGGGGTGGGCACAGGAAGAAACCTGAAATACTATCCGGCAGGCTGTAGGGTAATAGGGATCGACAAAAGCGAAAAGATGCTCCGGCGAGCCCAGGAAAAAGCCGAAGGAAGGAAAAACATTACCCTTTATCCTATGGATGCCGAACATCTTGAATTCCCTGATAATAGTTTCGATTACGTGGTCATAACTTTTGTTCTCTGCACAATTCCTGATCCTGTGAAAGCTCTTAAAGAAATGAGACGAGTCCTGAAACCATCAGGGGAATTGATAGCTCTTGAGCACGTTCACAGTGACTACCCTATTGTTGACTTCATAGAACATTTGATTAATCCGATTCTGTTTTTCCTGCTTGGGGATCATACGACCCGGCATACTGTGAAGAATATTGAAAAAGCCGGCTTCACCATTAAGGAAGCGAAAAAATTGGCTTTCAAGGACGTTTTCAGGAAGATTAGAGCAAAACCATAAGGAATTTTTGTTTGAGTGTATGCCCGGTTATTAATAGCAATTAATCTGTCAAAAGGGTAGTGTAAAAGCGAAAAACTCTTTAATGCAATTTAAAGAAACTCTCTTAAACAATAACACCTAATTTATAAACGGATGTTGGGAAAAACAAAGCGCTACCTTGAGGTTACGAGGGTCCTTTTAAAGTACAACCTTATTCCGGAACTTTACCGGGATTTGCGCACCAATTATATTTCAAATCCTGAGTGCACCTGTACTTATGATCTCGAAAACAGGCAGACGGCTGTGAAACTCAGGGAAGCTTTCGAAGAACTCGGGCCGACTTTTATCAAAATGGGACAGACAATGAGCAAGCGGCCTGATCTTGTTCCGCAGCCTTATGTTATAGAAATGGCAAACCTTCAGGACAAGGTTAAGCCGATACCTTTTGAAGAAATGGCTGAATCTCTTGACCTTGCCTGTGTTTGCGAATTCGAGACACCTGAAGAACGAAAACGGACAAAAACGGAAGCGGAGCTTAAAGCTTCCCGGGAGAGAAAAGAAAAAGCTTTTATTGAAATTTTTGACAGCTTTAATACGGATCCCATTGCCTGTGGCTCGATTGCTCAGGTTTACAAAGGGGTTCTGGAAGGCAAGCCGGTTGCCGTAAAGATTCTTCGCCCGAACCTGATTGACATTATAAATATTGACCTCTCTATTCTGGACGATTTCAAGCCTGTTATGAGAAAGGTTCTCGGCCTGGGAAGTAATTTTGATATTGATGCTTTCTTGCTGGAGATCCGGGAGATGCTTACACACGAGGTTGACCTGAGAACCGAAGCCGTCAACATGCGACGTTTTGAGGACAATTTTAAGAACATAAAAAACGTGTCTGTGCCCAAAATCTATCCCGACTACTGTTCAGCCAATGTCCTTACAATGGAGTTCATCCAGGGAACCCAGATTAAGGACATAATCAATATGCCTGTGCTCCAGAGCAAGAAATCTGAATATACGCGTAGCATTACCAAAAGTTATCTTAAACAGGTTTATATTGATGGCTTTTACCATGCTGACCCTCACGGCGGCAATATGCTGGTCCAGGAAAACGATACCATCGCCTTTATCGATTTCGGGGCTGTAGGCAGTATCGATGACGAACTCAAAAAAAATATGCTGGAGTTTTATTACGCCATCAATAACAAGGATGTGGAAGGAGCGACTCAGTTTTTCCTGAAAATTGGGGGTGCGGATGCGCGGGATGTGGATATCCGCAGGCTCAGGAAAGATATGGACAGCCTGATCGCAAACCAGAACTACGGGCTTGAAGGCAGGCAGAGTGACAATTATGCAAAGCTCGGCCTGAAATACGATATCCATCTGCCCGGAGAATTCTCAACCCTGCAGAGGGCGATCCTGCTTATAGAAGGGGTCTGCCTGGAGCTGGACCCGAGATACAACATTAAAACCATTGCTATTCCTGTGCTGATGGATGCTTATAAAAAGCTTAATGCTCCAAAAGGAACAGCTCTCCATATCGAATTTTCTACCGAGCCTGTGGACGAAAAGGTTGAGTTGAGGGCTGCGATTCAAGAAGTCGCCGATAAAATGGAAGGAATGGGGGATAAGTTTCTTTCCATAAAGCAGAAAGAAACAAGGAAAACTACATTTTCAAAAGAACTCTACCTGACTGTCCTGCTTATTGCTTCAACTTACATCCTGTTAAACGGAGGTACTTTTTCCTGGGTCGGACTGGCTGGTTCTGGGGGATCGGTTCTGATAGCACTTCTTCTTGTAGTTCGAGATAAATAAGAATCAAAAACTTTCAGCAAACACAGGTTTTAATGGTTAATCACTGACTTTGATAGATAACGACTGAAAATTGCTGAAAAATAATTTTTTTCTACTATTCATGATTCCAAAGATGTTACTGTTAGTTCTATAACTAAAGAATAAAACTAGATAATTTAAAGTGATACGTTGTTATATTTATCATTAAGTTAGAAAATATATGCACTCAGACGTTTTTAAAAGTTTAACTCCTTTTTACATAAGATTTACTCTGGAAATATGCTTATTATAATAGCATTTTTATGTTACTAAAATGAATAAATATGCGACGGTATTTTTCAAATTTAATAAACTTGGGAAATAAGTGGGGAGAATGAAATGTTAAAACCTGGAATCATAAAACCAGTATTATTACTGGTATTTATAGGAATAATAGTAGCTGCATTTGTACAACCCATTGCAGGAAACACGATGGGTCAGGGGAAACTGATGGAACAAAAAGATAAGATGGTTCCCTGTCCCGATAATAAAAGTATGATGCAGTATGGAATGAAAGAACGTGCAGCCAGCGAAACGTGTGAGACTTCTTCCAAGGAAAAAATGGAATCAATGATGGAAGAAAAATCATGCAATGAAACCATGACAGGTTCCATGATGAAAGAGAAATTAGCCAGCAAAGGCTGCTATAACGAAAGCTCATCCCAGGCCAACTTTGGCTACGCTCATCTCTGGCTTAAGAAGGCAATAAAGATTCACGAAATGCATTTGATGAATCTCAGTACGACGACCGAAGAATCCAATATGGAAATGATGGACCAGATGATGGAGGCCAAAAAATACCTTGCAGGAGAAAAAATGAATATGGGTATGATGGGTAGAGCAGCAGACAATATCTCTGCAGAGTATGAACATCCCTACGCCATGTCAGCCCTTATGAGACTTGAATGCTGCGACTTCTGGCTTGATAAAGCTATAAAACTTCATGCAATGCACATGAAGAACCCTAAGATTGCAACCAATGAGTCTCAGATTAGATTAATGGCCCAGATGATGCGCGCAAACAGGTATCTTGCAGGAGATATGAACATGGAGATGGCTAAAAACGCCAGTCTCTCCCAGGATAACGTTAACCTTACAGCTCTCTGGCTTGAAAAGGCAATGAAACTTCATGCAATGAACCTTAAGAATCCTGAAGCAGCGACTAATGAATCCCAGATGAGACTAATGAACCAGATGATGCAGGCCCGCGAATGTATTGAAGGAAAGGGTATGAATCTGGAAATGCTGATGGACTTTGAAGAAGACTCAGCCAGAGAGATGTGTGAGCCTTCATCAGAAGAGATGTGTGAGCCTTCATCAGAAGAGACGTGTGAGCCTTCATCAGAAGAGACGTGTGAGCCCTCACCCAAGGAAAAGATGATATTCTCTTTGATGATGAACTCGATGAGAATGGAAGAAAAATCATACAATGAAACCATGATGAATTCCTTGAAGAATTTAATTATGGAAAAGAAAGAGGCCAAAAAAGAGAAAATTGAGTCCATGAAGGAAGAGAAAATGGAAGCCTTGATGGAAAAGAAAGAGGCCAAAAAAGAGAAAACTGAGTCCATGAAGGAAGAGAAAATGGAAGCCTTGATGGAAAAGAAGTTAGCTAACGAAAGCTGCTATACAGGCAAGATGGATAAAGAGGCAATATTAACCCGGGCTAACATGGACTGCGTTTGTTCATGTCTCGAGAAAGCCATAAAAATGCATGAGATGTACCTTAGAAATCCTGAAGCAGCAACCAGTGAGTCTAAGATGGAAATGTTGAAACAGATGATGCAAGCCCATGAATATCTTACAGGAGAAAAAATGGATATGGACATGATAAACAAAGCAATAGACAATGAATCTGCATGCCGGATGAAAGAAAAAGCAGACTATTTGTCGTCAGAAAAGAGTGAAGACTGCTCATCCAGCAAAATGGAACAGTACTCTTCGAGCAAACCGAGCAAAAATTACTCATCAAGTGGATGCTAACAAGTTTCTCGAATCTAGAAAGTAAAGTCACCTATAATTAAAATTAGTGGGGGATACTCCCACTCCTATTTTTAGCTGTTTGTGTATCTTTTCGTGTTGCATTTTAAGAATAAAACTGCCTGCTTCAGTGTTTTATGATATTAACTCGGCACAATCAACTCAATACACACAATCAACTCAATACACACAATCAACTCAATACACACAATCAACTCAATACACACAATCAACTCAATACACACAATCAGCTCAATACACACAATTAACTCAACACACAATTAACTCAACACACACTGTGTAATTGCTGAAGAAAGAGCTAAAAGGCCTTCGCAATCAATTCAACACAATCAACTAAAGATAAAAGGTACAAAAATTAAAAAAACTTCAAAAGTAATAGGTTAGGATGTACTGCCAAATTATGGAATCAGTATCAATTTCAAACCAAATAAAAATATGAAAACTGTTACAAAGTTCCTGAATTTTTCCTGGGGTATTTTTTCAACTCCTCTTTTTCCGATCATTGCCCCAATTAATGATATGGGTATGAAGATCAAAAAGCCGGATACAAGGACAGGATCAAGTCTCGTACCTCCCTGAATATAGGTCGCTATCCTTGTAGAGTCGATCATAAAAGATATAGCGCCAGCGTTTGCAACATAAACAGCTTTTTCCAGGTTGAAAGCGCTCAAAGCTACTGCGTTTATCTCCCCGCCTATTCCGAAGATACCTGCAAAAAATCCGGTAAGGGTTCCACCGGATATTGCTACTGATAACTTCTGGCTCAGTTTGAAAGTTCGGTTGAAAATGATGAAGATAACATAGGCTATAAGGAACACCCCTAAAGCTCTTGAAAGAATTTCCCTTGAGATTCTTAAGGATAGGGATGATCCCAGGAAACTGGCAAAGATCCCTGGAAGCCCAAAGGCAAGAAGAAGCTTCAATCTTATTCCTTTCCTGAATAAGAGTATCTTCCAGATATCATTAAACCAGTGAACTATGCCCACCAGGAGTAAAGTCTGAGGCAGAGGGAGAATAATCAACAGGATAGGCACCATGATTGTGGATATTCCAAATCCGGCCATAGTCCCTACCAGGCTTGCCAGCAGTGTAATCAGGGCTATATAGATAACTTCTTCATAGAAAACCATGCTACACAACCATATTCAATCGAATTCAATCAGATTCAATCGAATTCAATCAGATTCAATCAGATTCAATTAGACTTAATTATACTCAATTTTCTCTTGCACTCGGTATTTTGAGGCCTCACTGCCCTTGCTATGGTCTGGGTTCTTCAGAAAGTGCTGTACCCCAAAAGACAGGTCACTCTTCAGGACGAAGGTGGCAAGCTATCTTAAAGCATTAGGTGATAATTATAAATAAATTAACATATCTTTAATTATTGGGGTATTATAGTGGTTTAATTATTGGGATATTATGGTGGTCGTTGATTTTTTTGTCTGCAATGTGAGACATTAACCGTTGTGGTTAAAAGCTGAGGTTTAGAGTTTCAAAATGGAGCACAGAAACTTGGCCGAGAGTTTACATAAGAATACACCAAAAATTGAACAAGCTCACTCAATTGTAAAGCACCCCGTTTTAATTTAATTGCCGGAGTTTGATTGTATTTTTTCGTCCAAAAATATAGTTAAATCAGAGTTACTTACTAAAATTTGATAAAAATATTTGATATTCAAATGAAAAGTCCGGTTAGCTGCTGATTTAACTATTAGAACTTAATCCGATGCAGAATTTAATTCGAGGCGATCATGGCAGACAGCAAAAATATCATAATTGGTCTGTTAGTACTGGCAGTAATAGTGCTTCTTTTTTTTCTAGCTTTCAGGCCAATGACATACAGTTCAACCTATAGCCAGGGAGATTATCAGCCAGGGCAGATGGGGCCAGGAATGATGAACAATCCAGGCTATAATTATAGCTATGGACCGGGAATGATGAATAATCCAGGCTATAACTATGGCTACGGACCGGGAATGATGGGCAATATGATGGCAATATATTATCCTGAGTCAAAACCTGTAACCCAGGATGAGGCTTTGAAAAGCCTGGAGAACTTCGCCAGCCAGTATGGCTCGAATATTCAGGTCGAGGACTTCATGATATTTAGCGGCAATTATTATGCTGTTTTAAAAGACACAAACAGCAGTCAGGATATAGCTGAAGTGCTGGTGGATCGCTATTCAGGGTCAGCCTATCCTGAACCAGGACCAAACATGATGTGGAACACACGCTTTGGAGCTGGCAGAACAACGACCGGAGCGCCTGAGTATGATCTAAATGAGGCTAAAAAGCTGGCAGGAAATTTCTTAACAGGCTACCTGCCGGGAGCGCAGGTCCTGGAATCTAACGAAATGCCCGGTTATTACACTTTTGATTTTGGAAGACAAGATATTGAAGGGATGTTGAGCGTAAATGCCTACAATGGTCAGATCTGGGTGCATACCTGGCACGGACCTTATCTGGGCGAGACAAACATAACAGGCTAAATTCCATTTATAGTCTGGTTGACAGATTCAAGTGTAAGCTTTTTCGTCCAATCGTAAACATATAAATGAGAAAACGAAAAATTGACTGTTATGCGGGGAGTGTGGTGACAATGGATGGATTTATGGATCATTATGGTTACGGCACGATGGGATATGGAGGTATATTTTTCGGGCTCCTTTTCTGGATTCTCATAATTGTGCTAGCTTATTTTCTAATTAGATGGTTTGTTGAGCAAAATAAAACTAAAGGAGGTGAAGAGAAGTCTGCGCGGGATATTGCAAAGGAGAGATATGCGAAAGGTGAAATTACTGAAGAAGAATTTGAAGAAATGAAAAAACGTTTGATGTGAAAGCCTTCAATCTGCTGAGCAGGAACATCTTCCAACTTGTTTACATTTTTGTCAACGATATCTCTAGGAACTGTATATCAAACAAAGAATGTGGTGAATCGCAAGCCTTTTTTAAAAAGGCTTGAGCTGAAACATCTATCAGTATCATAGCCATAATTCTTCATAAGATGTCTTGATGAAACCTTTCCGGTGGAAATATCTAATGTAGCGATTAATGTAGCAATAAACTCAGTCTCATTGACCTGAATTTGCGCAAAGAATTTGTGGCAAATAGGACATATTATTATTCAATCTTACAATATTCCAGGAAATTATTATATTAATTTAATATGTTGGATTATCAGGTAAAGCTAGACGGAGATTTAAACCATGACCCAAGAAACCATAAAAGTTGAAGGCATGACCTGTATGCACTGCCAGTTGAGGGTTAAAAAGGCTGTTGAAGCTGTAGAAGGGGTACAGAGGGCGGATGTAAACCTTCAGACCAAACAGGTAACTGTTGATTTTGAAGAAGGGAAGGCAAATCTCGAAAAGGTCAAGGCTGCAATTCGTGAAACCGGGTATGAGCCTGTTTAATGTAGTCTCACACAAATAATATCTGGTACTGGTTTCAAAGAATATATATAAAAGGTACAAATGCAAATACTATCTAGTACTGATTTCAAAGAATATATCGTAAAAGTCGTAAAAGGTACAAATTTTACATGTGGGTGAAGCGTCTGTTTGAAAAATACAGTTGTGCTGTGGGGGTGAACACATCGGGGAGACAACATTCATAGTAGATGATCTGGTATGCAGGTACTGCAAGGATATGGTCACAAAACTCGTTACTTCTATCAACGGGGTTTCCAGAGTAAACATCAATATTCCTGAAAGAACCGTAAATGTAGCTTATGATAGCCGGATAACTGATGCGTACGTTATACAGATGACTTTACTTAAAGCTGGCTATAAAATCGTAGAAGAGCCCGGAAGAATCTTTTAAGCACGGGCAATCCTTGAAAATCTAGATAGTGGCAGATCCGGTTTGAATAGTGGCAGATCCGATATCTGGATAGTGGCAAATCCAATGGAAGGGACTATTAGAGTCTACAGCATGACCTGCGGTCATTGCCAGAAATGAATAGCTAACGCTATTCAGAGCAGAATAGCAGGTGCTATTTTTCTCTTTATGAAATGAAAACTGCTTAAGTTCTAACTGGACTTTTAAAGGTATTTTTAAACAAATTGAATTTTGAAGGAATTTTAAACTTAAAAAGTACAGTTCTGAAAAATATCATCCATATGATCAAGCAGTTATGTTTTCTCTTTCATACACACAGTCATTTTGAGGGAAAACCTGTGTTTTTGCAGGTGGAATTACAGATTTCCTGATGTAGATTATCCCGTTTCTCTGCCCATTGTATTAAAGGAATTATTACTTCACAAAGCTCTTTTCCATCGTCTGTCAAAAAGTATTCAACCCTCGGAGGTATCTCGGGAAATGCTTCTCGTTGGATCAGGCCTTCTTTTTGGAGTTCTTTTAACAGGTCGGTAAGTGACTTTGGGCTGATACCCTCAAGGGTGTTCATGAGATCATTGAATCGTAATCTACTGTGATGCCCAAGGGCACTGATAACCTGGATGGCCCATTTTTTGGATATTATGGTGATAATCCCCTCGATGGGGCACAAACAAATCCCATTACTATTCTTTTTCATAGTCACTTTATCACTATTAACTTTATAGTTTAAATACTATAGTAAAGTATTCTAGTTATTAATATTTTATGTTACTATTTACTTTATTTTTAATATTAAATATTCTTACACAGAGGTAAAAAGATGAAAGTTCTTGTATGTGGAAAAGGTGGAAGCGGTAAGAGTACCATTACTGCTCTGCTTGCAAAATCCATGGCTAAAAGAGGTTACAATGTGCTTGTGGTTGACAGTGATGAGTCAAATTTCGGGCTTCATAAACAGTTAGGCCTTGAAATGCCCGAAGATTTCATGAATTATCTCGGAGGGAAAAAAACTCTTGGAGAAAAACTAATGAGGGCGTATCAGACGGGAGACACTGCCAGTATTTTTGATAATAAATGGCAAATTTCTGATATTCCTGAAGATTATACTGTAGAAAAAGATAACATTAAAATGATAACCATAGGCAAGATCCATGATTTCGGAGAAGGATGTGCCTGCCCGATGGGTGCTCTTGCAAAGAATTTTCTGATAAACACAGAAACTACTCCTGAAGATGTTGTATTTGTGGATACTGAAGCTGGTATTGAGCATTTTGGAAGAGGAGTTGAAGAAGGTTGTGACCTTGTGTTAATGGTGCTTGATCCATCTTATGAATCCATAAGGCTTTCTGAAAAAATAAACGAACTTGCCGAGAAAGCTGGGAAGCCTCTATATTTAATTCTTAATCGTGCAGACAAAATAGGGACTCAGTTAATGATGGAAACTGTGGATAAAAATCGTATTCTAACTTCAGTTCCTTCAAACTCGGAAGTATTTCTAGCAGGGTTTGAAGGAGAAGAGCTGAAAGTGGAACTTCCAGAAATCGAGTCAGTTGCTGATTTTCTAATCTCAGGAATTCATTCTTGAGATCGAAATAAGAGAATTATACAGGACTTACGCGGTTGAACTGAGAAATCAATGGCATCAAACCTTCAACTGTTTAAACCACTAAACAAGTCACAACGCCTAAAGTGCTTGATTTTGTAATTCAAGTGTGTAAGTCCTATTGTAAATAGAGTAGTGGTAATATGATATTAGAAAATTTCAAAAGAGAATCAATAGTACCCTTGCCAGTGGCATTCATATCAACAATCAGTGAAAATGGAATTAGAAATATAGCCCCATATTCTTGCTTTATGCCTGTTTTACGCCCATTTGATTTAGTTTGTGTAGCTTCAGCAAAAAGGAGAGATACATTAGATAATTTAAAAAGCACAGGAGAATTCGTTATTAACATGCCTGGTACTGATATGGCAGATAAAGTGATACCAACGGCTTCACACGTCCCTCCTGATGTTGATGAATTCGAATTAGCTGGTCTAAAGGAGAAACCTTCAAAAAAGATCAAGGCTCCAGGAATTGAAGGATGCTACGCATGGATGGAATGTAAACTGGACCATATAATTGATGAAGTATACAATGGCTTTCCTTACGCATTGATTCTTGGTAAAGTAGTGTATCTTGAGATAGAAGATAGCGTATACAACAAAGAAAATGGTTCCTGGGACGTAGAAAAAGCTAAACCATTAATGATGACAGGGTCAGACAATGGTATGCATTTCTGTACTGTCAACGACACCGGTAAATTTGAGCCTTATGGAGCTATGTTTAAGAACGGTAAAGATCCTCTCGAAAGGATATATAAAAAAGAAGAGGGTCAAGAATGCAAGTAATGAGTATGGAAAATTTTAATGAACTCGAAAAGCCACGAGTTCAAAAAATTCCAGGATTTTACGGTGAAAAACTTATTGAAGGAGTTTTTATAAGGGATATGAAATTGTTCAGTGATGAAAGAGGGTTATTAACCGAGGTTATACGTTTAGACGATGAAGATCTGAAGGCACAAAATATCAAGCAGATAATTGCATCATATTCATATCCTGGAATGATAAAAGGTTGGCATCTCCATTCAAAACAAGAAGATCATCTGTTTTGTGCTACTGGAATGATAAAAGTTGCATTATACGATTATAGGGCAGATTCTCCCACTTACAAAATTCTTAATGAAATTTTTATGGGCGAAAAATATCCCCGTACTATTTACATCCCCCCGGGAATATTCCATGGTACAAAAAACATAGGAAATGATATATCTGTGGTTATAGGGATGCCTTCCCTATTTTACAATCCCGAAGAAGTGGATGAAAGACGAGTAAATCCTATTGACAATGATATCATTCCCTATGACTGGAACTGCAGAATGGAGTGAAGTAGAAAACTCAGGAAACAGTCTGTATTGATCTGAATTTTTGACTTTGTAAGTGTTCCTCTATACTAATTATTCATCAACTTGAGCTAAAATAGTATGATGTATTTTTGTTTGTTTTCGACTCCAGAAAATTGGTTCGAGTAGGCTTTCTATAAAGCCAAAAATTTTTGCCTATTAAACAACCAGAATTTATGTACCTAAGGTGTAAAATCAAGCACAGATAACGTTGTGATCTAAACTTGTATTTTTATGTTGAGAGTTTAATATTGCTGAGAGTCTAATATTATTGTAATCTCAATTATTGTTTTCTCAGTCAGTACTGCATAGTTCAACTGAAAAAACAGCGTTCTCAGGTACATTGATCTATTAATAGCCAAAATAGCTAATAGCTAAAATATCTAATTATGTGCTTAAATTTAAGCACACTGACCAAAGGATCAATATTGAAACCATAATGATACGGCTTGAGTATTGTGATTTGTATAATCTTTGCATAATTATACATATGAATTTAATACTTGGAAGCTCTAAGTTTAATAGCTTGATTTTAGATAACAATATTTTTAATTTATAATTGGAGATTGAAACCGTGACTCAAGAAACCATAAAAGTTGAAGGCATGTCCTGTATGCACTGTCAAATGAGAGTTAAAAAAGCAGTCGAAGCTGTAGAAGGTGTACAGAAAGCGGACGTAAACCTTCAGACCAAACAGGTAACTGTTGATTTTGAAGAAGGGAAGGAAAACCTCGAAAAGGTCAAAGATGCGGTCAGGGAAGCCGGATATGAACCTATCTAATGTGATAGTCTTGCGTAAGTAATATCTTAGGAATATCTCTTACGGTCTCAAAGGTTATTATACCAAAAAGTTATAGAGCCTGTCCCAAAACCTATTTTATTCTAAATCATCCTGAGTTTTCAGGATCAGTTTAGTGATTAAGTATTCAACTGACTGTTCCAAATACAAAATTCAAAAATCAAATATTGAGTTTCAGGATAGGCTTATACTAAAAGGTACAAATTTTACATATGGGTGAAGCACCTGTTTGAAAAACGTAATTGTGCTTTGGGGGTAAATGTATGGGAAAGACTGCATTTATACTAGACTTAAACCTTCATGCAGTTACTACAAGGATAAGATCGTAAGGCAGGATACCTCTATGGGGTTTCCAGAGTAAATGCCAATATTCCTGAAAGAACTATAAGTGTAGCCTATAAAAGCCGGATAACTGATGCGTATTTCATACAAATTACTTTGCTTAAAACTGAATATAAAACTGTAGAAAAGCTCGGAAGAATCTTTTAAACGCCGGGCAGTCCTGAAAAATCTGGATAGGCGGCAGATCCTATGGAAGTTACTATAAATGTTTATGACATGACATGTGGTCACTGCCAAAAAAGAGTAGCAGATGCAATTTCTTCTCTTGAAGGGGTAGAATCCGTTGATGTAAACCTTGAATCCGAAAGTGCAACGGTCAGCTTTGATCCTGAAAAAATAAGCCTGGGTGATATAAAGGCAGCTATTCGGAAAGCAGGATACTCAACAGAACGCGAAAGTGAAGCTCAGGAAGAGGCTGGGACAGAGGTTCCCTACACAACAGAGGTCAAAGGAGAGACTTCAAAAACTGCGGAACCGACTTTAGAGGGATCAGAGGAACCTGAAGTGGCTCCTCAAACCTGTCCCCTGACTGAAACCTGTGAACTGGCAGAAGAGGAACCTCGAACCTCAGGCCTGAAAACCGGTCGAAAAGAAATTACGCTTGGGGTTTCCGGTATGACCTGTTCGGCCTGTGCCTCAAATATTGAGAGAGTACTGAAGAAAAAAGAAGGCGTGGACTCAGTAGTTGTCAATCTTGAACTTGGAAGGGCAAATGTTAGTTTTGATCCCTCACTGATCTCTCCAAAAGAAATTGGGGAAACCATCGAATCTATCGGATATAAGGTAGAAAAAGACACAGTGACTCTGAATCTTGAGGGCATGAGCTGTGCCTCCTGTGCTGCAAATATCGAGAAAGTCCTTAATAGAACTGAAGGCGTGATTTCAGCATCTGTAAATTTCCCGCTTGAAAAGGCAATTGTAGAGTTTGATTCCTCCCGCGTCTCTGTCAGAGAAATAATTGCCGCAGTTCAGGGAATTGGCTATGGAGCATTTGTTAAAACCGAGGCTGTTGAGTATGAAGACAGAGAGCAGATATCCAGAGAGGCTGAAATCAGGAAGCAGAGAAATAACCTGATAATTGCTCTTGTTCTGGGAATTCCAATAGGGCTGGGAAACATGAGCATGATGTTTCCTTTCCTGTCCTTTGTACCTGATTTCCTTTCCAATCATATCGTTCTTTTTATACTATCCACTCTTGTCCTCCTTTTCCCTGGCAGACAATTTTTTGTTGGGACTTTCAAAGGATTCAAGTACGGCGTAACTGACATGAACCTGCTGATCGCAGCAGGGACGGGATCAGCCTATCTCATCAGTGTAGCAGCAACATTTCTTGATCTTGGCCCCGGATATAATAGTCTTTACTATGACACTGTAGCTTTTCTAATCATTTTCATTGTCCTTGGCAGGTATCTTGAAGCAAGGGCAAGAGGCCAGACTTCTGAAGCAATTAGAAAGCTGATGGGCCTCAGGGCAAAAACTTCCAGAATCCTTGTAAACGGTATTGAAAAGGAAGTCCCTATCGAAGAGGTAGCAGTTGGAGATATTGTTGTTGTCCGACCTGGAGAAAAAATTCCTGTTGACGGAATAGTAGTTGAGGGGAGTTCTGCAGTAGATGAATCCATGCTCACAGGAGAAAGCATCCCGGTAGAGAAAGTCACTGGTGATACTGTTATAGGAGCTACTCTTAACAAGACAGGATCTTTCAATTTTCGGGCTACAAAGGTTGGGGCTGATACTGCCCTTGCCCAGATAATCAGGCTTGTTGAGACTGCGCAGACTACAAAAGCTCCAATCCAGAGGGTTGCAGATGTTGTTGCCGGAAACTTCATAGTAACTGTGCATATTATTGCGCTTCTGGCCTTTTTCTTCTGGTTTTTCATAGGGTACTGGCGCTATGGAGTAGGGGAATCCGCAACTCTAGGTGGAATCAGCCCATTCCTATTCTCTCTGCTTATAGCCATTACTGTCCTTGTAATCTCGTGTCCATGTGCAGTCGGGCTTGCAACGCCTGCCGCTATCATGGTCGGTACCGGTAGAGGTGCGGAAAACGGGGTCCTTATAAAAGGTGGAGAGGCTCTCGAAAGAGCGCATAAACTTGATACTATCGTTTTTGACAAAACAGGCACGCTTACGGCAGGTACTCCGAAGCTGACAGATTTAGTTGCCGTTCCCGGTCACGAGGAAAAAGACGTACTTTTTATTGCGGCAACGGCTGAGAGAGGATCCGAGCATCCCCTTGGGGAAGCTATAGTAAAAGGGGCTGAAGAACAGGGGATCAGTCCAAGAAAAGCAGAAAACTTCCATTCCATTCCCGGAAAAGGAGTAGAAGCCTACTTTGAAGAAAAACGAATTTTGCTTGGCACGCGCAAACTTATGGAAGAAGAAAGATTTTCCTTTAAAGAATTAGAAGCTGAAATGCGAGATTTTGAAGAGAGCGGAAAAACTGCAATGCTTGTGGCTTTCGGGGAAGAAATTATTGGTCTTGTTGCAGTTGCTGATACCTTGAAGGAAAACTCAAGAGAGGCTATTGAAACTCTTATAAAAATGGGTCTAGAAGTAGTTATGATCACAGGCGACAATGTTGTTACAGCCAATGCAATAGCGAAAGAGGTGGGTATTCCCAGAGTGCTGGCAGAGGTACTTCCCGAAGACAAAGCAAGTGAAATTAAGAAGCTTCAGGAAGAGGGCAAGCTTGTCGGAATGGTGGGTGACGGCATTAACGATGCTCCTGCGTTGATTCAGTCCGATGTTGGAATTGCAATGGGAGCAGGTACGGATGTAGCAATGGAATCCGCAAAAATTGTGCTTATCAAAAATGATCCCAGAGATGTGGTCGTAGCTATTAAGCTGAGCCGGCTTACCATAAACAAGATCAAGCAGAACCTTCTATGGGCTTTCGGGTATAATTCTATCGGTATTCCCATCGCAGCTGGAATTCTTTATCCCTTCTTTCACAAGGTCCTGATTACACCCGCACTTGCTGCTGCTTTCATGGCTCTAAGTTCGGTCTCAGTGACTACCAATTCCCTATTAATGAAAAGAAGCAAGCTTAAATAACGGGCAGATAGCGTAAAATTAACAGTAGAGAATTTAATAGAGGAAATTTATATGGTAACATTCGGTTCTGCAGATAACAGGCCAAAAGTAGTACTTCTACTAAGTCTTGCCACTTCGATAGTGCTTGATATTATTTTCCTTTCCGGGGCTCTTTTGACCAATATCTCAAGAGGAGAAATGGCCTACACCCATGTAGACATGGCTGCAGGTTCAATTTTTGTTTTTGTGATTTCCATGATAATTTCACTGTCTCTCTGGCCCAGAATTGCAGACTGGCTTGAAAGCAAGGAGAAAAACAATAAAATTCCAGAGTGATTTCTTCTGGTAGTAAGGTCTTGGAGAATGTTCGTGAAACTGGCTTGTGAAGATAGTCATTCTCACAAATTTTTCACTAATGAAAGAGGGACGTCTAGTAAAAAAATTAGCCCAGATTTAGCTTTTAGGAAATAGTCTGGACCTAAAAGATAGAAATTTACCTGTTTGTAGTTAGTGAGGGTTTCAGAATAATTATTCATTTAAACGCAGTAAATTTGTTTATTGGGGCACCACAAATAGGACATCTGTCAGGTGCTTCTCCTTCAAAGGTATATCCGCATACTTCACAAACTTGGACAGGACCGAGATCAATATCTTTTCCTGAGTTAACCGAGTCTAATGCCCTTTCAAAAAGTTGTTTATGCATTTTTTCACTGGCATATGACCATTCAAAGCTTCTTTGTGCTCTTTTTTCTCCCTGGAATTTTGCAACTTCAATGTATGTAGGATACATTTCTTCAATCTCGTATGTTTCGCCATCAATGGCCAGCTTAAGATTCTTTACGGAATCGCCAGGGCCAAAAGCTGCCATGCTATTTGCAACAAATCCTCCATCGAGATGTTTTAACTCACGGTAATGGTCTCCTGCATGTATATATTCTGCATGGGCAATTGCACGAAATAAGCGGGCTACGTTATCGTATTTTTCTTTTTCGGCCTGGTTTCCGAAATGTAAATATCTCATATGTGCCTGGCTTTCTCCTCCGAATGCGTTGATAAGATTCTGTTCTGTCATTTTTCTCATTTAAATACCTCTTTTTTTATGAAACTGAACATTAGACTTTTGGGCTCACGCAGTTGAGAAACATTAATTATAAAATATATATCAAAAAATAAAATATATGTCAAAAATATACTGATTTAATCTGTTTGAGGTTTAATTCGATTGATTCTTCAGCTCAACTGCGTGAGTCCAAATTTCCTTACTCGATTTTTACATCTACCGCGTTCTCAAATGGCTGCTGATAAGGTACTGTAACTTTAAGTATACCATTTGAGTACTTGGCTACTGCTTTTTCCGGGACTATCGGGCAGCAGACTGCGTAACTGTCCGTATATTCAACCCCTTCCTTTTTGGCTCTTACGTAAAAGCCGTCCTCGGTAATCTTAAAAGAAATGTCTTTTTTATCCACTCCAGGAAGAACTACTTCAATTTCAAGGTTTTCGTATTTGTCGTCAGGATATGCGCATATACTTGGTGAGACTTTTAAAGTTTCTGCCATAGAATTACCCCCAAACAACATTATCAATTAATATATTTATATATTTTCATTCGGTTAAGTAATTTATTAACGTTAAACACGCAGACGCAGCGACGTTTGATCGTGCCTGTTTTCGGTGTTTTGACAGGATACAAGTGTAACTAAATTAAGAAAAAGTCTCGATACATAGTTTCCTTAATGATAACCCTATAATTCTAAAAATATTAATTTGAAGAGAACCCAAGCCCGAATCACATAAAGTCAGAAGTCTGATAACTATACTCAGAAAACATTTATATAAAACACAGACAAATAATGTAAGAACAGAAAACTTTCATATGAAGTAGATTGAAACCTAAAACTATTACATAGTGCAGATCAGAATAGAAAATTGTCATAGAAAGTAGATCGCACAAGACATCTCAAACAAAGCCAGATATTACCTACTTCCTATGGGGAATTTTTAATACATCCTTGGAGATCATATCAATTAACTATTTTCATGTAGAATTATTTCATGTGAGCTTTTTCCATATCGATAATTTAAAAGCGAGTGTTTATAAAAGCGAGTGTTTATACATGAGGGAATCCGTCAGAAAACTTGGGCTTATAGGAGCCGGCCTCTGGGCAATAACCGAAGATAAGATAGATGATCTTGTAAAGGAACTTGTTGATAAAGGGGACATCAGTAAGGAAGAAGGCAAAAAAGCTATCCAGGACATGCTTGATGAAAGAAAAAAACAGAAGCTTGATATTGAGAAGAAAATCTCTGAGAAGATTCAGGAATCTATATCAAAAACCGACATTTATACTAAAAAAGATATGCATGAACTTGAGTCCAGAATAAAAACGCTGGAAGAAGAAATTCAAATAATCAAAAACAAAGAAAAGATGTTTTTTAAGTGAAAACAGTTTTTATCATCTTTTCACTTCTTTCCTTTCTATTTTACAATTCTTCAATTTCGATATCTTCTGAAGGGCTTGCCACTTCAAGCAAGTCTTCAAGATTTGCCATATCAGAATCAACCTCCTGGATATCTGCTTGTGTAAGTTCCGTTTCCATATCTGTAGCTGGTACCGCATTCCCTGCCCCGACGGCGTTTGAATTTACTCCTGACTTCTCTATTTCAGACGTACTGTTCCCAACACAACCGGATCCTGCAAGCCAGATAATTAAAGCTGACAGTACAAGCAGGTGAACGAATTTAACCATTTTCTACCTCCTTAATTATGTAATTTTTTTTCAATAAATTTTCCAGTCTCATCCCCTGAGCTAGATTTTTCCCTTTTTATTAGAAACCGTAATTCTTTTGGGGGAATAACACTTAATCTCTTAACTAATCATATTACATTTAATACTAAAAGTAGTACATTTAGAACTAAAAAATTCATATTTAGAACTAAATATATTACCTTTAGAACCAAAGGTATTATATTTGGTTATTAATCATATCAAATTTAAAATTAAACATGTTCTATTTAGTATTAATTATGTTACATTTAAAATTAACGGCGTTACATTTACAGTACTAATGGCATTATATTTAAATATTAACTAAATCTGCTATATTTTCCAGTACTGACTAGAATTCTTTAGGTCATTTCTCCTAAATTTTGGTAGGTTTCTAGCCTCAGTTCCGTTATCTTCTTTTACCATCTAAGTTTTGTTAGGTTTCTGATCTCAGTTCCATTATTCCCTTCGGTTTCGCAACTTTTGAGCTTGTCGAAAATTTCTCTGAGTAACTTATTAGCTTTACTGATATCATTGAGGGACTGACGGAGGTAATTATTCGCAGTTCGCATATCTTCCAGGGTTACATTTTTACCACTGTATAAGGAATCCGCCATTACTTTCTTCTCCTGCGCGGATTTAATGTAAGAAATGTAACTGGCAAGTTTAATTTCAAGTTCAGATGTATCAACGCCGTTTTCTCTTAGACCCTCAACTTTTACTCCAAGCCTTTCAGAGAGGTTTTCGGATTTTTCAAGAAATTCTCCGATTTTCTCACTTACAGTCTGCCCTGCGCTTGAAATGCTGATTTTCTCGGCATCATTCCATACTCCACGTACGGACCTGACCACGACCAGAAGCTCTTTCTGGCTTGACGCGTTTGCAACTTTTGCCTTCTCAACTTCAAGCAATTTTATCTTTTCATCTATAGCAATAACTTTTTCGTCAGTTCTGTTCCCGTTTGAGTATTCCATATTGCTCTTTACATTTGAAAGGTGAGATATCATATAGTTAATACTTGCATTAAGGTAGAACTTTGTGGCATTTAGAGCCTCTTCGGAGTTAGGGTCAAGTTCTTTTGCCCTAATACGGTCCCTTATTTTGAGAAAATCTTCTTTTGCTTCATTGTACTCTTGCTTACGAAGCTGAAGTTCTTCCTCTAATTGTTTTCTTTCCTGCTTGTAATCTGAAACATTATTTTGGACATTATTTTGGTTTTTTGTGCTGAGATTCTTCTGTTCTTGTTTCACATCGGATTCAGAACTGTTGCTCTCACCCACGTTGTTAGTTTCATTGTATGAAACGAGGGTATCTTCATGCATATACTGGTTCTGATTGCCGTTTCCATGATCAGAAGAGTTTCTGGCAGCGAGGGAGCCTCCTGGCAGTAAACTGAGCAAGGTTAATATAATCGTAAAACAAGCCAGATCTTGAACAATTCTTGACTTTTTCATCTGACTGCCTCCCTTTATAAGTTATTACAACGTTATAAGGATCAGGTAAATATAATTATTCTTTTCGGAATTTATCTTATTAACAGACATATATAGGCTTTCAAGCTTGATACATTCCTTGACTCCTTTACAAAGCTTTAATAAGCGTGCGTTATTTTTATTATCTCTTTACAAAGAAAAGTAAAAGATTTATGCTAAAAACCCATTTAACATCTCGTGAATTTTAGAAAGCTATGCAGTTTCTCACTTATTTTCTTTCTCATTATGGTCTTTCAGGGAAATGCAATCGCGGCCACAATTCACGGGACAGTCTATGAGTGGGATACTTTCAAGCCTCTTAATAACTCAGTTGTAGAAATCAATTCTACCCCGGAACAGAACGTTATTGCAACGGATTCGGAGTACTCTTTCAACCTCACCCCCGGAATCTATACAATAAATGCTAGCTATCTTGAAGGAAATAGGGTCGTTTATACGGCTCAGGAAAAGGTTGTAATCACAGGTGAAGGAGAGTATATACATGATCTCCTCCTTTTCCCACCTTCTCATGAAGAGCTTCTGGATCAGGATAACTTTGAAGCCCCTTATCTGGATTATGAAGAGACAGAGCCTGTATCTCAGGCAAACTCTAGCTATGCCGTTTTAGCTCCTGCTTTCGTGGTTCTTATAGTCCTGCTGCTAGCCCTGCTGTTAGCAGCCTACCTTTTAGGAAAGAAACATCAAAAATCGGCAAAGATTTATTTTCCTGAAGGTTACCGAGAGCCATATATGTTGGAGCCTGAAAACCCCATAAAGGACGAAACATTTTCTGAAGAGGCCGAAATCGATTCAGCCGAAACCACAACCGATTCAGCCGAGAACATTATTGAAACTTCGGAACTGAGCTCTGAACAGTTTGCTGAAAAGTCAGAAGGAACATTCAGTACTGACAAGTCTATACAGCAGAACGAGCCTACAGAAGAGGTTCAGAATATATCGAGTTCTCCTTTCCATGAGAAGGAGCCTAATAAATCGAGTTCTGAAAATAAGGAACATTCAAAGCTCAATCTTCCTGAGGATCTCAAGGAACTTCTGGAAATGGTCAGGGCTAGTGGAAACCGAATCACCCAGAGAGAACTGCGAAAAAAATCCCCCTATTCGGAGTCCAAAGTCAGTCTTATGCTCTCGGACCTTGAGGAGCGCGGGCTAATTGAGAAATTCAAAAGGGGAAGAGGAAATATAATCCGTATTCCGGATGTGCATATCTCCAAGCAGACCAAACATGAAAGCAAGAAGGAATAAGCAAATGCTGTACCCTAAAGTTTTTTTGTAGGATCATAAACAGTAAACTATATAACTGAATTCATTGACTAAGCAGCAGAAATGGTTAACAATAGAGTGTGCGGTATATTTGAGCACCCTTTTTATCTCTTATGCCCAGAATTGCTTACCGATATAAATGTCCTGATCGCAAGCCTGAGTAATAAAACCCTGCTCCGTGCGGGGACGTATTTGAAACTTGGGTTATAAAATTCAGGTTCCAGAGGCTAGATGGCTTGATTAAAGCCGGATATCCTGAGATACCACCTCAACCTGAAAGTAAGCTGTTTAATAATGCGTGAATGAACATTTTATACTGGTAAAATTATTATTTAAATCATTCTTATTTAAATCGCACAAGGGATTATTAAAAAATGTACGAGGGACAACATGCGAGTTTCCATGGACATTGAATTAAAAGATGTACCCGGGCAGATGCTTTTAGCCCTCCAGCCCCTTTCGGAATGTAAGGCTAACCTGATAACAGTAGTACATCACCACCAGAAGAGAACCCCACGAAAAACAGTACCTGTACAGCTTGTACTTGAAACCAGGCCTGAAAGCATTGAGACGATAAAGGCTAAACTTGAAGAAAACGGAATTCGAGTTGTAAGAGTCGGTGAACACCGTTTCAGGGAAAGCATAAATGTAGTGCTCATAGGGCATGTGGTCCATACAGGGATCCAGGATACAATTGATGAGATTGACAGGACAGGGTTTGCTGAGGTTGTAGACCTTTCCCTCTCTATGCCAGGTATCAATATGCTCTCCTCAGCCCTCATAAAAGTCGATGCTGTTGGTAAAGAGGATTTGCACAAGGCACTCGCGATTCTCAAAGAAGTCTCAGCAAAAAAAGACCTGCTTATGGTTCTTCCAATTGATATCCAGGCCTGAAAAATAGTTTTAGGAGATTTGAAAACATGAAAACAGTGTGCTGTTCCATTCTCGGGTTTGGTGCAATCGGACAGGGCGTGGCTGAAGTACTCCTTATGAAAAAAGAGTATCTGGAAAGTATCGGGCTGGAAGTAAAAGTGGTTGCTGTTGTGGACTCAAAGGGCGCAACTGTTAATCCTGATGGGGTAGATCTTGCCGACTGCCTTGCCAGGAAGAGGACAGACGGAACGGTAGCTCTTGAGAATATCTCTGGAGTCGAGGTTATACAATCCATAGCTCATGATCTTGTAATCGAGACTACCCCGACGAATATACTAACTGGTGGGGCAGGTTTGCAGAATATGTTTGCGGCTTTCAAGACCGGAAAAGATGTTATTACCTCTAATAAAGGTCCTCTTACCCTTAAGTATAGAGAACTCATGGAAGCCGCAAAGGCAGCAGGCTCTAATTTCAGGTTCGAGGCAACTGTCGGCGGGTCAATGCCCATTATCAACCTGGTAAACGAGGTGCTTGCAGGCAATAAGGTTAAAAGTATCAAAGGAATTCTAAATGGAACCTGTAATTATATCCTGACAAGAATGCTGGAGGAAAGGGCAAGTTACAATGACATTCTTGCCGAATCCATGCAGCTCGGTATTGCTGAAACCGACCCTACATATGATGTGGAAGGAATTGATACGGCTTGCAAACTCGTTATTCTTGCCAATTCAATTTTCGGACTTGATGCTACTTATAATGACGTTGAGGTTACGGGAATCACGAAAGTTACGCCTGAAGCCCTTGAGATGGCTTATGAAAAAGGGCATGTGATCAAGCTTATAGGGGAAGTCAGCAGGGAAAGAATTCATGTAGCCCCCAGACTTGTACCTATCAACCATCCCCTTGCAGTTGGAGGGACGCTGAATGTGGCGTCGGTAGAAACCGAACTTGCAGGAGAAATTACGGTTACGGGTAAGGGTGCAGGTCCAATTGAAACTGCAAGTGCGATTCTCAGCGATCTGATTGCAATCTATGGAAATTGATAGGTTAAGAATTCAGGTTAAGAATCCAGGTTAAGAATCCAGGTTAAGAATTCAGGTTAAGAATTCAGGTTTTGTCCCGAATTCGGAAAAATAAAATTAAAAAGCTGCGTTGATCATGACAAGTTTCAGGGAATTTGCAGAAACCTGCCAGGCGATTGAAAAAATCTC
>Ga0268263_1001125_pt1 | contig 26937 bp, 24 predicted proteins | sample Biomet5_FD_190358 | JGI IMG/M metagenome (GOLD analysis project Ga0268263, IMG submission 190358) | Microbial communities from bioreactor (seeded with sewage sludge) at LBNL, California, USA - Biofuel metagenome 5 (SPAdes) (version 4) | ecosystem: Engineered > Bioreactor > Anaerobic >... | reverse complement strand
GGAGATCTACGGGACGTCCGGGACGCTGTCGCTGCCGGACCCCAACTACTTCGACGGGGTCGGCTCGATCTGCCGCGCGGACAGCGGCCAGTGGAACGAGCTTCGGGTGACCAGCGGCTTCGTGGGCGCCGGCAGAGGGATCGGGCTGGCCGATATGGCTCGGGCGATCCGTGACGGGGTCCCGCACCGCGCGTCCGGCTCGCTGGCGCTACACGTCCTGGAAATCATGGAGGCCATCGAGACTCCCGCCAAGGATGGGTCAGCGACCACCCTGACGACGACCGTTGCCGCTCCGAGCCTGGTACGCCTCACGTCCGCAACGGAGGTATTGCGCCGGGGCTGATCGGTGTGGCGGTGCCCGCACTGCCCCCTCGCCCACGCGCAGGTGCCAGCAACCATCACGGCTGGTTCGGGATGCCGCCACTCCGGATCAGTCGTGATGGGGAGCGGACGGCGCCCCGGCGTGCAGCCCGTCCGGAATGACCTGACCCACCGGTGGGCTTCCCGTGTTGGTGGCCACGTGGTGGTCTGATCCGGAAGGATGATCCGCGAGATCCCGGCCGCCTCCCGCGACGCCCGTGGCCACGGCCACCGGAGTATCCACGCCGAGGTGACCATCGCGATGAGAGTGCAGGTCTGCACCAGAACATCTCGACGTGCGCGTCACCGTTCTCGTCATCGAGGGTGGCGGGGATGGTGTCGCGCCGCCCCGGCTACTCTCCTGAGCCGCCGCGGCCGGTGACGATAGATCTGATCGCGACGAGGTCCGCCTTCGGCTCACGCTCGTAGGTGAGCAGACCATTGACCTCTCGTTCGACATCGGTGAGTTGGGTGTAGCAGATGCCCTGGACGACGGGGCTTTTCGTCAGTGCCGAGAAGAGCTCTCGGAGCTGCCCCAAGAACTGCTCCCCGTCACGGGCACTCGAATAACCCCAGCCATCGGTGTCGTCCCCGACACTGATGCCGCCGAACTCGGTCACCATGATCGGCTCGCCGCCGTACTCGGCATCTCCGGCGAAGATCTGGCGATGTGCCGGCAAGAAGCCCAACGCGTCCTCCTTCGATCGGTAGCGAAGCGCGAGGGAGGCACCATCCGGGTCGTAGTCGTGAATCGAACAGATGTCGGACGTGGTGTGCTCCCAGCCGTCGTTCGACATGACGAGACGGGTCGAGTCCACGGACTTCGTCAGGTAGTAAAGGCTTCTGGAGTGGCTCTGCTGGCGCGAGTCCACCTGGATATTGGGGACACCCCAACTCTCGTTCAGCGGTACCCAGACCACGATGCATGGGTGGTTGTAGTCCCGCTCGATGACGTCGAGCCACTCCGGCACGACCTCCCGCACATACTCGTCGCTATAGGCGTAGGCGTTCGCCATCTCGCCCCAGACCAGGAAGCCGAGGGTGTCGCACCAGTAGAGCCAGCGCGGGTCCTCGACCTTCTGATGCTTGCGGGCTCCGTTGAATCCCATTTGCTTCGCGAGCCGGATGTCCTGTTCGAGATCCTCGTCGGTCGGTGCGGTCAGGCCCCCGTCGGGAAAGTAGCCCTGGTCGAGCACCAGCCGCATGTAGTACGGCCGATTGTTCAGACAGATGTTCCCCTTCTCGATCGAGATCTTCCGCATGCCGAAGTAGCTCTCAATACGGTCGACCTCGACACCGTCCCGCTCGAGCAGCAAAGTCACGCCGTACAGGTTGGGATTCTCGGGCGTCCACCACCGGGTGTATCCGTCGTGGTGGAAGTTCGGAAGGCCGACTGCTCGATGCTCCGTCGTGTGAGTCACACTGAAGGTGTCTTCGGCGACGATCTCGCCGGGACAGTCCGAGTCCCGGCTGATGCCGGAGTACCGAATCGTGCAGCGCACCCGAAGCGACTGGTCAGTGTCGGACCCACTGAAGTCCAGGCTGACGCCGACACTGCTGTTATCGATATCCGGGGTGAAGCGCACCGCGTTGATGCTGGTCCGAGGGACGGGTTCGAGCCAGACCGTCTGCCAGATCCCGGTCGTGGCGGTATAGAAGATCGACCGCGGCTCATCCTCCCAATACTGCTTGCCACGGGGAAGGGTCACGTCCCTGCTGGGATCCTGCGCGCGGACGACCACCACGTTCTGCTCTCCGAGCAGTCGGGTGATGTCCATCGCGAATGGCGTGTGACCACCCCGATGACTTCCAGCGAGGCTGCCATTCACCCAGACTGTCGCCGCGTAGTCGACCGCGCCGAAGTGCAGCAGCACGCGCTGGCCCGCCCATGCCGGTGGGATGTGGAACGTCCGTCGGTACCAAACGATGTCGTGCAACTCCGGATCGGCGAGGCCACTGAGTCGGCTCTGGTAGGCGAACGGCACGATGATTCGTTGACCCAGCGACACTCCGCCGCCGGGCCATCCGAGTTCTTCGCCCCGGTCGGCATCGTCGAAGCTGAACTCCCACTCGCCGTTCAGGCTGCGCCAGTCGTCCCGGCGAAACTGTGGACGGGGATACTCCGGGCGGACGGCTCGGGAGGTGCTGTGCGGCACAGTAGTTACCCCTTAATGCCTGCGGACAGCGACAGGCCCTTGGTGAAATATCGACGCGCGAACAGGAAGATGATGAAGACCGGGAGCGCCGAAACGACCGAGGCGACGGCGATCTTCCCGTATTGGGTGGTGAGGAAGCCCTGCAGGATGCGTAGGCCAGCTGGCAGGGTGCGCATACTGACGTCGCTGGTGATGATGGTGGGCCACAGGAAATCGTTCCAATTCGCGAGGAACACGAACAGCCCGGTGACGATCAGCGCGGGCCGAACCAGCGGCAGGATGATCCGGAAGTAGATCGAGAACACGCCGGCGCCATCGATCCGTGCGGCCTCGTCGTAGTCCTTGGGGATACTCATCATGAACTGCCGCAGCAGGAATACAGCGAAGACGCTCCCCACGCCAGGCAGAATCATCGCCCAGTAGGAGTTCACCCACCCCAAGACCACCATCATTCGATAGAGCGGCACGAGCGTGACCACCTGCGGAACCAGCATGGTCGATAGCTGGAGGTAGAACAGGACCGTCCTGCCTGTGAACTCCAGACGCGCATATGCGAAGGCTGCCATCGAACTCACCAGCAACATGACCGCGGTGTGCGCCACCGCGATGATCAACGAGTTCATGAACCAGCGCAGCACTGGCATCTGGTCGGCGAAGGCGGAGTCGAAAAGTGCGGCCTGATAAGTGGCCAGCGTCGCATCACGGGGGACCAGATTGAGCCCACCCTGGATGATCTCCCCCTCGGACTTCAACGAAGTCGACAGGATCCACAGCAGAGGAAAGACCCACAGCACAGTGATCAGGGCGAGCGCCACGACCAGCGCGAGCTGGAGAACCGTTTCTTTCTTGATCATCTGGCTTCCCTCGCGAATCTGAACTGGAGCACGCTGACCGCCATCACAGCGACACCCAAGACGACCGCGATCGCGGAAGCCATGCCGGCGATCTGGGACGTTCCGAAGGCCAGCTGCTGTATCAGGATGATGAGCACGTTCTTGTCGTCCGAAGGGGTCTTGGAGTTCGCGAGCATCAAGGGCTGGCCGTAGATGTTGAACGATGCGATGGTGGTCATGACGGTGGTGTACAGCAGCTGATTGCGCAGCCCTGGCAGCGTGACGTGAAGGAGCTTTCCGGCGGCGTTCGCACCATCGAGTTCCGCAGCCTCGTACAAGTCGCGCGGAATGCCAGCCATGCCCGCGAGGTAGATCACGAGATTGCCGCCCAGGCCCCACCAAACGCTCATGACGAGAACCGCGATCCAGAAGTACGGCTGGTCAATCGTCCAGCCGACATCAATGCCCAGCACCTGGTTGACCATGCCGAACGACCGGTCCAGCAGCCACCGCCAGGTCAGTACGACGGTGGCGACTGAGAGCAGGTAGGGGAAATAGAAGACGGACTGAAAGAACCCCCCGAATCGATGTAGACGGTGCAGCATGACCGCCAAGAGGAGCGGTACACCGACGAGCAACGGCACCGACGCGATCACATAGAAGAACGAGTTCGTGAACGCGTTCCAGAACTGTTCGTAGAAGTAGCCGCCCTGATCCAGCAGGATCTTCTGGTAGTTCTGCCAGCCCACGAACACAGGTGCGCTGACAAAGTCCCAGCGACAGAAGCTGATGTAGATGGCGGAGACCGCGGGGATCACGAAGAACACCACGAAAAACAGGTAGTGCGGCAGTATGAAGAGATACGGCTTGAGCCGCTCTGTCGTTTTGCGCATTCCTCGGTCCTTTCGACCGATCGGTGCCGGGTGGCCCGCACCCGGCACCGATCCGTTGTCGTGCGGCGTTAGCCGCCCAGGCCTGCGAGAGTCTGGGCAGCGGTCGCCTCACCGTTCTTCGCGGCCTTGGCCATCGCTTCGTCGGCTGTCTTGGTCTTGCCGTTGTAGTAGTCCACGAGTGCGGCATTCACCGCGTCGATGTAGTTCCCCGACGTGGTGGTCGTCGGCGTGTAGTAGAACCAGTCCAGTTGCGACGCGGCGAAGCTCCAGGGGAGCTTGGTAAAGGCAGGATCCTTGAGTACGTCCAGACGGGCCGGAACCTGGCCGCCCTCCGCCCAGGCGATGCTGTGGTCGGAGAGGTACTTGATGAACTTCATGTCCGCCTTGACCTTGGCCGGATCCATGTTGGGTTGGGTCATGATCGTGAGGTTGTGGGAGTTCGCCCACACCTTGCCCTGCTGGCCGACAACCGGCAGGAACATCTCACCCCAATCGAGCCCCTTGACATCATTCATGCCAGTGGAACTCCAGATGCCGTCCATCGCGAACAGCGACTTCCCCTGCTTGAACAGCGGCAGGTGGTCGGATCCCGGCTTGTTGGTCAGCCCCTGATCGAGCAGGTCCTTGAACCACTTCGCGGCGGCAACGCCTTCTGAGGTGTCGAAGGCCGCCTTGCCAGGCGCTGCTGGGTCGACCAGGGTTCCACCCATCTGCCCGAGCAGCGAGTACCAGGCACTCGACATGCCCGGCCAGTAGAGGCCCACGCCGAAGTTCGTGCCGGTGGTGGCCTTCTTGCACATCTCGATGAACTTGTCGCCGGTGAGGTTATTCAGGTCGGCTTCGGTGTACCCGAGTTCCTTGAGCATCTTCTTGTTGTAGAACATCAGATAGGGGTGCGTATCGAGCGGGATCGAGTAGCGCTTGCCATCGGACTGGACGCCGGCGTCCCACGTCGCGGGGATGAAGTCACTACCGGAAAGCCCCGCCTCCTTGATGGGGTCGTCCATGGGCTGGATCAGGCCCTTCGCCGCGTAATACGGCAGGCGGTCGATGTGGATGACCGCAGCGTCCGGAATCCCGGTGCCCGAGGCCTCAACGATCGGAAGCTTCGTGTAGTACTCGTCAGAAGTCAGCGTCTGGGTCGTGACATGGATCGAACCGGCGTTCTCCTTGTTGAAGGCGTCGACGATCTCCGTCATGTACCGACCATCGTCGCCGGTGAATGGATTCCAGAACTGGAGTTCCATCTGGGCAGCCGATTCAGATCCGGATGACTGGTCTGAAGGCTGCGTGGCCGTACCGGCACTGCATGCTGTGAGCATCGTGACGAGTACCGCACCGCAGAGGATCGAGCTGAATGCTCGTTTCATGGTTGGCCCTCCCTTGGGCTTGTACTGCTGCGGTTGGTGTGGCTGCTGCCCCACCCAATGAGTCGGCGGGCACTGCCAGCCCGCCCGCTTGGTGGCACACCGCGTCCGGCGCGTTCAAGCATGACTGGATCGTAGCGTCAATTTCTAGCGCTGTAAATCACGATCAGAGGGTAGATTCGCGAGTCACAATCTTGTGCTCGACGATGCGATGACGCCCGACCCCTGCATAGCCGTCCATGCGCTCCCTGAGCAGCTCCAGCGCCACCCGCGCGATCTCGGCTTTGTTCGGCGCGATCGAGGTCAGTGTCGGCGTGCTGTACCGCGCGACGGCCGTGTCATCCCAGCCGAGGACCGCGACGTCACCCGGGACGCGAAGACCCGATCCGGCCAGCCCCTTGAGCGCACCGACCGCGAAGAGATCGTCACGGCACATCACCCCGTCGAACTCCAGCCCCGCCTCAACTGCGGCGGTGATCGAGTCCAGCGCGTTCTCCATCGCGAACCCATCAGTACTCAGCACCAACTCGGGCTCCAGCGGAACCCCTGCAGCGAGCAGCGCCTCTTGATAGCCCTGCAGCCGGAAGTCGGTCGCACCGCTCAGATCGCCATGCACAGTACCCAGGAAGACGATGCGGCGCCGCCCTTGGGAGAGCAGCAGTTCGACACCCTCGCGAGCGGCATCGACGTTCTGAATCATCACATGATCCGTAGTCAGCGGCATTGCAGACTCCCCAAGAAGGACCACGGGCGCGTTCGGCTTCAGGCGGGCGATCTCGAGGGTGTCCATGTGGATCGGGTGAAAGATGATCCCGTCGACGAGCCCCTCCTCGCGATCCTTCAGAACGGCACGCTCTGCTTCGATGCTGTCCAGAGTCTCCTCGATCAGCACGCGGATTCCGTGCCGGCGCGCTTCCTGCCCCACTTGCCGGGCGATCTCGGAGAAGTACGGCTGGTCCACCGACGGGATCGCCAAGGCGACCATCCCCGTCCTTCCTGTGACCAGACGCCGAGCGGTCACATTCGGTCGATATCCGAGTTGATCGATCGCCTCCTGGACCCGCGCTTGGACCTGTGGCGAGATGTGCGGGTAGTTGTTCACGACGTTGGAAACCGTCTTCATCGACACGCCGGCCAACTCCGCCACATCGGCCAGTCGGACCAGTCCTGACCGCTTACCCATGGCGAGCAGTATACCGGCGCGGTTCCGCCCGATTTCTAGCGCTAGCAACACTGCGATGGGAGATGTGGTGCCTGAGTAGGCCACCGTCGATCTGCGGGGTCGGCGAGCCCCGCTGGATGGATGTGCACTATGGCGAAACCCCATCCGAGAGAGTTCCGGGCCGATGCTGTGGCGGCGGCCGGCAACGGGCAGGCACCGCCAACGTCAGCCCAGCTCAGTTGACGGCCGCTGCCCCGGTTCGTATTCTGGGCTATGCCAGTATGTACAAGTACAGCCAAGCTGTCGTCCTCGGCCGGACCCCCTTGGTGTCGACGAAGGAGTCGCTCATGATCACGGTCAACCAGCCTCAGTGCGGAGACGCGTCGCTGACGATGCGCTACACAGTGGGTGGCCTTGGCCTGAATGCCGCCCGTGGACATGCGGGCACGGCCTCCCGGGTCGCCAGCCTGAGCCTGAGCGCGGCGGACTTCGACTTCCTTCAAGAGCGGGCCCGAGCGATCTCGGCCACCGAACGATTCACGGACGTCCTGCGGACCTTCCCGACGCCGGAGGGGGAACTCCCGCCCGGCTTCCGCCCGGAGGCTGAGCTCAAGGCAGATGGCTTGTTCGAGGTGGATCTCGTGCGAGACATCGGCTACGGACGCAACGGAGTGAAGCGTCCGACAGCGACGATCTTCTCTGCAGACTCGGCCAACCCCTACGAGGTCGCCCCGATCGCCGGCCTGCTCGGCAATCTCACCTGCAACCCCGGAATCGTCTACGACCTGTTCATCAACAACCCCGATGCGAACGTCGACCACCGGTTCAACACCCTCCAGGAGGTCATGAGTGAACTCGGGCGGGTACTGGGGCCCGGCTGTGACGTGAGCGTGGAACTGGAGAATCCCTTCGATCCGGACTTTGACAACGTCTTGGCTGAGATCGAGCCGTACGAGAAGATCCTGTCGCCGTACCGGCTGGTGGTGAAGGTCCCGCACATGGGGCCGGTGAATGCGGCAAACGTCAACGAGTTGCTCACTGGCACATCTCGGCTCAGCCAGCCCTACACGTCCCCACGCACCGAGGACGCATTCCGCTCACACAATCTCGCCCTCAAGCTGCGCGAGCACGGCTATCGGGTGAACTACACGCTCATGTTCGAGCCCTACCAGGCTGCGCTCGCCCTGCAGGCCAAGCCGTACTTCATCAACGCCTTCATCCGGCACCGCCTCGTTCAGAGCCGGCGGATTGCCTTCCTGGTCGCGGCGTTCAAAGACACGGGCGACACATCCCACCTTGCCGAACTCCGCGACTACCTGGTCAAGAACGACCATCTCCCGAGCCCGGAATCGATGGAGCTCGCCGACGTGCTCCGCTACGGCGAGGATCTGATCCGCTACCGGCGCCTCGATGATGCGGAGGGGGCGGACGGCCTCGACACTCTGCGACACGAACTCCGGATCCTCAAGCAGTGCAACCTGCCGGACACAAGGGTGATCGTGTGCAGCATGGAGGGCCCGGACAACTACCCCGACATCGATCGGCTCGCCACAGAACCCGAGTTCGCCGACGTCATCGACCGACTGGTGATCACCGCGGAGCCGAAGTACCTTGCCCGGTTCACGTCGTCCAATCAGGTCATCAGCTACCAGCGCCGGTTCATGGCCGCGGCAGCGACGGCCGTGCGCCACTAGGGAGGCCCAGAACATGATCATCGGAATCGGCTCCGACCCGAACGCCACCCAGCTCCGCGAACTCCTTGCGGCTCACGCAGCAGGTCTTGGCCACGAAGTCGTCGACTTCGGATCGACGGATCCGATCTACCCGCACACGGCGATCCGGGTCGCACAGGCGGTGGTCGCGGGTGAGGTGGAGCGCGGGATCGTGCTCTGCGGCACGGGCATCGGGGTCTCCATCGCAGCGAACAAGGTTCCGGGCGCCTATTGCGCGCTGGTCAGCGATATCTACCAGGCTCGTCGAGCCCAGCTGAGCAACCACGCGAATCTGATCGCCATGGGGGCCCAGGTGATCGGGCCGGAGCTGGCGAAGTGCCTCTTGGAGGAGTACCTGTCCCAGCGCTACGACCCGCACTCGCGCAGTGCAGAGAAGATCGCGGCGATCGTCGAGTTCGAGCACGAGACGGCGCGATGACCGACGAGGTGCTGGAGTTGCGCCTGTCCGCAGCGCGGGCGCGACGGCTGCTTCTGCGGATGTTGGAGGCTCGCCCGGCGGGCCATGCCGGTGGAGCGTTGTCGGCCATGGACATCGTCGTGGCCATCTACCGCAAGGCGCTGCGGCTGGGGCCGGGAGGTCTCACCGACCCCGACCGAGACCGCTTCCTGCTTTCCGCCGGCCACAAGGCGCTGGCCCAGTACGCGGCCCTGGCCGAGGCCGGCCTCATGGCCAAGGCCGTCCTCGACACCTACGGACAGACGGGCACCGCCCTCGGTGGCCATCCCGACATGCACAAGCTGCCCGGGGTGGAGGCCAACACCGGAGCGCTGGGGCATGGGCTGCCGATCGCCTGCGGGATGGCCTTGGGCGCGAGGCTGTCCGGCAACGGGTCGTGGGTCTACGTCGTGACCGGGGACGGCGAGCTCGCTGAAGGTTCGAACTGGGAGGGCGCAGCCATCGCCGCACACCACCACCTGGACCATCTCGTGGTCTTCGTGGACGCGAATGGGCTTCAGATCAGCGGTCCGACAAAGGACGTCATGGACCTCGGCTCGATCGGCGCCAAATTCACGGCATTCGGCTGGGCAGTCCGCGAGATCGACGGCAATGACATGCGCAGTGTCGCGCAGGTGCTGGACGAGGTTCCCTTCACGGTGGGCAGGCCGTCCGTCGTCGTCGCACACACAGTGAAGGGCAAGGGCATCTCCGCGATCGAAGGCACCGTGGCTTCCCACTATTGGAAGCCCAGCCCCGCAGAGCTTCGGGCCGCAATCGATGAGTGCGAGCAGGAGATCGGCCTGCTCGAGTCACTCGTGGCCGCGCGATGATCGGCGAACTGCAGGACCCACGGGCCACCTTCGGTAAGGCTGTTGCCGCCATTGCCGAAGCCGATGACCGGATCGTCGTTCTGTCCGCGGACAGCGGCGGGTCGTCCGGGCTGGGCGGCTTCGCCCGCAGCCATCCGGAACGGTACTTCGAGTTCGGTATCCAGGAGCACGGCGTCACCGGAGTGGCATCAGGTCTTGCCACCTGCGGCTACGTCCCCGTGTTCTGTGCGATCGCGCCTTTCGTGACCTGCCGCAACTTCGAGGCATTCCGCAATGACGTCGGGTACATGCACCAGAACGTGAAGATCGTCGGACGTAACGGCGGCTTCACCTATTCCGACCTGGGGGCGACCCACCACTCGCTGGAGGATTTCGCGCTGATCGGCATGATTCCCGGCGTAGTCGTGCTGGCGCCGCAGGATCCCGCGGAGATCAGGGGCGCCGTCCGCGCGATGCTCGAGCACGACGGACCCGTGTACATGCGGATCGGCAACGGCCCGATACCGCAGATCTTTCCCAGCGACAGCTTCACCATCGGGAAGGCGAAGCAGTTGCGCAGCGGGCACGACCTCACGGTGGTGTCGACGGGCTATGTCACACCCCGAGCGCTCGCTGCGGTGGACCAGCTCGCCGACGAGCTGAGCATCGACCTCGTCGGACTCGGCACTGTTGTGCCGCTGGACGAGGAGGCGATCCTCACCTCGGCCGTGCGGACTGGACGCGTCCTCACCGTCGAGGAGCACTACGCGCATGGTGGGCTCGGCAGCGCCGTGACCGAACTCCTCGCCTCCGTTCCCGGCGTGGTGGTCGACCGTCTCGCGGTTCCATTCGACTACGTCCCCAGCGGCAGGTACGAGGAACTCACCGCCCTCTTCGGCCTGGATGTGGATGGCATCACCGCCCGCATCCGCCGCCTCGCGGCGATGTAGGCCCGCGTGTTTGTCGGACCGGATGATGACCCGCACAGACAAAGCCATCGGCCGCTTTCCCGAACAACCCGTCCGGGGCCGTCGGATACCGGTGCGCTGATACGCTGCTCCTGTTTAGACAACCCTAGTGAGGTGTTCTGTGGCGGAGCTCCAACGCGACTCATCGGTCCCGCTGTACCAGCAACTGGAAGAGATCCTGCTCCAGCGGATTCACGACGGCGAATGGGGCCCCGGCGAGCGAATCGCCTCGGAGAATGAACTCAACAAGGAATACGGCCTCAGCCGGATGACCGCCCGCGGAGTCCTCACGAAGCTGGTCAACGACGGCGTGTTGTTCCGGGTCGCCGGAAAGGGCACATTTGTTGCCCCCGCGAAAATCAGCACGGTTTCTCCTGCGTATCGCGGCGTACGTGAACAGCTCGAGGCACTGGGCTATGAGACGAAGACCGAGCTCATCCGACTGGGGCTGGAGGACGTGTCCCACTCCATTCGTGAGCGAATGGGGCTGCGCCCCAACGATCCCGTCTTCGCCGTCCACCGGCTTCGCCTCGCCGGTGGCGAGCCGATCAGCCTGCACCGCTCGTACATCCCTGCAGGCCTCGCGCCGGACCTGGCGAGCCAGGATGTCGTCAACGAACAGCTCTGCGTGATCCTGGAGAACACTTACGGGCTGCGGATGGCACGGGTGGAGGAGACCCTCGAGGTCGCAGCGGCCCAGGCGGAGGAGGCAAAGCGGCTCGGCGTAGCCCGGGGCGCGGCCCTGCTCAAGCTGGACGACCTCATCAGCGCAGCGGATGGCACCCCCTTCGAGTTCACCAGGATCGTGTTCCGCGGCGACAAGATCCGCTTGAACTTCGAGTACGACCTGTAGGCCTGCCCGTTGGCCCCCTGGGGCCCACTCGCCTCGATCGATTGCCCTGCACTGCGAAGTGTGGGGCTTTGACGTGCCTGGAGCCTTCGGCGGCCAGGCGATCCCGCCCAGAACACTTGACCCCGTGGGCGCCACTCACTAGCGTGTTGTATGTACAGGCACATACCTGATCGTAAGAGTCTGAACAATAGGCGAAAGCGACGGCGATGTCGCCGTTGCCATTGGCCTCAAGCACAGAGAGGTGTTGAGCCAGGTGGTGGATTTCAGTCGGGTCGGAGCATGGGAACTGGGCAAGTACTTCGACCATTCCGTCCTGCCGAAGGACACGACCGAAGCGGCGATCCGCTCCGGCTGCAAGGAGGCCGTGGCCTACAACTGCGCGGCGTTCTACTCGTCGTCGACGTACTGGACCCCGATCGTCCGCGACGAACTCGCCGGCACCGATGTCCGCGTCGCGACAGGGGTGGCCTTCCCGTTCGGCGCCGCCAGCGTCGCGGTGAAGATGCGTGAGGTCGAGGAGGCCGTGGCGCTCGGCTGCACGGCGATCGACCTCGTTCTGAACATCGGGGCGTTGAAGAGCGGCCGGTTCGCCGACGTCGAGAACGAGCTCAGCCAGTTCAAGGCGGAGGCCGGCCACGCCATCTCCAAGGTGATTCTCGAGACCTGCTTCCTCACCGACGAGGAGATCGTCGCTGCCTGCCGAATGGTCGCAGAAGCCGGCATCGACTACGCGAAGACCGCGTCAGGCCAGTTCGAGGGGCCGTCGATGAAGCAGTTCCTTCTGATGAAGGAGACCCTTCGTGGGACCGGCGTGAAGCTCAAGGTCGCCGGCGTGAAGTTCCCGCGTCCGCAGAACGCCTACGTCTTCCTGCTCGCCGGCGCCGACCTGATCGGGACCCGCGCCGTCCCAGAGATCATCGACGCCCTGGACTCCATGCGGGCGATCGGCCTCGTCCCACAGCTGACGGTGGGCCACGACCAACCGGCTCCGGGCTCCCACTGAGCCGCACAACGACTACATCGCCTGCCGGGCCTGACGGGCGAGGGAAATGTCTCAAGAGAGGAAAGCTTCGATGGGGAAGTACTTGATCGGAATCGACGAGGGCACAACGGGCTGCAAGACGTGCGTCTTCGACCTCGACGGCAACATCATCGGCCAGGACTACCGGGAGTACCCCTGCCACTACCCCAAGCCGGGGTGGGTCGAGCAGGTTCCCGAGGAGATCACTCCCGCCCTGTTCGCCTCGTGCAAGGCCGCGATCGAGAGGTCGGGTGTCGACAACACCGACATCGTCGCCCTGTCCCTGTCCACCCAGGGCTCTGTGATCGGCCTCCTCGACGAGGACAACAACCTGATCCGGCCGTTCGTCGGCTGGCAGGACCTTCGCGGTGATCAGACCTCGCTCGCGACGATCACCGACAAGATCAGCGTCAAGGACTACTACGCGATCACCGGCGATCCGCTCGGCTTCGTGTTCTCCAGCGGCAAGCTCGCCTGGCTGCGGGACAACGAGCCGGAGAACTGGGCGAAAACGGCCTTGTTCTCCACCCACCAGGACTACTTCACCCGTGCGTTCGGGGCGACCGAGCCCTGGACGGACCTCTCGTCCGCGAGCCGTGAGGGCATGTTCGACGTGAACAACCACTGCTGGTCCGAGCGCATCCACGAAGTGATCGGGATCCCGCTGAGCAAGCGCGCACAGGTGACCAAGGAGCCCGGCAAGGTCGTCGGTCGCATTCCTGCCGATGTCGCGCAGAAGACGGGCCTGGCAGAGGGCACCCTGCTCTGCATCGGCGCGCACGACCAGAACGCCTGCACTTTCGGTGCCGGCGCGGTGGAGGACGGCACGGCCGTCATGGTGATCGGGACGTTCGGCTCGTGCTTCGTCGTCAGCGACACCCCGATCCGCGACCCCAACGGCAAGCTGGTCGTCAAGGGGAACCACGGTGTCGGAAACTGGACGATCGAAGGCTTCGCCAATGCCTCCGCCTCCGCCTTCCGCTGGTTCCGGGACGTCTTCGGCGACCTGGAGGTCGCTGCAGCCAAGCCGCTGGGCACCGATCCGTACGATCTGCTGACCAAGGAGGCCGCCGCCTCCCGTCCGGGGGCCAATGGGATCACCTACCTCCCCTACCTGCAGGGCGCCGCAGGTGCCCGGCTGAACGCCAACGCGCGCGGGGCGTTCGTCGGCATGTCGCTGGGAACGACAAAGGCCGACATGGTCAGGGCAGTGCTCGAGGGGATCTCGTTCGAGATGCGCGAGATCCTCGAAACCGAGGCTGCCGCCGGCATCCGCGTCGAGCGGATCCGCCTCACGGGCGGTGCTGCGAAGTCGCCGTTCTGGTGCCAGCTGCTCGCCGACATCTTCGGACGTCCGATCGAGCTACTGCAGACCTCGGAGACCGGTTGCCTGGGCGCCGCCCTGTACGCCGGTATCGGTGCAGGCCTGTACGCCGGCCCGAAGGAAGCCGTCGAGCGGGCCGTGAAGGTCTCGAGGGTCTACGAGCCGAACACCGAGATCGCGAAGTCCTATGACGAGGCGTTCACCCGCTTCGTCACCACCATGGACGCCCTCAGCGCCACGGTCTTCGTCTAGGATCCACGCTTCATCCCCACATCGGACAGTGCCCTCCCCCACCGCCGAGGAGGACACTGTCCGATGGATCCCACAGCAGAAGGAGCGACGAGTTGAGGTCATCGACACTGGAGATGGTGCGCCACGCCCAGGACAACGGCTACGCGGTTCCCGCGTTCAACATCATCGATGAAGTCAGCCTCAAAGCGCTGATCGAGGCGGCAGAGGCCGCGGACTCGCCGGTCATCATCCAGGTCTCACTGAAGACCGCGCGCTCGACCGGGGTCGACCTGATCGGGACGATGTTCGACGCCGCGACACGCGGCAGGTCGGTGAAGGCTGCACTGCATCTCGATCACTGCCCCGACCTGGCCTGGATCAACAAGGTCATCGAGTCGCGCTGGTCGTCGGTCCTCTTCGACGCATCGGACCGCGACTTCGACCGAGCCGTCGCCCAGACGGCCCAGGTGGCCGAGGCAGCCCATGCCGTCGGGGTGAACGTCGAGTCGGAGATCGAGAACATTGTGGGCGTGGAAGATGGCGTCGGGTCGGACGTACTGGTCCACTCCTACAGTCCGGAACGGCTGGTGGAGGCAGCCGAGCAGTCGGGGGCAGATCTACTCGCTCCGCAACTCGGGACGGCGCACGGAGAGTACTCCGGGCGTCCGGTTCTGCTGCCATCAAGAGTTCGCCAGCTCCGCGCACTGACCGACAGGCCCATCGTCCTGCACGGAGGGACAGGGCTGACGCCGGCCGAGTTCCGCCTCCTGATCGCGTCCGGCGTCTCCAAGATCAACATCTCCACCGACCTGAAGCGCACGTACATGCGATCGGCCCACGAATTCCTCAACGGCGCGGCGCAGCGAGACGAGTGGGATCCGCCGTCCATGTTCCGCACCGTCTCCGGCGCCGTCCGCGCGATGGCGAGCGGCTACTTCGAGTTGTTCGGCTCGGCCGGCCGAGCGACGGACGCGCCATATGCGTAGGGCGCTCGTCTTCGACTGCGACGGGGTGCTCGCCGACACCGAGCGGGACGGACATCTGGTCGCGTTCAACAGGTTGTTCACCGAGGTCGGCCTGCCCGTCAGCTGGGACGACGCGACCTACCAACGCCTGTTGACGGTCGGCGGGGGCAAAGAACGACTGCGGGCCTACTTCACGCCGGAACGGGCTCACCAGCTCGGACTGCCGTCCGAGGAATCCGAGCTGAAGGCCCTCCTCGCGCAGTGGCACCGACGGAAGTCCGAGTTCTTCACTGAACTCGTCGGTGACGGCTCGGTGCCGACGCGGCCCGGGGTGCGCCGGCTGATCGGGGACGCGCTGGCAGCCGGCTGGCGGGTCGCGGTGGCATCAACCTCGGCGCAAAGCTCGGTGCAGGCCGTGCTGGAGCACGCCGTCGGAGCCGGGCTCGCCGGTGATGTCGCCGTCTTCGCCGGCGACATCGTCCCCGCGAAGAAGCCCGCGCCGGACATCTACCAGCTGGCAGTGGACAGGCTCAGGGTCGAAGCTTCGAGGGTCTTCGTCGTAGAGGACAGCGCGGTCGGGCTCGCTGCCGCTCGCGCGGCTGGCCTGAGGGCGGTGATCACACCGTCGACGTACACGATGGAGGACGACTTCTCGGCGGCGGTCGCCGTTGTCTCCAACCTGGGAGAGCCTGATCGGCCCGCGACGGTGTTCCGCGACGACCTCGGCGTGGCACCCGATGGATTCGTCACAGTGGAGGGCCTCACCCAGTAGGACGCCCATCGGCCTGCGGTGTCCCGGTGAGCCGCTGAGCCTGCGGGCGAGCGATCAGCTTCAGCAGCGGTGGCGCGGATCGCCGCCGATCAGCTCGATCAGCTCCAGCGGCGAGTCGACCAATGCGTCGGCGTTGCTGGCCTGCAGGACTTCCAGGTCGCCGTACCCGTAGGTGACGCCGACCGTATGCACTCCGGCTGCACGACCTGCCTGGATGTCGGTAGCCATGTCGCCGACCATCACCGTCACCTCTGGTGCGACTCGGAGGCCGGCGAGGACCAGCTCGATGCTTTGGGGATCGGGCTTCATCCGCTGCAGTTCGTCCGCTGTCACGATGCAGTCGAAGCGGTCGACCACGCCGAGAGCGGCGAGCAGGTGCTCTGTCGCGGGACGGATCTTGGCGGTCGCGAGACCACAATGAAGGGTGCCGGAGAAGTGGTCGAGCACTTCTCGCACACCGGGGTAGAGCCGCGACCGCTCGGCGCAGTGTTCTGAGTAGAAGCGACGAAAGTACTCCACCGCCGGCTCGACGAGCTCGTGACCGTCTTCCCCGAACACCGCCGCCAGGGCTTTTCGTGCGCCTCCGCCGACCTTGTTCTTGGTCTGCTCCGGCGTGAGTTCTCCATAGCCGACGGCACGCGCAGCGGCTCGCAGCGCCTCGGTGATGTCGGGCATCGTGTCGGCGAGAGTGCCGTCCAAGTCCCAGATCATGGCGTGAATGCCGTCGATATTGGCCATGGGCCTCCGTTCAGTGCACGGCTCCGAACCTGCGGTATCCGTGCCGGATCCGTCGCCGAATCCCGTCACCCAATGACTATACAGGTACAGGCAGGGTGGGGGCGGATTGAGGTATGCTCACTATACAGGTATAGATGGCCCATCGTCTTTCGCCGACCAGCTCGTCCGGCAGGGCCATCCCAAAGTGAACGGAGGCGCAAGGATGCGCACAGTTGCAGATTTCGCAAAACACTTCGACCTCGCATTGCATCAGCAGGACGCTACGAGGGACGTCATCAAGAGCTACTGCGATGTCGCTCGCGACAAGCAGGTATCCGCGTTCTACACCAACCCCTACTGGTCGCCGTTCGTGGCCCAGGAGCTCAAGGGCAGCGGGGTGCGGGCCGGCGGAGCACTCGGCTTCCCATTCGGCGCCTACCTGACCGAGACGAAACTGCTGGAGACCGAGCGCCTCCTCGAAGCCGGCTGCACCACCATGGACATGGTGGTCAATATCGGGGAGGTCAAGGCAGGAAACTGGAAGATGGTCAGCGACGAGATCACAGCATTCACGTCGCTATGCCACCAGGCGGGCGCGTGGACGAAGATCATCTTCGAGGTCTGCTTCCTGACCCAGGACGAGATTGCCCAGTTGACCCGGATCTGCTGCGACGCCGGGGTCGATTTCGTGAAGACGGCCACCGGCCAGGAGGGCTTCCCCGACCTGCCGGACGTCGAGACCATGCAGGCCAACCTCTCGGGCTCGACCAAGATCAAGGTGTCCGGCGTCCCGCGCACCTTCACCCTCGCGGCCGCACTATTCCTGTTCGACAACTACGACGTCATGCTGATCGGGACTCGCAGCGCCGGCAAGCTGGTCGACCAGTACGCGAAGTACCTGGCCACCCACTCCTGAGCCGAACCGGAAAGGGCCCCAAGGATCGTCGATCCTCGGGGCCCTTTCCGGTGGGCGGCGCGTCGGCTATGGCGACACGCGCCGCCCACCGGGAGCTGGCTACTTCAGCAACGGGGCGATCTCGCCGGCGAGTTCGTCGCAGATCCACGGCGCGTTGCGCGTCCCGATCCGCTCCACGCCGAGCAGCAGGCAGCCCAGGGTGACCATGGGCGTCCAGAAACTCCCGGTGCCCGCAACCTTGACCTTGACCCCCTCTGCCGCTGTCTCACACATGATCTTCACCTGGGCGAGCTGTGGCCCGCCATGGCGTCCGGTGGACGACTTGACCCAGTCGACGCCAGCCTCACAGGCGAGCGTGACAGCCGTCTTGAGCTCCTCGTCTGTGAGCAGCTGAGCCTCGAGGATGGCCTTGCACTCGGCGCCACCGTCATGAGCGGCCTTGACCACCTCGGCGATGTCTCGCCGGTAGTAGTCGTAGTCACCACTCTTCAGCTTGCCGTGGTTCGCCACCATGTCGATCACCCACGGACGACCCTTGAGCACACGGGCACCCTCACGCGCCTCCGCGACCTTCAGGCTGGTCGGCAGGCAGCCGAAGGGGAAGGCCACCAGCCAGCCGGCCTCGATTCCGGTGCCCTCGAGCTGGTCTGCAACGTAGGGCGTCCAGCCGGGGTTGGTGTGGAACCCCTTGAACCCGTACTCCTTGCTGATCGCGATTCCGCGGTCGATATCCGCCTTGCCTGCGTCGGGGTTGAGGACGGAGAAGTCCATCAAGGAGGCTAGGTGCTCCCTCGACAGGTCAAGTTCGCTCACTGTGATGGGCTTGGGCATAGTCGGCACCTCTCTGTGCGTTGACGGTTCATTACTGTCATATATATACCTGTCTGTACCGGATTGGTACCCCGGCCCTCAGGAGTGGCTGGCGGCGGCGCTCTACCCCCGGGCGGGTGCAGGTTGGGACGTTCGCGCGCGATCACGACCCGCACCGGGTTGCAGCCTGTTCGACGGCGAGCGCCTGCAGCCCGGCGATGGTGACGGGCGTGCTGACCGCTGCACGCAGGGTGTGGACCCGCCCGCGCAGGGTGAGCCGGGTTAGGGGTGATCCGGCGAGGGTTTCGCGGACGGTGCGGAAGCGCCCGGCGACAGCCTGCTCGCGGCTGACAGATCGATCAGGATCGGAGCCAACACGTCGATCTGCTCGGTAGTGGTCAATCCGGTGACCCGCACCCGTAGCCGGTCTTGGTCCTGGTAGGTGATGGTTGGGGAGCCTGAAGCGGCTGGCGCGAGCTCCCGACGAAGACGGTCCAGCAACTGCCGCGCAGCCGTCTCGACATCGGCGATGTAGCTGGCGCTGCAGAAATCGACCTGCAGTCCCGTGCTGCTGAATCTCACCTGCGCGGCGATCCGCTTCGAGCCCGACCCGTCCTCGTTCGGCGGGAGGTAGATCGACCATGTATTGCTGGTTGTGTATCCCCCGATCGTGAAGCCGCGCGGCGCGAGCGTCGCCGCGAGCCCCTCTGCCAGAACAATCAGTGAATCGCTGACGTTGCGCCCACGGAGCTGGCGCCTCCGCTCACCGGCATCGCGAATGGTCTGTCGGCCAGAAGAGGCCGGTGCCGCCCCCGCGGACGTGACCGCGGCGCTTCCCATCGCCGACCTGAACTCCTCCAGACAGAAACGCTTGTCCTTGATAAACGCCGCATTGACCAGCGCGAGAAGCGGACGGATGCTCAGTGCTTCCTCGTCGGTGAGCGACCAGCCTTGTGGAATAGGATCCCCACCCACTGGCAATGGCAATGTCTTCGCATCACCGTCGGCTGTCTGCGCCAACTGTGCGGAAAGCGCAGCATAGGCTTCCGGGTAGGCGACCTGCAGGCTCAGGACAGCGAACAGCTGCTCATCGGTTGGTCGGATTCCGCCCTCGTCGACCCCTTGCTCATCCAGCACAGATCGCAGCAGAAGGAAGGTATTGAGCAACCGCTTGGTGGCACGAGGATTCGTGCTCACCGCTGCGCGAGCGATGTCGACCAACTGACGGATCTGGGCACCCGTTGGAGCGCTGGCAGTCGGGGAATCCCCCGCCAGAACACTTTCCAAGTCGGTGAAGATGCTCTCAAGCTCATACGCCGCCACAGGCATGTGGAACGGGACCTGGATCATCTTGTCGAAGAACGCTCGCGCCTTGCGCCGATCGACGGCAGCGCCGTACTTCTGCTGGACACCCAACTGGACCACATCGAAGTCGATGGCCAGAGCGAAAACGCAGTTGGGAACATCGAGGAAGAGCTTGATCGCCTCCATCACCTCCACGGCACGCTGCGGTCTGAGCCTGTCGAGGTCATCGACGAAGACCACCACCCGCTGCCCGGTCTCCTCGACTACTTTGGCGAACTCCTTGTGCAGTCCAGCGATCGCGGCTGCGGCGTCCGCGACCACGTCCGCGGCCGCCCTGTGCTCGTTGATCGCGGCTGCGGCGCCCTCCACAACGTCCACCGCAGCGGGCACGAACGTCCGTGCTACTCCCACTGCCAAGCCAAGACTGGCCGCCGAGATGATGCGCTTCAGGGATCCGAGCAGGGCGGCGCTCGCCCCCTGACCACCAGGCTTCGCGAGCTCGTCGTTGATGGCGCCGATCAGGCTGGCGGCCAGGGTGTCGCCGAGCGCGAACTGGTCGTACTGCCACGTGTCGACCCAGACCGTCCTTATGCCGGCTGACTCCATCGTCTCGGGGGTCGCCCTCAGCGCCTTCTCCACGATCGTCATCGCACTTGTCTTCCCAGATCCCCACGCGCCCTGGACCGCAATCGACATTGGTGTGGGACAATTCCGAATGAAACTCGAAAGCGCCGTGAAGTATGCTCCGGCGCCAAGCTCATCGCTCTCGGCAGGGATGTCCGCGATTCCGAATTTCTGAGCCACGGGGGTACGCCTTTCTCCGGGGAGCGCTGCCCCAATATATCCAGGTAGCAGGTCAGTTTTCCGGCAGCGTTCGCGGCCCTGGCTCGCCGGCGGAGCGACATACCTTCGCCAGGGCAACCCCGCCCAGAATCGGGTAAAGGCTGCCCAGCACACACCAACCGAGAGTTCGGAGGGCTTCAGGTGCGCCGGCCCAGTCGTGAGCCAGGTAGGCGAACCACATCAACCCCCACCAGGTTCCGTTCATCGGCCAGGCGAACAACAGGAGCCCCAGCGCCAACAACATGCCGAGAACTCGGCCGAGTCGCGGCTGCCGTCCGGCCAGCCAGATCACCATCGGAACCAGCGAGATCCAGTGCGGCGTCCACGACAGCGGGGAGACCAGCAATGTGATGGCGGCGAGACCGCAGTAGGTGCCCAGTGGGTCCGGATTCACTCGGGCCAGCAGCCACACGGCCCCCAGCCCCGCAGCGCCCGCAAGCACGAGCCACCCGACACGGACGGTCGGCTCATCGAGATGGACGGTTGCGCCGATACGGAGCAGGGCGCCCAGCAGCGACTGGTTGCCCAGGTGCGCGGAGTTCATCCGGTCGGCGAGGACGGCGTGCGTCCAGTACGTCCAGCTCTGACCAGGGAACGCCACCGCTCCGACTGCCATCGTGGCCGCAAGCGCGACCAGGGCGTTGCGGGCCGCCACCCAGTCACGCCGGAGCAGGTAGTAGACGATCACGAGTGCTGGGGTGAGCTTCACGCCGGCTGCCAGCCCGACCCAGACGCCCTTGCCGCGGTGACCGGTGGGCAGCAGCACGTCGGTGAGTACGAGCGCTGCGAGCACGACGTTGACCTGCCCCATCATCAGGTTTCCCTGCATCGGTTCGCTGGCGATCAGGATTGCGGTGGTAGCGATGATCAGCGGACGTAGCCACGTCCGATCGACCGAGGTAGCGCGCCAACTGAGGCGGCAGCTGTAGGCAAGAGCAGTGAGGCTGAGCAGGCTGATCGTCACCTTGGCGGCGGCCTCCGGGAGCCAGGCGAGCGGGGCCAGGACGATCAGTGCGAACGGCGGGTACAGCCAGGGTAGGTTGCGGTCGGTCAATCCGCCGGCATAGACGGGTTGCCCGGCCAGCGCCGCGTCCACCGCCGCCCGGTAGACGGCCAGGTCGGGCAGCACCCACCGGTCCGCCGGTTGCGCGATGTTCGCGGTGACATGCCAGGCCAGAACGCCGGCCAGCAGCACGACAGCGAGCACGGTTGCCGGCCCAACGAGCGAGGGTCGTGTTGGGGCGTGCCGAAGTGGCGTCGATGCGGGAAGAGGCATGACGCCAGCGTCCCGCCGGCACCATTACCGGCGCGTCCGGGTGGGCCACCGGGACGGGGTGGGGCTAACCCCCGTAGATCTGGACCTCAACGGTGGCGACCGGCAAGACGGCCATGCCGACGAGACCGCCGAGCGCCAGCACGGCAGCGAGGGCGATGGCGGCGGCGATCCGTACGAGGATCTTCACCGTTGCTCCAGGTACGTCAGTACGGCCTGGACGCGACGGTGCCCGTCGGCTGCGTCGAGATCGAGCTTGGTGAAGATGCTCGTGATGTGCTTCTCGACTGCGCTCTCCCCCACCGACAGAGCTTCGGCGACTCCGGCATTCGTGCGGCCCTGAGCCATCTGCTCGAGCACTGCGGTTTCGCGCGGCGAGAGGCGTTGCAGCGGCGAATGGTGGCGGGTGCGCGCGAGCAGCTGGGCGACCACGTCCGGGTCGAGCGCCGTGCCACCGGCAACGACCCGACGAAGCGCGTCGACGAACTCCTCCGCGTCCGCGACCTTGTCCTTGAGCAGGTAACCGAGCCCTCGGACGCCACCGGCCAGCAGTTCGGTGGCGTAGCGCTCCTCCACGTACTGGCTGAGCACCAGGACCGCAACCTCTGGCCAACCCGCCCGGATCACCAGGGCCGCCCGCAGACCCTCATCGGTGAAGCTCGGCGGCATCCGCACGTCCACGACGCAGGCATCGACCGGGGTCTCGGCGAGGACCCGCAGCAGTTGCTCCGCGTCACCGACCGCGGCCGCCACCTCGATGCCGTTGTCGGCCAGCAACCCGGACAGGGCTGCGCGCAGCAGTCCGGAGTCCTCCGCGATCACGACTCGCATGGCACCTCCAGCCGGACGACGGTCGGCCCACCCGGCGGGCTGGACACCCACAGCCGTCCATCGACGCCGGCCAGCCGATCGGCGATGCCCGCCAGCCCGGAACCGCCGCCCAGGTCAGCACCGCCCGGGCCGTCGTCTGACACGACCGCCGTGATGACCTGCCGACCTCGCGACACCCTCACTGTGGCGCGGGCCCCGGGCGCGTGCTTGGCGACGTTGGTCAGGCACTCGCTCATCGCGAAGTACAAGACGGCCTCGATCGTCGGCTCCGGTCGTCCAATGTCGACCCGGATCTCGACCGGCACCCGAAGCCTGGATGCGACCGCGGAGAGGGCGGCATCCAGGCCGCGACTCTCCAGAATCGGAGGCCGCAGCCCGCTGGTCAGCTGCCGAATGTCGGCGACCACGCCCATCGTCTCGGCCTTGGCCTGGGTGACCAGTCCGAGGGCGTCACCGTCCGGGTTCTCACGCCGCAGCCGCGCCTCGGCCCGGCCCAGCGAAATGCCCAACGCGATCAGTCGCTGCTGTGCGCCGTCGTGCAGGTCGCGCTCGATCCGTGCACGCTCCGCTTCGGCGGCGCTCATCACCCGCGTCCTGGCAGTGACCAGCTCCCCGACCCGCTCCTGGAGCTCAGCCGACGGCGGCGCGAGGAGTGCCCGGGTGATCACGAGATCCAGCCAGGCCACCCGGCGGATGAGCATCGGGCCGATGACCGTCATCACCGCGACCAGCACTACGGCAACCACGATCCCCACCGCGACCATGAGCCAACCACCACCGACGAACGGGCCGGCGACCAGGTACTGGCCGATCACCAGCGCTCGCACGGCGGAGGCGAGCATGATCAGCGGCCAGGTGAACACCACAGTGAAGAGCGCCACCTCGATCAGGGCCAGCGGTGCACGCGCCAGCGCGTAGCCCGCGAGCCGGAGGACGGCCGGATCAGCGGCCAATGCTCGCCAGCGCGACGACGAGTCCGATGGCGGGCTACTGGGCGAAACCCAGGAGACCGCCTCGCCCAGCACCGGCTCGAAGCGGGCCGCCTCCAGCCGTCCGACGCCGACGAATGCGGCCACGGCAGCCAAGGGCACCGCCGGAGCGAAGACCACGAGCGGGCTCAGCACCACAGCGACAACGATCGAGACCAGCAACATCAGACCGGTGAACAGCCCCAGGGCCAGGTGTGCCGACTCTCGCCAGGGGAAAGGCCTCAGCAAGTCTCCGGGCACACGCACTTTCCACGACCGGGATCGACGGGCACGGCGCGGCTCTGCGTCCACGAAACCCGTACGGTCATCCACGTCCATCCCCTGCGAAAGGCGCGACCCTGCGTCCCGGCTTCCGGGCAACTCAGACTAGCCGACGACCCGAGCCATCGGGGGACCGCGTCGTTGGCACCGTCGGACGACCCGTCAGCTCGTCACAGACGGCAGAGAACACATCGGCCACACCGCGGTTCTTCCGGTCTGACCTGCCCCATGGTTTGAGATCCTGTTGGTGCGGCTAACTGGCGGAGTTAGGCGCGCGCCACTAGCCCGGCGGCGCGCTGGAACCCGTCCCGGTGTTGAATGCGATTCGGTCGCTGCACTCCCGTACCAAACTGATCCATCTTGACAAGCTCGCGCGGCTGCCACGCTGGCGCGTAGATCCACATCCGCCGATCCGGCCATCTTCGCGTCGATCGGGACCCCTTCGCGGGCCAGATCCAAGACCAGCGTCGCCCGGGCCTGCAGCCGCCCCTCACTGCAGAACCGCGAGGCACTCGCCTCCTACACACCGTGCGCCGCGAGTCACCGCCCTTCGCTCTCACGGAGAGTTATCCGCCCCAGGCAATCCCCAGAGCCAGGTGGTAGCCGCTGACAGCCCGGCCCGAGGGCCTCCGGAATCACCGCGCAGTCACGTCCGCAGCGTTGGGGGAGGTGCATCGCACTCACACCACTGGATACTATGCCGACCAGTCGGTACAGTATTGGAGTGAGCCTCCCTCTTCAGCCCGCGATGCCCTCCGTCGTGTCTGTGTCGAACCGTCGCCGGTGGGCGGCCCTGGCCGTCCTTGGACTGGCCGTGCTGCTGCTGGCGATCGACGGGACCGTACTCTCGTTAGCCGTCCCAGCACTGACGGCAGCACTTTCGCCGACCGCCGAACAGGTCTTGTGGATCGGCGACATCTACTCCCTGGCTCTGGCCGGGACGCTGGTGCTGATGGGCAACCTGGCCGATCGGTTCGGGCGCAAGCGCGTGCTCCTGACCGGGTCGGTGGCGTTCGGCGCCGCATCGGTGCTCGCGGCGTGCGCGACGACCGCCGACCAGTTGATCGCCGCCCGGCTGCTGCTGGGGCTAGCCGGCGCGACCCTCATGCCCTCGACGCTCTCGCTGATCCGCAACCTGTTCCCCGAAGCTTCCGAACGCACTCGCGCGATTGCTATCTGGTCGATGGCTTTTGGCGCGGGCTCCGCCATCGGACCGCTCGTGGGCGGCTTCCTGCTGGAGCATTTCTGGTGGGGATCGGTGTTCCTGATCAACGTTCCTGTCATGCTCGTCGTGCTGGTGGCGGGGCTGATCCTTTTGCCCGAGTCGAAGGATCCCGAGCCGGGCCGCTTCGACATCACGTCCGCGGCTCTGTCGATGCTCGCGGTCGTCCCGATCATCTACGCCATCACGCACATCACCGGGACGGGAGTGACACCCCTTATCGCCACATGCTCATTGGTAGGGATCTGTGGCGGAATCCTGTTCGTCCGCCGCCAGCGCAGCCTGGCCAGCCCCATGATCGACGTCAAGTTGTTCCGCAACCCCGCCTTCTCCGGCGCGGTGGCCACCAACGTCGTCGCGATCTTCGCACTCAGCGGGCTGATGTTCTTCTTCTCCCAATACCTGCAGTTCGCTCGCGGATTCAGCCCGCTGCAAGCCGGGTTGGCAGAGCTGCCCTCCACCATCGCCTCGGTGGCGGTGGTCACCCTGATCGGCGCCCTGCTGGGCCGGCTTGGACGCGGGAACGCCATCGCCATGGGCATGGGAATGAGCACCATCGGGCTCGGGCTGATCGCCTTCGCGGAGGGCGCCGAGAACTATCTGTGGCTGGCCCTATGCCTGGCGCTGATCGGATTCGGCGTCGGTCTGGCCAGCACCCTCACCGGCGACGCCATCATCTCCGCTGCCCCATCCCACAAAGCCGGCGCCGTGTCCGCGATCACCGAGACCGCCCAGGAACTCGGCGTCGTGCTCGGCATCGCCGTGCTCGGCTCCTTCCTCTCTGCCACCTACCGCAGCACCATCGCCGGGGCCATCCCAGCCGAGCTCGACCCGCACATCGCGGCTCGCGTACTCGACTCGCTTGGCTCCGCGCTCAGCGTGCTCGAGCCCGACTCCCTGCTCGTCGAGGCCACCCGGAACGCCTTCGTCTCTGCCATGCAGGCCACCACGCTGATCGCAGCCACCCTCACCCTGACTGCGACGATCATCGCGTGGCGACTGATCCCGTCCACGCGAGGCACAGGCGCGCGCTAACGTGTTCAGCCAGCGCCGTTGACAAGGAGGGGAAACGTGGGACGCACGATGGGCAGATCCGCCCAGGACACTCGTAGAGCGCTACTCACCGCGGCCGGCGACGCCATCCGGACCAAGGGAGTACACGCGTCCCTGGACGATGTCGCTCACCAGGCTGGAGTGTCCAAAGGCGGCTTGATCTACCACTTTGCGAGCAAGGACGAACTCATCCTCGAACTAGCCCGCGACCTGCTCACCGCCTTCCGCACCGACCTCACCAACCATCTCGACCCCACTGACACCACACCCGGCAGACTCACCCGGGCCTACCTCCGGACACTCCTCACCCCAACCGAAGACGAGACCGCCGCCAGAGAGTCCATCGCCCTCATCACTCAACTCATGACCATCCCGGCCGTCGCCGACCTCGCCCGCCGCGAAGCCGACATCATCAAGGCTGAACTCGACGAGGACGGCCTCCCACCCGACGTCCTCACCCTCGTCATCTCCGCAGCCGATGGCATCAGCAGCGCGCCACTCTGGGGAGCCACCGCCGACTCTGCGGAGCACCACGAGCTCATCAGACGTCTCGCCCAGATCACCCGCAGACCCCACCTGTGGCAGGACCTGGACTGGGCCCAGCCGTGACACTCGCCCCGGCTTGTCGGGCCTTCTGATGGTCCACGCGTCCGCCCTGGCGTGACGTCGGCGGAGCTGGCCCCGACCAGTTCGCCGCCCTTAGCCGTGCGGGCGTCAACTGGGGGACTGTCTGAATAACGGTGTGTAGGGGTCCGGCCTGATCCGAAAGGAGACGGCCGTGACTGACACGACCGAGATGGTGGAGATGATCGACCCCGTGACGGGAGAGAT
>Ga0268263_1001123_pt1 | contig 26972 bp, 20 predicted proteins | sample Biomet5_FD_190358 | JGI IMG/M metagenome (GOLD analysis project Ga0268263, IMG submission 190358) | Microbial communities from bioreactor (seeded with sewage sludge) at LBNL, California, USA - Biofuel metagenome 5 (SPAdes) (version 4) | ecosystem: Engineered > Bioreactor > Anaerobic >... | reverse complement strand
TGATCGTGGTTGGCCATGCGCAGATGCAATGTTTCGCTGCCGTCGGGCGTCTGCCCTGACAGGGGCAGCCAGCAGAACCAGCACGCACAGCAAGTGCATAACTGTTGTCATAGCAGCGACCCCGTTGTTAATGGGCCTCTGGCCCGCAAAAAAAAACGCCGCCCCAGCGAAAAACTCTGCCGATGGCGGCGCTATGCGCATACCTTGACGCGGGGAGTCGTTTCCACCGGGCCTGAAGATCTGGCTTATTCCACAGTAACGCTCTTGGCCAGGTTGCGGGGCTGGTCAACGTCCTTGCCGAGGTAGTCGGCCGTTTCGTAGCTGAACAGCTGCAGCGCGGGCAGAGCCATAAAACCGGCCAACGGCGCGGGGAGCTTGGGGATAACCCAGGTATCCTCGGCCCCAAGGTCAAAGCCCTCGTTGGTCAGGGCGATAACCTTGCCCTGGCGGGCCTGCACCTCGACCATGTTGGACTTCACCTTGGGCAGCAGCACATCGTCCAGCGCCAGCGCAAATGTGGGAAAAGAGGGGTCGATCAGGGCAATGGGGCCGTGCTTCATCTCGCCAGCAGCATAGCCCTCGGCATGAATGTACGAAAGTTCCTTGAGTTTCAGCGCGCCCTCAAGGGCCAACGGGTAGCAGTGGCCGCGTCCAAGATAAAAAAAGTTGCGGGCCTGCGAATACTTGCGCGAAAGCTCACGGGCTTTTTTGTGCATGGCGGGCAGCGCGGCGTCAAGCTGGGCTGGCAGGCTTTCGAGCATGGCAATGATCTTGCGGCGCTCGTCGGCGGGCAGGGTGCCGTTGCGTTTGCTCCAGTACAGGGCCATAAGCGCCAGCATGAGCATCTGGCTGCACATGGCCTTGGTGGAGGCCACGCTTATCTCCGGCCCGGCCTGGGTATAGAGCACAGCCGAGGCGTCGCGCGCAATGGACGAGCCCACCACGTTGCACAGGCCAAGCACGGTGATGCCGCGCTCGCGGGCAATGCGCAGGGCGGCAAGCGTGTCGGCGGTTTCGCCGCTCTGGCTGATGACCAGCACCATGTCTTCCTTGTCGAGCAGCAGCGAATCGCGGTAGCGGAACTCGGAGGCTATCTCCACCTGTACGGGCACGTGCGCCCAGTGCTCCAGCAGATGCCGCCCCCACATGCCCGAATGGTACGACGTGCCGCAGGCCACAATGTGCAAACGGCGCGGCACAGGCAGGCTGTCCAGCTCCGCCAGGCGCACGTCGCCGTGGTCGCCTTCCACCCGGCCAGTGAGGCCGTCTGTAACTACGCGAGGCTGCTCAAAAATCTCCTTGAGCATAAAATGGCGGTAGCCGCCCTTTTGCGCAGCCTGCATGTCCCACTGGATGGTCTGCGGCTCGTGATGCACCGGGCTCAGGTCTTTGAGGCGCATGATGGCGTATTCTGAAGCCGTGGCGCGCACAAGCTCGCCGTCTTCAAGAAAGACCACCTGCCGGGTGTAGGGCAGAAAGGCCGGGATGTCGGAGGCCACAAAATTTTCGCCAGTGCCCTGACCAAAAATGAGTGGAGCCGACATGCGCGCGGCATAGATCACGCCGGGCTCGTCCTTGTCCATAAGGCAGACGGCATATGCGCCGTGGGCTTCGCGCAGGGCGGCGGCAAAGGCGTGCAGCAGGTCGGGCTCGGTCTTGCGGCGCTCGGAAACAAGGTTCACCAGCACTTCGGTGTCGGTCTCGGAGCTGAAGGTATAGCCTTTGGCCGCGAGGTCGGCCTTAATTTCCTGATAATTTTCAATGATGCCGTTATGCACGATGGCAAGAGCGCCGTCGTTGGAGCGGTGAGGATGGGCGTTGCGCTCGGCGGGCACGCCGTGGGTGGCCCAGCGGGTGTGGCCCATGGCGCTGGTGGGCGTGGCGATGCCTTCTTCGTGGGCGAGCTTTTCTTCCAGCGCGGCCAGCTTGCCGGTGGCGCGCACCACATGCAGGCTGCCCTGACGGGCAAAGGCAACGCCGGCAGAGTCGTATCCGCGGTATTCGAGACGGCGCAGGCCTTCAACCACAACGGGAACCGCAGGTCTGTGACCTGCATAACCGATAATGCCGCACATAAAGTGCCTCCTTTCATCGCCGGGCAAGGCCCGGTCACAGACCAGCTGGTCGATCTATGAAAACTAGGTAGGTATGTCGTTTTGTAAACATCCCGGCCGTCAGAACGGAAAGGGAATGTGGGGGAAATACACAAGGCCGGAACCGCGTGCGCGGTTCCGGTCCATACTGCCGACTGTCTTGTCTGCGGCCTGCGGGCGGGGTTTTACGCCGCGCGGGCTACATGTTTTTTCTGTCTACGATGTCCATATTGTGCACTTCGACCTTGGCGGTCGAAAGCAGACGCTGCATAAAGGTTTCGTACAGTCCCTGCACACGCTCGCGCTCCACGGCGTTGGCCATGATGTCCTTGACCATGTCCCACTCGGCAGGGTCGGGGGGCTGCACAGCGCCCACGTGCACAAGCACCGCGCCCTGTCCGTCCTTGGGGCTGCTGACCGCAAATGCGGCGGGCAGCCACTGGCCGATCTTGGCGCTGAACACGGCGGCTGCAAGCTCCGGATCCGGGCCGAAGTCCGCCAGTGTTCCACTGCGGTCCATGGGCTTGGCCGTCTTGATGTTCATGCCCGTTTTGAGCGTGGGGTTGATGGCGCCGTCCACAAGGCCCTTGCGGCGCTCGGTCGCCGCGCGCATGGCTTCGGTCAGGGCTTTCTCGCCCTGCAGACGGGTGGTGATTTTTTCTTTAACAGCTTCAAGCGGTTCGCTGGAGGCGGGCTGCGCATTGAGCACGCGGGCAACCACGTAGGCGTCGCCAGCTTCCAGCGCGCGGTCCACCGGCGAATTGGCCGGGGTTTTTTCAAGCACGGCGGCCGATTCAGCCGTAATGCCCATCTTTTGCTGCAGGTCATGTGCAGAGGCAAGGCCCGTCTGCTGCGCCTCCAGGCCAAGGGCCTGGGCGCTCTTTTCCAGGGGCTTGCCGAGGATGTTGTCTTCAATAAGGTTATCAAGAACATCGCGCAGCTTGTCAGCGCCCTGCTCCTTGGCCATGGCCTTGCGCACTTCGGCGGCCACGTCGGCAAAAGGCTGCATGCCGCCGCCTTTCTTTTCTTCAACCTTGATGATGTGCAGGCCAAACTGGCTGCGCACCGGCGCGGAGATTTTGCCCGCATCAAGGGCAAAGGCGGCGTCTTCAAAAGGCTTGACCGTGGAGCCGCGCTTGATCCAGCCAAGCTCGCCGCCGGGGCCTGCGGCATTGGGGCCGTTGTGGGCGTTGGCTACATCGGCAAAACTTTTGCCGCTTTTGAGCTCGGCCTGGATGGCTGCCACGGTTTCCTGAGCTTTTTTGACATCGGCCTCGGAGGCGTCCTCGGCCAGAGGCACAAGGATGTGGGCCGCCTTGACTTCTTCCTGCTGGTTAAACCGGGAGGCGTTGGCATCGTACCACTTGCGCGCGTCGGCCTCGCTGACGGATTCGGGCTTGATCAGGTTCTCTGGCGAAATACGGATATAGGCCACGTCCACCTTGGGCGGAATGGCAAACTCGCCCTTGTGGCTGTCGTAGTAGGCGGCCACCTCCGCATCAGTGGGCTTGGCCCCTGCCATGAAGTCCGCTGCGGGAATAAAGATGTAGTCGGGCACGCGCTGCTCGCGCAAAAAGTTGTAGCGGTTCTGGGCTTCAGCGGGATCGTGCCAGGCGGCTGCGGTGACCAGGGCAAAAAGCTTTTGCCGCAGCAGGTCTTCGCTCATGTCGTGCTCGTACTGGGCGGGCGTAATGCGCTGCATCTGCAGCACGCGCTTGTATGATTCGGGGTCAAACTGCCCCTTGGCGTTCTGGAAAGCGGGGATCTGCCCCACAGCCATGCGCAGCTCGAGGGGAGTCACCGTAATGCCCGTGCGGGCCGCCTCCTGCCGCAGCAGGGTCTGGCTCACGAGGTCGCGCAACACCTGACGGCCCAGGCCCTGACGAACCTGGTCGCGCGCGATGCCGGGGTTGTTGCGCATCACGGATTCTTCCGCGTTGCGGTAAGCCATTTCAAAATCCCGCGCGGTGATGGGGTCGCCGTTGACCACGGCCACGAGGTTACCCGCGCCGCGATCCTTCATGCTGCCCACGCCCCAGAAAATGAAGACGAGAATAATCAGGCCAAAGGCCAGCTTGACGCCGAGAGACTGTGAATTTGAACGGATATACTCAAGCATGCTTACTCCGAGATGCTGTATTTCCAAAAGATAAGGAGGCATCATATGCGTAAACGGCAGGAAACTCAACAACAGGAACGCCACGCGGGAAAATACCTGCGTAGTGGCCCTGCCTGTGCGCGGGCAAGGTTAACCCTGGCCGCCTATGCCAAGTTTGCGCATTCTGTGCTGCAGAGTTGAGCGCGGCACGCCCAGCAGGGCAGCGGCCCCGCGCGGGCCGGAAATACGCCCGCCCGCGTATTGCAGGGCGCGCGCTATATGCTCACGTTCGTTCTCTTCAAGTGTGGAGATGCGGGCGGTTGCCCAGTCGGCAGGCTTTGCCGCGACGCCATCAACGGCGGCGACAGGCGCGGCCCCAGCGGCGGCCAGGGCTGGCTGAGGGGCGTCGTCGTTTTCGGGCGACCAGAGGTGCAGAGTCTCCACGACAAAGTCTTCCGTTACGGCAGAGTCGAGCGAATGCAGCAAGATACGGCTTACCACATTGCGCAGTTCGCGGATATTACCGGGCCAGGAATGCCCGGAAAGGGCCTGCACCACAGTGCGGCTCAGGCGGGGAGGGCGGATCTCGTACGTTTTGGCAAACTGGTGGATAAAATGGTCGACAAACAGGGGAATATCATTTTTGCGCTCGCGCAGCGAGGGCATGCGCACAACTACCGAGCCCAGGCGGTAATAGAGGTCGCGCCGCAACCGCCCCTGTGCCATGGCCTGGGCAAGATCAATATTGGTAGCCGATATGACGCGGATGTCCACCCCCACAGACTCTGCCTCGCCCACACGCTCAAACGAATTTTCTTCCATAACCAGCAAGAGCTTGCTCTGCATCTCGGGGGCCAGCTCGCCAATTTCGTCCAGAAACAGCGTGCCGTTCTGCGCCAGCTCAATACGCCCTATGCGCTTGGCTGTAGCGCCCGTAAAGGCCCCCTTGGCGTAGCCGAACATTTCGCTTTCAAACAGGGTGGGAGCGATGGAAGGGCAGTTGACCTTGACGAAATTTTCGTCGCGGCGGGGGCTGTGCCGGTGCAGCCAGCGGGCCAGCATGCTTTTGCCCGTGCCTGTTTCGCCGGTGATAAGTACAGGGATGTTCAGCTTTGAAACCTTGCGTGCAACCGCCATTATACGGGTCATGGGCGGCGTTTCAAGCAGCTTGGTCTCCAGCAGGATGGTGCTTGAATCGTCAATCATCTTGTCCGTACGGTCCGGCACGGGCCTGCTTTTTGCCATGCGCTCCTCCGCCAGCACGGCAAACAGAAACGTGGTCAGCACGGGCGTAAGCTCTATTAAAAAATTGAGAATTTCAACTATGTTGTCTGGCTGTTTGACAAACGAAACGTGCAGCGTGCCGATAACCTCGCGGTTGATGATCAGCGGCACGGCAATGGTGGCGTTGAGCCCCACCGAAGACAGCGGTATGGGCCCGTCGCCCAGATTGTACGAAGACAGATCGTTGATAACCACCGGCTTGCGCGAGGAGATGGCCAGGTCGGCAACGGTGTTGCGGGCTATGCGGGTGTTGGAAAGCGACTCCACAACGGTTCCGTCAGCCGCCGTAAACAGGTTGAGAAACTCGCGCTCTGAGTCATACAGGTTGATGCAGAAGCGGTCATAGTGAAACAACACACGAAGCTGTTTTGAAAGCAGCTGAAAAAACGCGTTTCTGTCGATCTTTCCTGCCACGATGCGCGCCAGATGGTGAACTACCTGCCCAACGGTGAGGGAGGGCGTGTTGAGACCTTCGGCTGTAATTTTGTATTCCATGGGGACCGCCAATATTTGGGTAATTTTGTGCCCAAATATAATCAGAACTGCCTAAATATCAAGCTATTAGTTGAGCGTTCAATCAAGATTGTGAAAAAAATCCATATTTCTCGCCGCATAATTCGGCTCGCTAAACTTGGCACACGTATTGCTATATCCCTCTCAGCAAGACTTATTGGCAAAAAAAAGACTGATATTTACATGCGGTAAACAAATATACCGTAGGTAAACTATCAAATTTTTTTCGGGCGTGATTCTTATTTTGCTCTCAATGCCATTAAGTATTTTGCCTAAACACATTTCTATACCATTGTTAGTCAAGGAGAGCTGTATGGTAACCCACTTTGTGGTTCACGAACCCGGCGATTGCGTCGGTGTGGTCGTTGTCGAAGGCGTTAAGAAAGGCGATAAGCTCAATGGCTGGGTTATGGACGGCAACCAGAGCATTGAATTTGAAACCCTGAGCGATATTCCGATCGGCCACAAGATTGCCCTTAAAGATCTGGCTGTGGGCGACACCGTCATCAAGTACGGCACCGACATCGGCAAGGTTGTGCAGCCCATCAAACGCGGCGAACACCTGCATGTCCACAACGTCAAAACCAAGAGGTGGTAATCCTATGCAAAAGACTTTTATGGGCTATCGCCGCGAAAATGGCCGCGTAGGTATCCGCAACCATGTTGTTATCCTGCCCCTGGACGACCTGTCCAACGCCGCCTGCGAAGCAGTGGGCAACAACGTCAAGGGCACCCTGGCCTTGCCGCACGCCTATGGCCGCCTGCAGTTTGGCGAAGATCTTGACCTGCATTTTCGCACGCTGATCGGCGTGGGCTCCAACCCCAACGTGGCCGCCGTCATCGTTATCGGCATTGAACCCCAGTGGACCAAGCGCGTCGTCGACGGTATTGCCAAAACCGGCAAGCCCGTGGAAGGCTTTGCCATCGAACAGCACGGCGACCTTGAGACCATCTGCTCCGCTTCGCGCAAGGCCAAGGAATTCGTGCACTTTGCCACCGAGCTGCAGCGCACCGAATGCAAGGTCAACGAGCTGTGGGTTTCCACCAAGTGCGGCGAGTCCGACACCACCTCCGGCATCGCGGCCAACCCCACCGTTGGCAACGCTTTTGACAAGCTGTGGGAAAACGGCGCCACCACACTGTTTGGTGAAACCACCGAAATCACCGGCGGCGAACATCTGGTTATGGAACGTTGCGCCACCCCCGACGTGCGTGCCAAGTTCAAGTTTTTCTTTGACCGCTACGCCAAGGTTGTGGACGACCACAAAACCAACGACCTCAGCGATTCCCAGCCCACCAAGGGCAACATCGAAGGCGGCCTGACCACCATTGAAGAAAAAGCCCTGGGCAACATCCAGAAAATTGGCCGCAAGGCTCCCGTGATCGGCTGCCTCGACAAGGCCGAAATGCCCACCGGCCCCGGCCTGTGGTTTATGGACTCTTCGTCCGCTGCTGCCGAAATGGTTACGCTTTGCGCCGCCTCCGGCTTTGTGGCCCACTTCTTCCCCACTGGTCAGGGCAACATCATCGGCAACCCCATCCTGCCGGTGATCAAGCTGTCGGCCAACCCCCGCACCATCCGCACCATGAGCGAACACATCGACGTGGACGTTTCGGGCATCCTGCGCCGTGAAATGAACCTTGACGCCGCTGGCGACAAGCTGCTTGAAATGTTGTTCCGCACCTGCAATGGTCGCAATACCTCTGCTGAAGTGCTGGGTCACAGAGAATTTATCATGACCCGCCTGTACGAAAGCGCGTAGACAAAATAAAAAGGCCTGCCGCACTGTGCAATGCATCTGCGGCAGGCCCAAAAGCACTACAGTATGAGATATTAATGCACGCTATTTCTTGATGAATTACGGCTGTGCAAGGAGTTGTTTATGGAACAATATTCCTCAACTCGCTACAGAGCGTGGATCGTCTTTTTGCTGTTCAGCGGCACCCTCATCAATGCCTTTGACCGGGCAAGCCTTTCGATCAGCGCTCCCACACTTATTAAAGAACTGGGCATGACCCCTACCGAAATGGGCGTGGTGCTCTCATCATTTTTCTGGCCCTACCTTATCTGCAACATATTTGCTGGCAGCTGGGCGGACAAATTTGGCGCAAAGCGCGTCATGGGCTGGGCGGCTTTTATCTGGTCGGTTTTTTCAGCACTGACGGGGCTTGCCCACGATAAAATCCACCTTATCATCGCCCGTATTGGCGTTGGCGCAGGTGAATCCGCCAGTTTTCCCGTCAATGCAAAAGTTGTGAACAACAGCTTTCCCTCTGAACAGCGCGGCGTTGTTACGGGCATATACACCGCCGGTCTGCGCATGGGTTTTGCCGTATGCCCGCTCATGATGGCCTTTTTGCTCACGCACTGAGGCTGGCGCTTTGCCTTTATCACCACAGGTATTGCCAGCCTTGTGTGGGTTGCCATGTGGTTTTTTTCGTACAGGGAAAGCAAATCCGAAACCCAAAAAAAAGGCCCCGCCCAAAAAGTGCCCTGGGGCCGGCTGCTGCGCCAGCGCGGCATGTACGGCCTTTTGCTGGCAAAATTCTTTCAGGATTATCTGCTGTACTTTTTTGTGACGTGGCTGCCGGGCTACCTGATTATTGAGCACGGCTTCACCACCATGCAGATGGGCACCTACGACTCCGTCATGTGGCTCTGCGGTTTTGCCAGCCAGCCGCTCATCGGCATGTTTTCAGATTATCTCATTCGCCGGGGCTTTTCTGTAACCGCCGCACGCAAGGGCTGCATCGTAGTGATGATGCTCATGGCTTCGCTGGTTATCGGCGTCGGTTTCACCAAGTCTTTTACCATCTGCATTTCGTTGCTGATAGTTGCAGTGGCTTGCGAGTCGGCGGGCACAACCATGCTCTGGACCATTTGCACCGAACTCGCACCCAGAAAATTCGCTGGCCGCATCGCGGGCGTCATGAACGCCGCCGGGGCCCTGGCCGGTATTTGCGCGCCCCTGATTACGGGCGCCATCCTGCATGTCACCGGTTCGTTCAGCAAGGCGCTCATCACTGCCGGCGGCATGGTACTGCTGGCCGCCTGCACTGTCATTTTCATCATACCCAAGCTTGAACCCATGGACCTGGGCGAAGCGTATGCCGACGATGGCGGGGATGCGGAAGACGACGCAATGCTGCGAGCTGGTCATTAATCATTGGCCATCGGGTCCCGGCTTCCCTCAGCCGGGACCCAGAGGTCATGGCAGCCTCACGGGCGGCCAACAGCACCAGGTGGAGTATACATAAATGCTGTATTCAGTAAAATACGGGCATCAGAAGCTCTCGCTTGCAATACCCGATACCTGTCCTACAGATGTCATTGAACCCATTACTGTTTTGCCTCTGGAAGCTCCGCTTGAGGCTTTTGAAGCAGCACTGGATTCTCCCCTGGGGCATCCGCCGCTCTCTGCGTTGCCGCAACCTGCATCCGTGGCCATAGCCGTACCAGACGAAACGCGCCCCGTTCCCGTCAGGGATCTGCTGCCGCCTTTGCTTGAACGTATATTTGCCGCCTTTCCCAAGCTTGATCACCGCAGGATAACCATTGTCGTTGGCGGTGGTCTGCACGAACCACCGGATCAGGCCCAGCTTGACCGCGTATTGCCCGCCGACCTGCACGGCTGCACCGTGGTCAGCCACGATGCCCGCAATTCGGCCATTTGCCGTATGGGCGTGACCAGCAGGGGAACGCCCGTTGAAATCAACGCGGCCTATGCCTGCGCGGAACTCAAAATAGTCATGGGCATGGTCGACGCGCATCAGTTTGCCGGGTTTACCGGCGGCGCCAAGGGAGTGGTGGTAGGCTGCGCATCCGCCGCCATGATCGCCCACAACCACAGCCTGCTCAGCCATGCGCAGGCCTTTGCGGGCAACCTTGAAGGCAACCCCGTACGCGAGGACCTTAACGAATCTGGCGTTATTGCAGGGGTCAACATTGCCATCAATGTGGCCCTTACTGCCGAAAAAAAAATTGCCGCGCTCTTTGTCGGCGATCCCCAGCTTGTCTTGCGGCGGGCCGCCCAAGAAACCCGCGCCCTCTACGGGCACAGGCTGCACAAAAAGTACGACGTTGTTATTGCCTCGTGCGGCGGGCTGCCTAAGGACATCTGCCTGTATCAGGCCCAAAAAGCTCTGGATGCCGCCCGCCACTGCGTCGCGCCCCAGGGCAAGATTCTGCTGGTTGCCGAATGCTCCCAGGGCATCGGCGACGATGTGTACGAGGATTACGTCAGCCGCTTCACCTGCCAGCAGGACCTGCTCAAAGACTTTACGCAACACGAATTCAAAATGGGCGCGCACAAGGCTTTTCTTTTTGGTCGGGTGGCGGTCGCGCACGAGCTGGTGCTGCACACGGAACTTTCTGAACGCGACACCAGCCGCTGCCTGCTGCGCAAGGGTGACGCCCAGCAAACGCTGGATGCCTGGTTTGGCATGAATCCACATGCCGAGACAGCCGTCATCACCTATGCAAATTCAACATTCTTTTACACGCCAGAAGCATAACCTGCACTGAGCTGAGCATACCCCGTAACCGTTCCGCCAGCTTGCGGCTGCGGCAGGGTTGCATCCTCCGGACAGGGACACGCAAAAAAGGTCGACCATTTTGGGGGCTGACCTTTTTTGGAGGCAAGTAAAGTACAAATTTCACAAAAATAATGTAAGAAGAGTATATTTAAACAAAAACGGATAAAAATATCCTTATGAGGTAAATATATGTCTAAAAAAATCTTTTCATCACTATATTTTAAAGTTCTCGTCGGCATTGCACTCGGTATAGCATTTGGTTTTATTTCACCAGATATTGCTGTAAAGTTAAAACCACTCGGCGATGCATTTATCAACCTTATAAAGATGATAATTACACCGGTTATTTTTTGTACGGTTGTTGTCGGCATAGCTCGCATGGACAGCCTTAAAGCTGTGGGTAGGGTTGGCGGTAAGACCCTGCTTTATTTTGAAGTTGTCACAACGATTGCCCTTTTTATCGGTTTGGTTGTCGTGCACTTTGTGCAACCTGGCGCAGGTATCCACGCCGACCCAGCAACCATGGACGCATCCTCTCTGGGCAAGCTTGCCCACGCCAAGGCGCAGACCACCATGGACTTTGTCATGGGCATCATTCCGCACAGCGTGATCGGCGCTTTTGCCGACGGCAACCTGCTGCAGGTGCTGCTGTTTTCCGTGCTGTTTGGCATGAGCCTTTCGCACATGAGCGGCAAACCCAAGGATGCCATCCTTGGCACGCTTGAGCGCTTCGGCAACGCCCTGCTGGGCGTGGTCAATCTGATCATGAAGCTTGCGCCGGTGGGTGCGTTTGGCGCCATTACCTTTACCATTGGCAAGTACGGCATCGGCGCTCTGGCCTCGCTGGGCAAACTTGTGCTCTGCCTGTACACCACCAGCGCACTGTTTGTTATCGTTGTGCTCGGCCTGATCTGCAAGGTATCGGGCATCAACCTATGGCAGCTCATCTGCTATATGAAGGAAGAAATCTTCATCACCCTGGGCACAGCCAGCACAGAGGCCGTGCTGCCCCGCAGCATGGAAAAAATGGAAGCTCTTGGCATCCAGAAGTCAGTGGTTGGTCTTGTCTTTCCCACGGGTTATTCGTTCAACCTCGACGGCGCGGCCATTTACCTGACCATGGCGGCCTCGTTTATCGCCCAGGCCATGGATATTCATCTCGACACAACTCACCAGCTCACCCTTATGCTTATCCTGCTGCTCACTTCAAAGGGCGGGGCCGGCGTTGCGGGCGCAGCCCTCATCGCTCTTGCGGCCACGCTTTCCGCTACCAACATTATCCCCGTGGTGGGCATGACCCTGGTTATCGGCATTGACCGCATACTCAACGAAATGCGCGCGGTGGTTAACCTTATCGGCAACTGCGTTGCCACGGTGGCCATTGGCCGCTGGGAAAAAGCCGTCGATCTTGAGCGTGCCAACAGCGTGCTGCGGGGCGAAATCGATATCGACCACGCCCTTAACAATGCCGACGCCCGCAACGACCTGACTGAAGCCATGGTTGAAACCCAGCCCTGCAAATAATCTCCTCCACCCCCTGTATGCGCCTGCTCTCCCCATTGCCGGGAGGGCAGGCGCAATGTCATACCGCGCCCCGCGCCACGGATACTGCCCATGCGTTACGCCATAAAATGTCAGTTTGAACGCCTGTCTGCGGAGATATTAAACCAGTATTCAACCCTTGCGGTTGCCGACATCTGCGACGCCCTTGGCCGCAACGCAGCCCTGCCGTCGGCCCTCAAACCCCTGGGCGCCAACCGCATGCTTGGTACCGCCTATACCGTAAACCTGCCCGCCAGTGAAAACCTGCTGCTGTACTACGCGGTGGACAACGCCAGACCGGGCGACGTGCTTGTCGTCTCCTGCGCCGGATACACCGAAAGGGCCGTGGCCGGCGAGATTGTGGCAACTTTGGCCAAGGCGCGGGGGCTTGCGGGCTTTGTCGTCGACGGAGCGGTACGTGACGCCGAAGCTCTGCGTCAACTGGACTTTCCCGTCTATGCGCGGGCCGTGTCGCCCAACGGGCCATACAAGGACGCCTGCGGCGAAATCAACGTGCCCATAAGCATGGGCAACGTCGTTATTCACCCTGGCGACCTCATTGCGGCAGACGCCGACGGCATTGTGGCGATCCGGCGGCAGGAGGCTTCCTGCGTAGCGGAACAGGCCCAAAAAATAACCGACGCAGGTCTTAAAAAACTGCGCTCCATCGGCCAGAACGGCTCCATGGACATGACCTGGCTGTACGACAAGCTGTCCAAAACCTGCTGCGACATCCACAGCTAGACGGCGCTTGCGCGGTACGCCAAATAAAAACGCCCGCTGCTTGCGGGCGTTTTTATTTGCCAATCTGGGCGAGGCTGGCGCGGGGCCGCATAAATCAGTCTATCGGGTGCCCCGCAGCGCGGTATTCATTAAGTTTATTGCGTAGAGTGCGTACGGATATGCCCAGCAGATCCGCAGCCTGCGTACGGTTGCCAGAGGTAACCTCCAGCCCTTTGAGAATCATGATGCGTTCCATCTCGTGCAGGGGAATGACGGGGCCCTGCATGCGGCTGTCCACAACCTGCGCGGCAGGAGCTGCCGCAGAGTCGAGCGGCCGGGGCGCTTCGGTGGTCTGAGCGGCTGCCGCTGGCGCGGCTGGCGGCGTGCCGTCGTCTTCCTGCTGGGCGCATACAGTGGGGGCGTCTTCTTCAAACAGCGGCCAGTCGTCGTTCTCAAGCAAAAAGTGGCAGGGTTCCACCGGTCTGCCGTTGGCCAGCAGCACGGCTCGTTCCATCAGATTTTGCAGCTCGCGCACGTTGCCGGGAAAGTCGTACTGCTGCAGCCAGGCCACGGCGCTGTCAGAAAGCGGCGCAGCGGGCAGCTGATACTCGCGCGTATACATGCCCATAAAAAATTTGGCCAGTGCAGCACGTCGTCGCCGCGCTCGCGCAGCGAGGGCAGCCGCAGGGGGATGACATTGAGCCTGAAGTACAGATCCTGCCGAAACTTGCCCTGTTTGACCCAGCCCTCAAGATCGCGGTTGGTGGTGGCAAGCACGCGCACGTCGACCTTGATGGTTTCCGTGCCGCCCACGCGGTCTATCTCGCCTTCCTGCAGCACGCGCAGCAGTTTGGCCTGCAGGGCCATGTCCATTTCAGAAATTTCGTCCAGCAGCAAGGTGCCGCCGTCGGCCAGCTCAAACTTGCCGGGCTTGCGGGCTATGGCTCCGGTAAAAGCGCCTTTTTCGTGCCCAAAAAGTTCGCTCTCAAGCAGATGCTCGGGCAAAGCGGCGCAGTTGACGGCCACAAAGGGCTGGTCGGCGCGTTTGCTCATGGCGTGCAGATAGCGGGCAAACATTTCCTTGCCTGTGCCCGACTCGCCGGTAATCAGCACCGTGGCGCGCGAACCGGCAACCTGCCGCGCCAGCTGCAGCACGCGGGCTATGGCCGGGTGCTCGCCCACGATGCGCGGGCCCGTGCCTTCTCCGGGGTGGGGTTTGTGACCCCCAAGGGTAGAAACCACAGGTACAGCCGCAGCCTTGCGTTTTTGTCCGGCTACGGCGGCAATGCGCTCCACATCAAGGGGTTCAAGCCAGTAGTCGCGCGCACCAAGGCTCAACAACTTTTCTGCTTCTTCAGCGCTGCCTTTGTCTGTGATAACTATGACGGGAGGAAAATTGGGGTCTTCCGCGCCCACGGCAAGCAGGTCTTCAACCCGAAAACCGGGTAATGATGGGCGCGAAAAAATAACATCAGGGCCGGATTTTTTTATAAATACAGACGCGCCCTTAAGATTTTCTGCAATGTCAAGCTCAAAACCCGCGTTGCGCAACGCAGGAAAGACGGCAGTAACAGCCGGAGCGGGGGTAAGAAAAAGCAAGCGGCGCGGTGACATAAGAATTTGTGTATCTTTTCGTGCTCCACAATGCAACCGCTTAAGCCCCAAAACAGGCTGTCTTCGGCCACTTGCGCTTTACATGAAACCCTGCGGCCTGCCTACGCCCAGCCGCTTGCAATGGCACCCATGCCCAGCAGGTTTTCGGCCGAGAGCCGCCACTGGGTCTGCATGAACGACTTGGCGCTCTCCTCCTGCAGCAGGGCGTCGGCGGAAGCCGTGCTGTCATCAAGGATGGAAGGATAATACGTAATAAAGCCGGGGTTATCTGGCATGCCGGGAATTACCACAAGAGTCAGACCGGACCCAGGCTCGTAATAGGTCATGATACTCCTCCTGCACGAAAAATACAGCCATTCTACACCCTACCTGGCGTTAAGCCAGACAAAAATACAACGCAGCTAACCACGTCAGTTTTTGTGCTTCTTTTTATGTTTTTCGGCTTTTTTTGCTGGCTCCGGGGTTTTTTCCTGCTGCGGTTGCTCCATCTGATCGGGCACGATGCTGTCCACAGTATATTCGGAAAACGTCTGCTCGCCCTTGAGCAGAGCCAGCTCCTGCGCCATAACCTTTTCAAAGGCGGGCATGGCGCCTCTGCTGACCGGCTCGCCACGCGGGTTAATGGCCTTGGCCGGGTTGATAAACCTGCCGCCCTGACGCAACCTGAAATCCAGATGCGGCCCCGTGGCCAGGCCTGTCATGCCCACAAAACCAATGACCTGCCCCTGACGTACCTTCTGACCGTTTTTAAGCCCTCTGGCGTAACCAGAGAGGTGCGAATACAACGATTCAAGACCCCCGCCATGGCGCACGATAATCTGGTTGCCGTACCCCCCGGACCAGCCGCGCTCCGTTACCACACCCTCGCCAACGGCCTTGACCGGCGTGCCTGTGGGGGCGGCGTAATCCACGCCTTCATGCGGCCTGCTATAGCCCAATATGGGGTGCAGCCTGCTGTTTGTAAAGCGCGAGGTCACGCGCGTAAAAGCAAGGGGAGCCTGAAGCAGCGACTTGCGGACATTTTCACCCTTGCGGTTGTAATAACTGGCGGCTCTGTTGCCCTCGCGGAACAGATAGGCCTCAAACATCCTGCCCTTGTTGGTAAAGTGGGCCGCTATGATGCGTCCATAGCCCTTGTATTCACCATCGCGGTAGCGCTTTTCGACCAGTACCGAAAAAGAGTCGCCTTCCTGCAGATCGCGGATAAAGTTGATTTCGGAGCCAAACAGTTCCGCCAGCCGCAGGGCCAGCTGCGGATTTTCACCGGCGTCGGCCACTGCCTGAAACAGATTGTCGTCGATGGCGGCGCTCACGCTGCTGAGCAGGGTAATATACTCGATGGTTTCTACCCGGGCCACCGGCTGCTCACTGCCCTCGACCACCAGCCTGCGGCGGCTGTCTATCTCGTATTCAAAGCGTTTTACCTTGCCCGTGGCCGCCTCGGTAACCACCACATAGGGCTGACCGTCGCGAAAAGCCCGCATGGAAAAAACCCGGCGGGCAGCGGTTATGTAATCCTGCACTGTCTGGCTGTCCGCGCCCGCAAGAATTTTGGTGACGGTGTCGCCTTTTTCCACAGTGCCCCTGACCACTTCTTCGCCTGGGGCGGCGCCTTCTTCATCCTGGGCAGCTGCGCCGGAGGTTTCCGCTCCCTCAGCAGACGGGGTTGCAGAGGCTGCCGGGGCGGCACTGACGCCATTGGCGGCCGACTGAGCTGCAGCGTTGCCGGAACCAGCAACCGTGCCGCTGTCGTCGCCTGCTGTCGAAGCTTCAGAGCTTGTCTGGGACGTTGCGCCGGTCTGCCGCTCTCCAAACGGTGGTAGCCCCCTGTGCCAGGCAAACAAACCAGCAAAAAGCAGAGCAATGACCGCGCCGACCAGACATAGTTTTTTTATCTGCAAAGACATGCCAAACATATACCTGCCGCGCTGTTCCTTGTCCAGCAAGCAGACTTGGGAGTGCAGGTTTTTCACAATTTTTCACAGGTAATGCGGCTCATTAGAGCGCCTATGCTGACAAGTGCGGCAGCAGAGCCTTCCTGACCGCCAAAAATAACTTTTTTGACCGGCGTTTCATGCCGGGTCACCCCCTGCGGCTTGCGGCACTTGTCTCATTTTAAGCTTTATGGTATGCATGTTCTTTGCTCCTTCATGGCGTGAACCGCGCCAAAACCGGCATGCAAGGCCCGTTGGCCCTGCCAGCAAAAACCGGTTGCCATGGCGCCATGCACGGAAGGAACTGTTATCCACAGGCCTATGGACAGGCCGCGCACACTATGCTGAAAAACGAGTTGCGGGACATACTGACGCGGCAAAAAGCCGATGACAGGGGAGACTGGCTGGAATCCCTTACCCTGCGTCACGAAGGCGACACGCTGAATGTCGGGTTTCCCCACTTTTATTTTGCCGTGTGGTTCAGTCAGCACAAGCGCGATCTTTTTGAACAGGCGCTTTCCTGCCGTTTTGCCGATGAAAGGCTTCCTCAAATTGTATACGAGCAGCCCGCGCTGGGTCATGTACAAACATGGTCGCTGCAACATGCGGGGCAGGAAGCCCCAGGCCAACACGGCGCTAACACGGCGGATCGACCTGTCGACGCTTCAGCCCACGGAAATGAAAACGACGCCTTTACGGCCTTTATTGCCAATGCAAAAAACTCCTTTCCCCTGGCTGCCGCCAAGGAGATAGCGGAGCAGCGCGCTGGCGTGACCTACAACCCGTTTTTGCTATGCGGGCGCAGCGGCACAGGCAAGAGCCACATTCTGCGATCCATGGCCTCAACGCTGCAGCAGAGCCAGGCTGGCAACCGCGTCATCATTGCCCCGGCAGCACGTTTTTGCGCCGACAATCCCGCCTGGGTACGCCATCCGGAACTTTTCTGGCAGCAGTGGGATGTGCTGCTGCTGGACGACATACAGGACCTTGCCGGGCAGACGGCCTGGCAGCAAAAGCTTGTGGCATGCATGGACGCCTGCCCGCCATCGACCTCGCCGGGGCGCAGGTCGGGGCAGATGGTATTTGCCTGCACGGGCCAGCCCCAGGCGCTCAAGACCCTGGACGAGCGCCTGCGCTCGCGGCTTGAAAGCGGCCTCGTGGTGGAACTCATGGAACCTGACCTTGACGTGCGCATGCGCTACCTGCAGGCCACATGCAAGGAAAGGAACATGAACCTTTCACGCGATCAGTTGCTGTTCATAGCGCAGCGCTGTTCACAGTTTCGCCTGCTGCAGGGCCTGCTGATCAAGGTGGCGGCTTTTTGCTCTGTGACAGGCTGTGAACTGTCGCAGGCAGATCTTGAAAACATCGTCCGCACGGGCGTGGCCGACAAAACGCCAGGCTGCCTTGAAATTCTTGGCGAAGTGGCGCGCACCATGAACTTGCGGGCCGAGGACGTACTTGGCGGCAAACGCCGCCCTGACCTTGTGCTGGCCCGTCAGGTCGCCATGTATATCTGCCGGCGCAAGCTGGGGCTTTCATACCCTGAACTAGGGCGGGCTTTTGGCGGTAAGGACCATAGTACTGTCATCCATGCTATTAAAAAGATTAAGAAATTTCTAGTTAGTGACAAAGCGCTCCAGCAGTTAGTGGCGGAACTGGAGCTTAAGACACAATAGCGCCCCGCAGCCGGGGTAAAACCACTGGGCAATGTCACCGGCGTTTCCTGCGAAGGCACTGGAATGTTCAAAAAAATTTGAATAAAAAAAACATGTTACGCAGCTTAGACACATAGTTACAGACGTCTATAATAGTAAGGAAAAAGCATATGAAACTTACTGTAAACAAAGAGCAAATCATCGAAGGCCTGCTGAAGGCGGCTGCCATCATTCCCGCCAAGGCAGGTGCGCAGTATCTGCGCTCCATCTGGCTCAAAGCGGAGGAGGGCAGTCTTTCCGTCATGTCCACCGACGCCAACATAGAATTTACCGGTCGGTATCCCGCCGAGGTAGCCAAGCCTGGTCTTATAGGCGTGCAGGGCAGAGCCTTTGTGGATCTGGTGCGTCAGCTGCCCACAGGCGTTCTGCACCTCACGCTTGACGAGGCTTCGGGAAATCTGCTGATTGAACAGGGCCGCCGTACCTACAAGCTGCCAGTGAGCGGGGCGGAGTGGTTTCAAAATTTTTCCGCTTTTCCCGCTGAGGAGGCGGTCACCTGGTCGGGCGACTTTTTACAGGACGTGCTGGACAAGGTGGCCTTTTGCATCAGCGACGACGACGCCATGGACGCCATCGCCTGCCTGTGCATGAAGCCGCGCGGCAACGGACGCATTGACGTGTGCGGACTCAACGGGCACCAGTTTGCCCTGGTGTCGTTTACCCACGACGAACTGGCGGAACGTCTGCCTGAAGCTGGCATGCTGATTCAGAAAAAATACCTGCAGGACATCAAAAAATGGCTTGGCGTGGATGAGATAGAGCTGAACATCACCGACAAGCGTCTGTACCTGCGCAGCCTGGACGGTGCCGAGACGCTCAGCCTGCCGCGTGCGGCTCACGAATACCCCGACTACAACATTTTTATGAGCAAGCTGGCCAGCGAAGACATGCACCCCATGACGCTTGCCCGCAAAGAAGCCATTGAGGCGCTTGGGCGTATCCTTATTTTCAACACCGAGAGCGACCGCTGCACCTACATGGATCTGACCGCAGGCGAGGCGCTGCTTTCCGCCCAGGGGCAGGATGTGGGCTCCGCCAACGAGAGCCTTGAAGTAACCTATAACGGCGATATAAAACGCATTGCCTTCCCCACACGCAACCTGCTTGACGTGCTGGGACACTTTGTTTCGGCAAAGATAGACATAATGCTTACCGGTTCTGAAGGCCCCTGCGGCATACGCGGCGCCGACGACACTGAGTACACGGTCATTATCATGCCCATGAAGGTTTCTGAAACGACCTATTATAGCGAGGAAGACGTTTAATGGCTCCTGAAACCGGCAACGGCGGGTACAACGCCTCTTCCATTACCATTTTGGAAGGCCTTTCGGCCGTGCGCAAGCGCCCGGCCATGTACATAGGCTCCACTGACGCGCGCGGCCTGCACCACCTGGTATATGAGGTAGTGGACAACTCCATCGACGAAGCCATGGCTGGCTTCTGTTCGCGGATAACGGTCATTTTGCACGCCGACAACAGCGTCACAGTACGTGACGACGGCCGAGGCATACCTGTCGACATTCATCCCAAGGAAGGCGTGCCCGCCGTGCAGGTGGTCATGACCAAGCTGCACGCCGGCGGCAAGTTTGATAACTCAAGCTACAAGGTTTCCGGCGGGTTGCACGGCGTTGGCGTGTCGTGCGTCAATGCCCTTTCAGAAGAGCTTACGGTTACCGTCCGCCGCGACGGCAAGCGCTACCGTCAGCATTACGCGCGTGGCGTGCCGCAGGACAAGCTGGTTGTCATCAGCGAAAGCTATGTGGAAGGTCACGGCACCACAGTGCGCTTCAAGCCCGACGAAGAAATTTTTGAGGTGCTTGAGTTTTCATATGAAACATTGAAAAAGCGCTTTGAAGAGCTGGCCTACCTCAACAAGGGCCTGACCATCGAGTGCATTGACGAGCGCATCGGCGAGACTCATGTTTTCCACGCCGATGGCGGCATACGTCAGTTTGTGGGCGACCTCAATTCGGGCGAGCAGGGCATTCACCCCATTATTTTTGGCGAAGGCGTGGTCGAAAACGTCACCGTTGACTTTGCCCTGCAGTACAACGCCGGGTACAAGGAAAACATTTTTACCTTTGCCAACAACATCCGCACCAAGGAAGGCGGCACCCACCTTGTGGGCTTTCGCACCGCGCTGACCCGCGCCATCAACGGCTACATCAAGGGCCAGCCGGACCTGGTCAAAAAGATGAAGAACACCTCCCTGTCGGGCGACGACGTGCGCGAGGGTCTTACCGCCGTTATCAGCGTCAAGCTGCCTCAGCCGCAGTTTGAGGGGCAGACCAAGACCAAACTTGGCAACAGCGAGATAGCCGGTCTGGTGGCTGGTGTTGTTTACGACCGCCTTAACGTCTATTTTGAAGAAAATCCCAAGGATATACGCCTTATTATCGACAAGGCCGTCGATGCCTCACGTGCCCGAGACGCCGCCCGCCGCGCCAAGGAGCTTGTGCGCCGCAAGGGCGCGCTTTCTGACAACGCGTTGCCCGGCAAACTCGCCGACTGCCAGAGCAAGGACCCTATGGAGTCTGAGCTGTTCATCGTCGAAGGTGATTCGGCAGGTGGTTCGGCCAAGCAGGGGCGCAACCCCAAAAATCAGGCTATCCTGCCCCTGCGCGGCAAGATTCTGAACACGGAGCGCACCCGCTTTGATAAAATGCTGGCCAACAAGGAAGTAAAGGCCCTCATCACCGCCATGGGCGCGGGCATCGGCGAGGAAGACACCGACCTTGACAAGCTGCGCTACCACAAAATCATCATCATGACAGACGCCGACGTGGACGGAGCGCACATCCGCACCCTGCTGCTGACCTTTTTCTTCAGGCAGTATCAGGAGATGGTGGAGCGCGGCTTTGTCTACATCGCGCAGCCGCCTTTGTACCGCGTGCACAACTCGCGCATGGAAAAGTTCATCAAGGACGACCCTGCGCTCAACGAGTTTCTGCTTACCCGCGTCAGCGAGGATGTGACCGTGGTTGCCGCCAGCGGCAAGGAATATACGGGCAAAGAGCTGATCAACCTCATGGAGCACATTGAAAAGCTTGAAAACCGCGTCAACGATGCCGAAATGGCGGGCACCCCGCGCGATCTCTTTATGGCCCTTGTTACCTATGCAAAGCAGATTGACGCGCAGAGCCTCGAAAACCAGGATAACGAACTGACCGGGTGGCTCAACGGGCACGGCTATATGCTGACCCTTGAGCGGGAAAAGAACGAGGACGAAGAGGAACGTCTGTTTGCGGTATTTGAAAATACCGGTGGGCACCATACCCGCAGGGGCATGGAATTTTTCTCTTCGCGCCTGTACCGGCAGACCTGGCAGCTCTTTGACGAGCTGCGCTCGCAGTGCGGGTCGTTTGCCTTTACCCTGCGCCGCAAGGACGGCGATGTCGCCGCCGAGGATATATTTACGCTCATGCGCATGGTGTTTGACGAAGCCCGCAAGGGCATCAACATCCAGCGTTACAAAGGTCTTGGTGAAATGAACCCCGACCAGCTGTGGGTAACGACCATGAACCCCGAAAACCGCGTGCTTCTGCAGGTTTCGGTGGAAGACGCCAACGAGGCCTCCGATGCCTTTGTTGAGCTGATGGGCGACCGCGTGGAGCCGCGCCGCGACTTTATCGAGCGCAACGCCCTGGCTGTTCAGGATCTGGATATCTAGGCGTCAGGGCGTGCATAACCTGCCCGTCGGCGGGCAGATATGCGTGCGCCTGTGTATGTTTTTTACTTACCTGTGTGGGCAACTGACGGTTTGAACGTACTTTTGCCGCACAACATATAAAAAGGGGTTTCAGCGGGGCGTAGCCCACTGAATACCGGGGGCCTGCCCTCCGATCCCCAAAATAACAGCAGCGAGGCCCGCAGTGGCAGACATGCAGTCGCAGATAAGCATAGAAAAAGAACTCCGCAAATCGTATCTGGAGTATTCCCTTTCGGTCATCATCGGGCGCGCCATCCCTGACGCGCGCGACGGCCTTAAGCCGGTGCACAGGCGTATTCTTTTTGCGCAGTACGAGCTTGCCAACAACTATAACCGTCCGCACAAAAAATCCGCGCGTATCGTCGGTGATGTCATCGGTAAATATCACCCGCACGGCGACTCTGCCGTGTACGACGCGCTGGTGCGTATGGCGCAGGAATTTTCCATGCGCGATCCGCTGGTGGACGGGCAGGGCAACTTTGGTTCCATCGACGGCGACGCCGCAGCTGCCATGCGTTATACCGAAGTGCGCATGTCCAAGCTTGCCCAGGAGTTTTTGAACGACCTGGACAAGAATACCGTGGACTTTCGTCCCAACTACGACAATACCCTGCAGGAACCCACGGTCATGCCGAGCAAGGTTCCCAATCTGCTGCTCAACGGCAGCTCGGGCATTGCCGTGGGTATGGCCACCAACATTCCGCCCCATAACCTTGGCGAACTGTGCGACGCCCTGCAACTGCTGCTTGATAACCCGCAGTGCAGCGTCGACGAGCTTATGGAATATGTGAAGGGGCCGGACTTTCCCACCCGTGGCTTTGTGTACGCGGGCAAGGGTCTGTACGACGCCTACCACACCGGGCGCGGCACCGTTAAGGTGCGTGGCCGTCTGGATTTGGAAGAACGCAAAAAGGGCGCGCAGAGTATTGTCATTCGCGAGATCCCCTTTGGGCTTAACAAAAGCTCGCTGGTGGAAAAAATCGCGGCTCTGGTCAATGACCGCAAGATCGACGGCATCACCGACCTGCGCGACGAATCTGACCGCAAGGGCATCCGCGTGGTTATCGACCTCAAGCGCGGCACCATCCCCGACATTGTGATCAATGCCCTGTACAAGTTTACGCCGCTTGAAACGAGCTTTGGCATCAACATGCTGGCCGTGGTGGACAACCGCCCCCAGCTGCTTACCCTCAAGACGGCGCTTTCGTGCTTTGTGGATCATCGGCGCGAGGTGGTCATCCGCCGCACGCGTTTTGACCTTGAAAAGGCCGAGGCCCGGGCGCACATTCTCGAAGGTCTGCGCATCGCCATCGACAATATCGACGAGGTGGTGGCCCTTATTCGCGCTTCGGCCAACCCGGAAGAAGCCCGTAACGCCCTGATGGAGCGGTTTACGTTTTCAGAGCTGCAGGCCAAGGCCATCCTTGATATGCGCCTGCAGCGCCTCACCGGCCTGCAGCGCGAAGAACTGATGAACGAATACAAGGACCTGCTGCAGAAAATTGAATTCTATCGCTCCATCCTTGAAAATTCCGAAGTGCTGCGCGGCGAGCTCAAGCGCGAGATCGCCGAGATACGCGACAACTTCGCCACGCCCCGCCGCACAGAAGTGCTGCGCGAAGCCCTGAGCGACATTGATATTGAAGACCTCATCCCCGACGAGGAAGTGGTCATTACCCTGTCGCGGCGCGGCTACATGAAGCGCACCGGGCTTGAAAACTACCAGCAGCAAAAACGCGGCGGCAAGGGCATTGCCGCACTGCATACCTCGGACGACGACTATGTGCAGGAGTTTTTGACCACCACCAATCACCAGTACCTCTGCCTGTTTACCAACAAGGGCCGCATGCACCAGCTCAAGGTGCACCAGGTGCCCGAGGGCAGCCGTACGGCCAAGGGCGTGCATATCAACAACCTGCTGCCGCTTGAGGAAAACGAGTGGGTGACGACGGTGCTGGCACTGCGCGAATTTGCCGAGGACAAGTTCTTTTTGTTCATCACCAAGCGGGGCATGATCAAACGTTCGTCCGCGTCGCTGTACGCGCGTTGCCGCAAGACCGGGCTCATGGCCGTGGGCCTGCGCGAGGACGACGAGCTTGTGGTTGTGCGACCCATCCGCGACAACAGTCATGTTGTGCTGGCCACGGCCGACGGCTTTTCCATCCGCTTTGCCTGCAACGACGTGCGCCCCATGGGCCGCGTGGCTACGGGCGTCAAGGGCATTGCCCTGCGCAGGCAGGACTTTGTGGTGGCCGCAGTCATCACCAAGGACATTGACCTGACCACAGAGATAATGTCCATCTCGGCCAACGGTTACGGCAAGCGCACCAGCGTCGACCTGTACCGCCTGCAGTCGCGCGGCGGCAAGGGCATCATCAACTTCAAGGTGACGGGCAAGACCGGCCCCGTTATCGGCGCCATGCCCGTGCGCGACAACGACGGCCTCATTCTGTTGACCTCGTCCAACAAGATCGTGCGCATTGGCGTTGACGATGTGCGCAGCAAGGGCAGGGCAACCATGGGCGTTATGCTTGTGCGCCTTGACGAAGGCGCGCACGTGGTGGGCTTTGACCGTGTGGACGAGGGCGGGCAGACCGGCAGGGACGCCAACGCTGAATTGGACGGCGACGACTTTGCCGGGGTTTCTTCCACGCCCGCCGTTGTTGAGCCCGAAGTGCCCGGCAGTGATGCCGCAGACGACGACGGCGAGGAATAAAAACGACTGATGAAAATACTGCGGCGGGTTTGCGGCAAGGCTCTGCCCCTGTGTCTGTTTCTGTTTTTTGCGGGCTTTTTGTGCGCTTGCAAAGACCAGAACCTCGTGGGCGACGATCTTTCCGCTGCCCGTACCGCGGTATCTTTACGCGACTGGTCACTTGCCGAAAGGCTTTTGGAGCGTTATCTGCGTGAGGCACGGGACGCTGACCTGCGCTGGGAGGCGTGGCAGCAGCTCCTGGTGGTGCTCAACGCCGCCGGGCAGGAGCCGCGTACAACGCTTGAGTATCTGGAAACCATGCTGGCGGAATTTGCGGACAACGACGCCAGAAGCGCCGTTATCCTGCGCCGTATGGGCGAGGTAAACGAGGGCATGCGCCGTTATGGTCGTGCGGCCGACGCCTGGAACGCCTACATAGGCCTTGGCGGTCTGTCCGCCGAGCAGACGGTGGACGGCTACCGCAGGCTTGCGGCCATGCAGTTTAATCTGCGCCGTTTTGACGCGGGGGAGGATACCCTCCAGCAGTGTCTGGCCCTGCCCCTTGCCGACCATGATAAAATAATGTGCATGTACGACCTTGCCGACCAGAACATGGCGAGGGAGCGCTGGCAGGAGGTTTCCGACCTTTGCCAGCAGATACTGGACAGCGACCCTGACAAGACCCTGCGCGGTCTGGCGGGGTATTTGCTGGCTGATGCCCTTGAGCAGCTAGGCAAAGGCAAGGAAGCCCTTAAAAACTTTGAACTGGCCCGCGACGATTATCCCAATCCGTCGGTCATTGATAATCGCATTGCGCATTTGCGCAAAAAACTGAAGAAGTAAGGCCTATGATCAAGCACGAATGCGGCGTATTCGGCATTTACGACCATGAAGAAGCGGCTCGTCTGGCTTATTTCGGTTTGTACGCACAGCAGCACCGCGGGCAGGAAAGCGCCGGCATTGTCACCTTTGACACGGACGGCGTGCACGAACACAAGGGCATGGGCCTTGTGCCGGATGTTTTTTCCGAGGCGGATCTCAAGGCGCTTACCGGCAGAACGGCCATCGGGCATGTGCGCTATTCCACCACCGGGCGCTCCTCGAGCAGCAACGCCCAGCCTTTCCTTGCCCATTTTAAGGGGCGGGACGTGGTGCTTGCCCACAACGGCAACCTGGTCAACGCGGCCCAGCTGCGCGAAGACCTGGAGAACGAAGGGGCCATTTTTTCCACCAGCAACGATACAGAGGTGTTCATGCACCTGCTGGTGCGCGCTCTCAGGCACAACGACCTGCCCGGCGCGGTCAAGGAGACCTGTGCGCGCGTGCGTGGGGCTTACTGCTTGCTGGTGATGGTTGATGGCGTCATGGTTGCGGTGCGCGACCCGCACGGTTTTCATCCGTTGGCCTTCGGGCGCATGAACGGCAGCCCCGTGTTTGCCTCCGAAACCTGCGCCTTTGACCTGCTTGAGGCCCAGTTTGAACGCTCGGTTGAGCCGGGCGAGATGCTTATTGTCAACGGCAACAGCGTGCGCAGCGACTATCTTTTGGGTCCGCTGCCCGAAAAGCCGCGCCAGTGCATCTTTGAACTGGTATATTTTGCACGGCCCGACTCGTACATTTTTGACGAGCAGGTGTACCTGTGCCGCAAAAAAATGGGCTGGAACCTGGCTGACGAATCGGCCCCTGACGTGGACTCCGTCATGCCTTTTCCCGATTCGGGCATTTACCCCGCGCTTGGCTTTGCGCAGCGCTCTGGGCTGCCCTACGAGCACGCCATGATACGCAACCACTATGTGGGGCGCACGTTTATTCAGCCTTCGCAGAGCATGCGCAGCTTTGGCGTGCGGGTTAAGATCAACCCTGTGCGCGAGATGATCAAGGGCAAACGCATCTGTATTATCGACGACAGCATTGTACGCGGCACCACCATGATGACCCGCGTCAAAAAGCTGCGCGAGCTTGGCGCCAAAGAGGTGCACATCCGCATTTCAAGTCCGCCGGTCAAGTTTCCCTGCTTCTACGGCATAGACTTTTCTTCACGCGGCGAGCTTATTGCGGCTCAGCACAACCTGCAGGAAATAACCCGCAAGCTCGATGTGGATTCGTTGCATTACCTTAGCATCGGCGGGCTGCTCGGCTCGGTGAGCAAGCCGCAGAATTACTGCATGGCCTGCTTTACAGGCGACTACCCCGTGCCGTGCGACGAATGCACCGGCAAATTCAGCCTTGAATCTGCCTGCGCCAAAAGGTAGACCATTTTCTTGCGCTGCCTTTTCTGAAGGCGGACAGTCTTATATGAGGAAGCCATGAGTATCGCACGTATCAAGGGTTTTGCGGACATGTTTCCGCCTGACAGCGACCAGTTTACGCGCATCGAAAACACCGCACGCGGCGTTTTTGGGCGCTACGGTTTTGTTGAGCTGCGCACGCCCCTGCTGGAGTTTACCGAGCTTTTTTGCCGCTCTATTGGCGAAGAAACCGATGTTGTGCAAAAGGAAATGTACACGTTTCCT
>Ga0268263_1001119_pt1 | contig 27042 bp, 18 predicted proteins | sample Biomet5_FD_190358 | JGI IMG/M metagenome (GOLD analysis project Ga0268263, IMG submission 190358) | Microbial communities from bioreactor (seeded with sewage sludge) at LBNL, California, USA - Biofuel metagenome 5 (SPAdes) (version 4) | ecosystem: Engineered > Bioreactor > Anaerobic >... | reverse complement strand
CCGGGTGAGGAGATGGAATTGCAGATTTTGCTCGAAGATTCCCTGGAAAACAAGAGTGTAAACTGGCTGCTGGTAGCTGCCCCAAATGGAGTAAAGGCTTCAGGATATTTTAACGCATGAATTAGAAAATTGGTTCGATAGTCCAGATTTAGAGTACTGGTTTGATAGTCCAGAATTAGATAACTGGTTGATAGTCCAGAATTATGCAGGCTAAGTCAATGAGTTGAATTAGATAAGCTAAGGAGATAAAAAATCAGTTGATCTTTGAAAAAAGGGAGAGAGGAAGAGTATGGGAGTAAATTTGGAAGAGGCTTTATTTCTTGAAAATGAAACATTTTGTGAAGAGGTATCAGATAACTTGGAAACTGAGAAGAAACCCTTAGAATTCATATCCTCAGGAAATCTGGAGATTGATAAAAAACTGGAAGGAGGCGTGCCCATAGGTTCACTATGTCTTCTTGAAGGGGCAAAAGGCAGTGGAAAATCAGTTTTCATGCAGCAGATTATGTGGGGAGCTCTCAACCAGGATAAAAAAGTTTTAGCTTTAACGACAGAAAAAACCTCCCGAAAATTGTTGAATAATATGGAAAGCCTGAAGCAGGGCATCTCAGATTATTTCATAATAGGCAGATCAAGGATCTTTGAAATAAATGCAAGTTATGTTGAAGAAAATCCCGAGCTAAGTAATAATCTGCTAGAGAGGATGCTCGAATGCATAAACGACTGTGAAGAAGAACTTATCCTGATCGATTCTTTAACGATTTTAGCAGTTAGCGCCTCTGAAAATACCTTATTGAACTTTTTTAGGGAATGTGTAAAACTTTGTGATAAGAGAAAGACTATTTTAATAAGTGTTCATGGGTATGCTTTTTCTCAGGAAGTGCTTTACAGGCTAAGATCCATTTGCGATTCATGCCTGGAACTGAGAATTGAACAGGTCGGAGATAAGCTGATAAAGACTATGGAAATTCAGAAGTTGAGGGGTGCCAAAAAAACTACTGGAAATATGTTAAGTTTTGATGTGAACAGTGAGTATGGGCTTAAAATAATTCCAGTTTCGAAAGTCAAAGCCTGAGAGAGGAAAAACATCCGGGAAAAGTGCTCTTAAGAAAGAAGGCCCGAATGAGGATTTTAAATGGACGCTCTACCTTTTAACCCGCTGCCTGCACCGGTAAATGGAAAGCGCTCCAGAGAAGATGTACGTTCAAGACTTTCTTCAGAATTGCAGGAATTTGTTGGCAGAGAAGAGAATAGCCACATCCTTGATTATATATGCAGGCTTCCTCTGGAACAAGTCGAAATCCCGGAGTTCCATTTAAAGATCTCAAGAGCTATGAAAGGTATCAGACACCCAAACCTCATTTACCCTATTGGAAAAGGACTTGCTGTTCACATTTATCCCGATAAAGAAGACATAAGAAATTACTATATCCCGATAGAACCCTGCCTTTTTCAGGACATGAACAGCACACTTGAGGCTGTAGAAAAGCTGCTTATCGACGTTATACACGATGAAGATGTTGATACTAAAGATGTGGAAGAAAAGAAAAGACTTCTGAAAAGGGCCCTTGAAAAGGTCTGCATTATAGAGGAACACGTAAACGAAAATGTAGAAAAAAAAAGTAAAGATCTTGAGGGAAATAAAACAGTCAAGAGAGAGAAAAATGGCAGATTGAGTCTCGGATTGATTGGAAATTTAAAAGAAGCCGGTAAAGTCTTCAAAATGAAAAAATGGGAGAATATCCGGGTAACTCCTGAAGAATTTCAAGCTATCAAATATCTTATGATAAGGGACAAGATCGGAATGGGAATGCTCGAACCTCTGTTGCTGGATTCAAATATAGAAGATATAAGTTGCAGTGGGCTTGGGAGGGTTTTCGTCGAGCATAAGGTATTTTCGTCCCTTAAAACAGCAATTGAGTTTCAGGAGACCGAGGAACTTAACTCTTTTATTATACAGATGTCCGAGAAGGTCGGAAAGCCAATCACATATCGAGATCCGATAGTCGATACAGCTCTTCCGGACGGGTCAAGGATTAATATCGTGTTCGGAGAGGATGTATCAAGAAGGGGGAGCAATTTTACCATAAGGAAATTTATGGGAACTCCGATTTCTATTCTCGAGCTTATTGACTTCGGGACAATTGACTACATAATGGCTGCATATATGTGGATGATGCTGAGGGCAGGGATGAATTGCTTTATTTCGGGGGAAACGGCTTCCGGAAAGACTACTATGATGAATGCAATAACTACTTTTCTTCCCCCTGAGTCAAAAATAGTTTCTATTGAAGATACGCCGGAACTGCAGGTTCCCCATAAAAACTGGACCAGAGAAGTTACAAGGACTACAAGAGAAGATAGTGGGTCCGATGTCTCAATGTTTGACCTGTTAAAGGCTGCCCTTCGCCAGCGTCCTAATGAGATTATAATCGGAGAAATCCGTGGAGTAGAAGGCAGCATTGCTTTTCAGGCTATGCAGACTGGACATCCTGTCATGTCTACTTTCCATGCTGCATCCGTCGAAAAACTCATCCAGAGGCTGACAGGAGACCCGATTAATGTTCCCAAGAACTACGTGGATAACCTGAATGTTGTTATCATCCAGAGCGCGGTAAATATCCCTGGAAAAGGGATGGGAAGAAGAGTCCTGAGCATAAACGAGATCGTAGGCTATGACTCCTTTAATCAGGCTTTCAATTTTATGGACATATTTAAGTGGGACCCCGCAACAGATACTTTCAAGTTTACAGGAAAAAATAATTCATATCTGCTGGAGCAAAAGATTGCTTCGCGTCTGGGAATTCCGGAAAACCAGGTCCGAAAAATATATTCCGAACTTGATAGAAAAGCAAAAATTCTCAAGAAGATCCATCAGGCGAAAATTACCAACTTTTACGATCTCTTTAATACTTTGATCCAGATTGAGGAGGCCGGGTTAATATCATGATAAATGCCATGAGACCTGAGGAGAAGCTTGCTTACCTGAAAGCGGAAGCTGAAAAGCATGGGTTTGAAGGTTACTTTAATCTTGCGCGGCAACTAAAGGACACGAAGGTTGTTGAAAGAGTTAATGATGATATGCTTTTCCTTCTCACTTATATGGCAGCGATTTCGACAGCCGATATTGAAAGAGACAGAATTTTCGATTACGCGGGCTCTCAGAAAGAGTATGAAGCTTCAAAATATTTCAGGCAAATTCATAACCTTGCTTCAAAGTGGGGCTACGCATATGCAAAAGCCTGCAAATATATCTCCCAGCGATTGCAGGATGAGTATCTTTCAAAGCTTTTTGGACGAATGTCAAATATTCTTTCGTCTGGTGAACCGGAAAAAAACTTTCTGAAGCAAGAAAAAATAACAAGGGAAGAAATATTTTCTAATGAATATGAAAGAAGTATCGAATCCCTGAAAAAATGGACTGATGGATATACTGCACTGATGGTGTCTGTAACTCTTGTTGTTACTATAATTCTTGTTTCAGTCATGATCTATAATATAACAAATATAGGAACGATTGCTTTTCTTATCGTATTACTAACTGTTTTTATCTGTGGGATTGCGCTTTTTATCATATATAAAGCCGCTCCTGCTGAAAAGAAGCTTCATACCCTGAGCAAGCGGTCAAAGGAACAGGAAATTATCAGGTTTTTGAGCCGGATTTTGCTTCCACTTGGAGCAATTTCGGTTGCTGCTCTCATTCTAATCGGTACAAAGCTCCAGTATACTTTGCTTGCAATAACTTTCTTTACGCTTCCGATAGGCTTCTTTGCAATGGTAGACGACCGAAATATCAATGAAAGGGATAGTAGTTTTCCCGCATTTGTGAAGACTCTGGGCACTCTTGCAGGAACAACAGGAATTACTATTCGAAGTGCAATGGAGGACCTTGATAAAGAAACAATAGGCGGCCTCAGGCCTGGGGTTGAGGAATTACATGTGGGGCTTTCTTTGGGACTTAAGTCGAAGCTCTGCTGGGAAAAATTCATAGGAGAAACAGGTTCTGAACTGATCAATCGGTGCTCAAGGATCTTTACGGATGCAGTTGAGCTTGGAGGAGACCCGGTCGAAATAGGAGAAATAGTCTCATCCTCAAGTCTTGCTATTGTACTTCTCAGGATGAAAAGGCAGCTTGTCAGTTCAGGTTTTCGTGGCCTTGCCATAACTCTCCATGCTGTTATGATCGGGCTTCTAATCTTTATAATAGAAATAATTTCCAAATTTAGCGGGCTCGTTTCTGGAATGAATGAGTCTTATTCTTCGGTTCAGGGAGGTGCTTCCGGAATGGGAATGAGCATGTTTAATGTTACTGAAAGCATACCGTTGCTTTACACATTTACACTTTCCGTGGTGCTCATTTTAACAATTTCAAATACTCTTGTAGTAAAAATTGTCGAAGGTGGAGGAAACTGTAAGCTCTTTTTTTACGGAGGCTTGATGTCAGGAATTTCCGGGCTCTGCATGATCCTTGTACCACCGGTTGTATCAGGGGTATTTACGTTTCAAATGTGATAAATTGAAAAATGTAAATTTTAACTAAATGTAAATTTTAATTATATGTAAATTTTAACTATGTATAAATTCTAACTCTTTATAAATTTTAATTATATACAAATTCTAACTAAGTGTAAATTTCAACTAAATGTAAATTACCTATAGGAGTTATCAAGAAAAATTCAGGGCTGGTGGGAGGTAATAGAATGAATGCATTAAAGGACTTAAGAATTAACGGGCTAAAAAATCTAACGATTAATAAACTAAAATTTATAAAAGTTCATGAGTTAAAACATTTGATAGCTAAGCCTGGGAACCGAGATGATATGGAAATGAGGGATTTGATAAAAAGTAAAAAGGAGGTTGAGATCAAAATCCGAAAATTGTTTAGGGAAAAGAAAGACCTTGAATCCCGGATTGAACGGAAAGAACTTGGGTCCCGGACTGGTCAGCTTCAAGAATCCGAAGATGAAAAAGAGGAAGAGATATCTGAGTTTCCCTGGAGAGAGGAAATCTTTCCTCCTCTTCGCAGAAACATGCATAACGAAGCGTCTGGACTTCTTGAAGTTGAAACTGATGCTTTGCAAAAAGAAGATGCTGGAATCTCAGAGAGGATATATAGCCAAACTGGTAAAAAAGTTGAAGACTCTGATAAATTTCTTAAATCAAAAGAAACCGGCGAAATCGAAGAAGCCAATATAATAGAGATAGGGGTTAAAGAAGAAGCAAATTCTGCCAGTGAAAATAATGATGTGAAAAGTGGTGAAGAAGCTGATTTCGCTAATCTGAGAAAAAAAGCTGGAGAAATGGTTTTTTCGGAAAATACAGATAAAACAGAAATTGTCGAGGCGGCTTTAGCAGATAATGAAAAAGGAGAAAATACAAGACTTGCCTTAGAAGATAATGAAAAAGAAGAAGATAAAACTCCTGAAATGAGAAAAACTGAAAGTGAAAACCCTGCCCCTAGCATTTTTGGAAGTAGCCTGATTCAAGAGTTGCTGGAAAGCGATGACCTGTGCCCTGAGGAAGAGCAAAATTTCATGAAGTATATTGGGGAATCAAGTGTTTCAGAGCTTATTACAGATTTAAGAGAAGTAAAAAGCCTCCTGGCCGAATCAGGACCATGAAAGTTTGATTCTTAAATGAAAAACGAGCATGAAAATCTTCGAATAAGGGACATAAACAAATAACAGTACCTGAAAGCACTTGAAGGCACTTGATCTCACTTTTATGCCAGGAAATACAAAAATAGTGTGACGGAAATCCCGCCACGCGAAAATCCTGCCACAGAGCTCTTAAAGAATAGTTCTTAAGATACAGCTTTAGAAGGAAGTTCTTAAGATACAGCTTTAGAAGGAAGTTCTTAAGATACAGCTTTAGAAGGAAGTTCTTAAGATACAGCTTTAGAAGGAAGTTCTTAAGATACAGCTTTAGAAGGAAGTTCTTAAGAGTTTGCTCTTGTTTTTTTCACTGATGGAAAAGTCCTTCTTTTGCTTTATTAAGATGTTTATTTGCTTCCTCCATTTTACTGGCGGCTTCAAGGATATCCTCGGAAGCTTCAAGAAAACCATCTTTTTTGGCTCTCTGAGCCCATTCCTTGAAACTTTCAATGTGGCTTTCGTTATGCTCAATCCAGTGCTCAATCAAATGTGAAAGGTTATCGTGACTAAGTTCTTCAGTAATAGTTTTCCCTCCTGTTCAAAATATATACGATTCATGGTATAAATGCCCGCTGGATATAATTATAATTTTTCTACAGATGCCTCGAAAAGACAGAAAATAGATATAAAGAGATAATGGGTAGAAGACCCGGGATAGAAAATAATCTGATAAGCAGAATAGTTTAAAATCCTGAAAGCTAAGAATCAGGTTTCAAACGATTCTGCCCAAGTGCTCACATCGAATTCTTTGGCATTCAGTTCTCAGATTCAAACTGTCCTTGGATCAGTAATTTCTCCTGTAAGTGCCGAGGCTGCTGCGGTTGCAGGGGATGCAAGGTAGATAAAACCACCTTTTCCCATCCTGCCTTTGAAGTTTCGGTTTGCGGTTGAAAGGCAGACTTCTCCTTCCCCGAGCACTCCCTGGTGAGCGCCAAGACAGGGCCCGCAGCCAGGGGTTGCAAGTGTGATGCCTGCTTTGAGCAGAGTTTCCATCGTTCCGTTCTCAATTGCTGCAAGGAGAGTCGTACGGGATGCAGGAATTACAATAGTCCTGACTGCAACCTTTTTTCCTTTAAGGATTGCTGCTGCGACCTCGAGGTCTTCAAGTCTGCCATTTGTGCACGTCCCTATGAAAACCTGGTCTATGTGGGTACCTTCAACCTCTCCCACAGGTTTTACGTTGTCAACCTGATGCGGACAGGCTACCTGAGGCTCGATATCTTCAGCAGAGTAAACGGGTTCTTTTACATAGACTGCGTCCTGATCGGCATAAACCGGCTCATAGGGAGCAGCCGCCCGATTTTTCAGGAAGTCAAAAGTTTTCTCATCCGGTGGCACAATTCCGGTTTTTGCTCCCATTTCGATTGCCATGTTGCAGAGTGTCATTCTGCCGGAAACCGATAATTCGGAGATAGCCTGTCCGTAAAACTCTACAGCCTTATAGGTGGCGCCGTCAATTCCGGTCTTTCCGATAAGGTAAAGGGTCAGGTCTTTTGCATAAACCCCTTTTCCAAGCCTTCCTTCAACCGTGAACCTGAAACTCTCAGGCACCTTAAACCAGAGCTTACCTGTGGCAAAAATTTCAGCCATGTCGGTAGCTCCCACGCCTGTGGCAAAAGCTCCGAAAGCCCCATAGGTGCAGGAATGCGAATCAGCGCCCACAAGCAGTTTTCCAGGCAGTGCAAATCCATTTTCGGGGAGTACCTGATGACAGATTCCTTCTCCAAGCTCATAAAAATTCGGAATCTCCTGTTCCTTTACCCATTCCCTTATTTCTTTTTGCAAAGTAGCTGATGTTTCATTATTTGCAGGTGCGATGTGATCGAAAGGAATTACAATTCTTGAGGGGTCCCAGACCTTCTCCATTTCCATTTCTTTAAAGGCATTAACTGCAAGTACGGAGGTGCCGTCATGCGCCATTGCGTAATCAATATCTGCAAGGACAAAATCGTTTGCCTTTGCCTCTGCTCCCGCTGCCCGGGAAAAAATTTTTTCACTAATTGTTCCCAAAAATAAGTCTCCTGTTTGATAATCAAGTGATAATGAAGTATGAGATATTCAGATTCCTGAACTCACTATACAGAAATAACTGTACATATCTTACATATTAAGAATAGAATCCCAATATTACAAATATAAATTATACTAAATCTTTTCAGCCTCTTGAAGCTGGTTAGATAGGTATTCTACAAAGCAAAATAAAATAATCTTTATTTAATTAAATGTGGCGCTGATGCCGATGCATGATTATTTTTTTCTACTACACTGAACTTGATAATGAACTCTGTCCCATTGCTCTTTTTCAGTTCAAGTTCTCCGTCTAACTGGTCGACAAGGAAAGTTACAAGTTGAAGCCCCAGACTATCAAGTTCTTTTATATCAAGGTCTTCAGAAATACCAACACCGTTATCAGAAATTGTCAATATGAAACTGGTACTTTTATATCCTTCATTTTTGCTTTCTTCTATGATGCTTCCATTTTCTCCTTTTTTATGGAACTTGATTTGGATTTCTCCGTTTTCTCTGTCAGGGAATGCATACTTAAGGGAATTGGAAACAAGCTCATTGACAATTATTCCTAATGGAATTGCTGTGTCCATGTCAAGTAATATGTTCTCTTCCAGATCCATATTTAAGCTGACATCAGCATTACCTATTTTGTAGGTCACGAACAGAGCATCAGCAAGTTCCTTGATGTACAGCGAAAAGTTAAGTTTATCGAGCTCTTCACCTTTATATAGTTCTTCATGGATAAGAGCCATTGATTTCACGCGGTCCTGACTCTCTCTGAAGGCTTCCAGCACTTCCGATTCATTGATAATCTTTCTGTTTCTGAACTTTTCAGCTTGAAGGTCCAGTAGTGATGAGATTACCTGAAGATTGTTCTTGATTCTATGGTGAATTTCCTTCTTACGGGCAATCTCGAAATTTCTGAGAGCTTCTTCAACTTCCTTTCGCTTGGTTATGTCAGTATGAAGGTTTAGAGTTCCCAAAAACTTACCATCTTTATCAAAAATAGATTTGGAATTAGTATGCGTCCATAGAGGGAAGCCATCTTTACGTATAAATTTAATCTCAAGGCTTTCATTGATGTTTTTTCCTTTTTTGCTAAAAACATGCTTGATAACAGCTTTACTTTCATCACTGAGAAAGTCCCACATCGACCTGCCAATGAGTTCTTCTGAACTGTAACCAAACATATCTTCAACCTGCTTATTGACAAAAGTAATTCTTTCTTCAGCATCAATTATGCTTATGCCTTCGTTTGCTGTCTCTACAATGTTGCGGTATCTCTCCTCACTTTCTTGAAGTCTTTCTTCTGCTTTTTTTTGCTCGGTGACATCAATATCCATCTCAAGGATCATTGGAGAACCGTCAACGTCAGTGAACGGCAAATTATAGGCATCATAAACGCTTCCGTCCGGACCGCTTACTTCCCAATGATGAGGTTGACCGGTTTCAAGTACTTTATGTGATTCGCAGAATTCACAAGGCCTGGTGAATCCAAAATAATATTCATAGCAGTGTCGGCCACCAGGATCCCCGAATCTTTTGCGGAATCTGCGGTTGGCAAAGGCGACATGATAGTCAGATGTTAACAGGATTATCATTGCCGGCAGCGTATCCAGCAAGTTATAAAGACGTTGGCGTTCGTTTATTGTTTCCTGGTTCCACTTCTCCAGTTCCTCATTTGTTCTTTTAAGCTCTTTTTCAGCCTTCTTACACTGAGTAATATCAGAATACATACTCATGTTACCGGTATGTTTTCCCTCTGCATCAAGGAGAGGCGTAGAGTTCACAAGCGACCAGACAATACTGCCATCCTTGCGGCAGAACTTCATTTCGTACCCTTTTTCTTTGATGCCTTCCTGTTGGGATTTTATCCTGGTAAATGAGCTTTCCATGTCATCTTTATCGACAAAGTCAAAAGCTGATTTCCCTATCATTTCTTCTGTTGTGTACCCGAGCATTTCAGCCATTCTTTGATTAACAAAAGTCGTAACTGCTTCGGTGTCGGTAATCCAGATACCTTCGTTTGCTGTCTCTACGATGCTGCAGTACTTTTCCTCACATTCCCACAGTTTTTCTTCAAGGTCCTCACGGTCACTTATATCGAATCCATAAATGTTGACGCATTCTTCTTCCGATAAAGGTTGAAAATTGATTCGGTATACTCTTTTTCCCACTCTAACTTCTTTTGTTTCCGGACTATTCCAAGAAATTGTTTTTAGCACTAAATCTTCGATAGAAGACGGCAGTTTTTCTCCGATTTTCGTGCCCCACTCCTGCAATAAGGGTTCACTAGATTCATTTGAGTAAAGAACAGTACCATCTTTATCGACACTAAGCACAGGATTCGGATTATTTGCTAGAAGTTTTTCAATTTTTGTATTCATATTCCCCTTCAGGCTCCTCTCTATGACGGTTATATGCCTACTGTCGATGATTCGTTTACGTTAAGTGTCCACTGCAACTATATAAATATATAATATTGTTTAAATATTATACACTCAACTCGACTCTGCATTAAGATAACAATTGTTACGAGAATTCTTTGAATTTGATTATTTACCTGCTTAGATGAATACAATTAGTATTTAAGCAAACAACGTCAGTTTTCTATAATACAAGGAATAAGTGTACTAATTCAGATCTGTTTTAGAAAGAGTTGGTAATTGATGTATTAAAGTAATGAAGTAGTAGTAGAAATAATTTTCATTAAATTAAAAATTATTTTAAAGCCAAAATTCCATTCTTCTTTCAAAATTTAATAAAAACCAGAAAAGAGAAAAAAGGTATAAACCTTTATTTATACTCGTCATAAGCTACTATTTCTTCAAGAGATTTCCTTGGTCTGGCAGCGGGCGATTCGGCTGGGATTCCCACGGTCAGTAAAGCGACGACTTTTTTGTTCTGAGGGATCTTGAGTAGTTTTTTGACTTCGTCTTCGTTGAAAGCACCAATCCAGAGCTTTAGGTTTGAATAGGATACGAATCTTTTATTACTAATAACTATAAATATTTTTAATATGTCTAAAACTAAAAATGCTGTTTTGGGTTTTATTATATCTGAGATTTTTATTTTAATTATTGAGACGAAATACGGAGTTACTCTTAATGCCTATTATTACCTAAATATTATTTTTACAACTGTAACTGATTCTATGCTTCCACTTTTGCCAACTACTGGTCAGTGGGCTAAATCTACTGGAAATTTAATATTCATTAAAAATCTTATTACTATGTTTTTGTGGTTTCTGTCGTCTCCTGCCCTTTTGATTGCAGCTATAATTTACTTTTTTGATTCCAAGTAAAAAGGGTCACTGAACTCATTATGCATCTGGGCATTTTTCGTAGAAATAATTAGATGGCTGAATATGGCTGAGAGGAGAAGAGAATCACCCTTTTGTATTTTAGATACTTGTCTATTCAAGAAAAGAGATTAGCAGGGGGAGGGATTTGAACCCTCTCGCATCTTTGGTACAGGAATCTCATAATTCACGGCATATAATTTACAAAGGAAAGCACTTCTAAACGCCCCTGTACCAAGGATGCCTTCCATTGTTATTTTTTCTAGAAGCATTTTAATCGTTCCTCTTAGTAATTTAGAATAAAGGAGGTTCAAAATTATGGTTCCAATGCCCATTATACCTATAAATGCAATGAGATATAGCCCTGCATATTTGATCAAATCCCTAATAGCATTACTTTCATATAAATTTTGTTTATTTCATTGTAGAACTTGAAAATTATTTACTCACAAATTTTCTTAGTTTCCCTTGTATTTCTCACTACTTACCTCCTTTCTTCTTATTTTTTATTCCCTTAATATTAATGGATAATCTTAATCTATACCAATGAAATAAAATATTTTTTAATATTTGCACAAATTGGAACAATCAGTCTATAGTAAATGTAAACTTACTCAGATCGTTATAAATTTCTGTTACTTTCTCTTTAAATTCAAAATAAAATAGATGATGAAGTAAAGTACAAAATAGAAAAAATTGAATCACTGCAACAGGAAGCACAGCCGATTCTAGAAAAAACAAAATTAGAGATCGAAGATATTTGTTGATGAATTAAATAATCCATCCAATTTCTTTCTTAAATTCCCCCTAAAGAAGGAGTGAACATGGCAAAAATCGAGCATATTTTCAGGATGTTATTAAAAAAGAAAGATTACTCTAAAAACGATTTAATTGATGTGACCAAACAAATCAGTGATGTGAGCGAAGATAAAATTGAGAAGCGACTAAACAAATTAATAACATCTGGAAACTTATTTTCGTATAATAAAAATATGATCTCATTGGATTCTCCTTCCAAACTTACAAACTTAAATTTTGATGAAATCCATGTTTATGGACCCATTACTATAGGGATAAAAGGGAGGCAGACATTTGTAATTTCGAATTTTGAGACCGAAAAACACCAAAAGATGATCGGTGATATAAAATTCGACTTACCTCAACTTAAACAGGAAGTAGACAATTTATTGATTGAAATCAAAAATTTGATTGTTCAAAACTTTAACCCTTTAGATGTTTTAGGGTATATCTCTTTTACAAATCTTGCACGTGAATCCGAAGAGTGTAGTGAATCCAACTTTGAAGAAAAACAATTCTTTGTTGAACTTGTCCATAATATTATATTAAAACATGATTTTAGTGTCTTTCCTAAAAACAGCGATAATACTAAATTTGACGAGTTGGAAAAACTATTAAAGGAATATTGGAGCAAATTTAATTGGCTCATCATTTGTGAAACAATATCGAAGGATGAGTTATCATATGAAGAACAGGATATATATATCAGAACTATTTTGAATTTTTTATTTGTGAGGGGCGAAGCCTATCCACAGCATTATCAACAGATATCTGAAGAATTGTTTTCCAATATTCAGCATATTTTATCAGGGAAAGGATTTACAATAGAGGATTATTTCTCAACTTTGAACGAAATAAATAGACAAATAAATTCACGTATTTCTGGACAGTTAAATTTTTTATATAGCATCAAAGAAGAACGTGATTCATTTATTGATTTTATTGAAAAAAATGAAAAAGAGAAAAAATCGCCTAAAGAAACTAGTGATGAATACGAAGAGAAAATACTTGAGATAAAAGCCAAATTCTATCCCGATTATGAAATATTTCAAGAGGCTGACTTTCCTAGATGCTTATATGAAATCAAATTAAATGAAAAAGTAAATACAATATTGTTGGATTTATTAGTACTTAATTTTGGATCGAATAAAGATTGGTCGTCTCCTTTTGATATCAGTGATATTCCTTTAAGGCCGCTTATAAAAGTAGAGGGGAAATTCTATTGTTTCATTAAACAAAATTTAATCAGAAATGTAATTCCAATCATCGAGTCGCTGTTACTGAGCTCAGAATTTAATGAGTATAGGGATGAAAAAGGAAATTATTTTGAATCCAAAACTCTAAAACTATTTTGTAATATTTTGCCTAATGCGGAAATATACTCTAAATTGAAGTACCCAAATAATAATGAATTGGATGGATTGGTAATACATAAAGATAATCTCTTTTTGATAGAGGTTAAAGGGAAGAAAAGGCGCTGCATTGCATGTGCAGACGACATTCTAGATATGACAAAAGAGGATGTTCAGGCAAGTGTCAAGAGTGCATTTGAGCAATCAAAGAGGGCTCTAGAATATATACAAAATGATGAAGAAGTCAACTTCGTCAGCGACGAAAATGGCGCAAATATAACAATCCACAAAAAAAGTATTAAAAGTGTGTTTCTTATAAATGTAACAGCAAGTTCTTTTTCTGAATTCACAACTAATTTAAGAGTTTTAAAATTATGGGATCAAAATTTAATTAAAGGAGATATTTACCCTTGGAATGTCAATATCTATGATTTGTTAGTGATAGTTGATTTGTTAGAAAATGAAGATGATTTTATCGAATACGTTTCAGAGCGTATACGTTTAGGGAAAGATGATGATATTGTGGCCTGGGATGAACTTGATTATCTCGGATATTATTTGGAACATGGATCTTTAACAAAAACAGAAGATGTTGATAGTGGAATAACTCCAACAACTATAGGGTATACGAAAAATATAGACAAATGGTATTCTTATCAAAGAGGAGAAATTCCATTTGCTGAGAAACCACGGAAAAAATCATAGAGAAAAATCGGATTTTCATATTATGCCATTCTTTTCCATAAACTCTTCAAGAGGCACGGAGTGAGTCTGGAAGCCGCACACCTTGTATGGATCGGCACCCATTGAAAGGGCTACGAACTGGGCGATATTCATGTGCACCATATCATATTTTACACCAAACTCTCTTTCGATAACCGGCTGGTAGCGGTCATACTGGATCTGGCAATTCGGGCACATATGAAGCATAAGCTCTACGCCGGCTCTTTGAAGGCTGTCAAGTTTTGTCTTTGTCACCTGAAGCGAGGTACTTTTGTTCAGGTGAAGCTGGGAAAAGCCCATCCCGCAGGTAAGAGTCCGGTCTTCATACCAGCGTACAGGCTCGGCTCCGCAGGCTGCGGCTATGTTATCTATTAACTGGGGGTTTTCAGGGTTTCCGAGGACATCGAGATATTTAACTTTATAGTAATGGCAGGCGTGATGGGACGCAGTTTTGACCCCTGAGAAGTCGAATTTCTTCTGCTCCTGGATTTTATCCACCTTGCTTAAAAGAATCTCTACTGCATGGTAGAAGTTTGTCCTCGGATTCATATCGTCTTTTTCGTAAACAAGATTATCAAAGCCCTTTTCCCGGAAGATAGAGTTGATTTTTTCCCGGACTTCTGCATTGGTATTCAGGGTTTCACAGGCTTCCTTATTTATGGCATAACAGGTTGAACAGAGGCAGGTTATATTGGGATAGCCGCATCTTCTTGCAACTGCAAAATTTCGGGCCGCAATGGCTGCTGTTGTCAGTCCTTCAAATATATCAGTATAATGGCCTATTCCTGTGCAACAGGACTGCTCATCATTTATACAGTAATCTACTCCAAGCCTGTCAAAGACATAACAAGTGGAGGTTTCCACTCCTGGGTACTCTTGCCCGACCATGCAGCTTTTAAATAATAAAAGCTGGCTGTCCGGGATATCTTTTATCGCTTTCAAAGCCGAAATCTCCGCTTCTGTTTTCTCTCTTGATGCACTGGTTCTCCAGGAGCTGATGCAAAAGTTTTTCCTGTATTTTTGCTTTGATCCATTTTTCCCTTTCAAAATAGCCTGTGGCCTCAAGAATGGTCTGAACTTCCCCATGTGTGTTCCTGATGTCCTTTGAACTCAGCCCCAGTTCATCACGAATTGACTCAAGGTTCTTTTTAAAACTGATCCAGCGTTCCCCGAGGTCTCTTTCCATATTCTTAACTCCAGCACCCGGTACTTTGCTGGCTCCGTTTTCTGCGAGATATTCTCCGATCTCAAGGAAGTAGGCAAGCTTTTCAACTCCTATGCCCTCGTTGATGGCCATCTGCCTGAGCACCTGCACAATTGTTACAGGGCTATTGTTCCTGGGACAGCGCAGGTTACAGGAATAACAATAGAAGCAGGACCAGATCATTTCGGACTCAAGCACGCTGCGGTCGTTTTCCAGAACCTTTTTCACGATCTGTCGCGGGCTGTAATCCGTAAAGCGGGCTGCAGGACAGGAAGCCGTGCAGGCTCCGCACTGGATGCAGCGGTCAAGCCCCAGAGAGGCAGGTGTCCGGATGCTTTTCTTTGCGGTTTCTGCAAGGGTTTTACATTCCGGGGTATCGTATTCGTTTACATATGGAATCATTTGATCATCTCTCCTTCCTGGGCAAGGTTGGTAAAAGTGCCTGCAAGCCCTCTTGTGTTTGGAACATAAGCTTTTTTGAAATAGAGCCGGCTTCCTGAATCTCCAAGTTCTTTCTTCAGTTTCTCAAAATGGCTGACAGTTAAAGGATATATAATCTCAGCTTTTGGGCTGTCTGGAGGATCCTCTACGAAAAGGACAGCTGATGCCCCGCGTTTGAAGGCGTGAAGTAACAGGTCTTTATCAACAACGAGGTTTGTGGGCACTTTGATTAACTTGACATTTGAAGGATAGGTCAGTGCACTATTTCCTATATTATCACAGGTTAAGGACGCGATCCCGCTGTTTACAAAGCCAATCAGATCTCCTTCTTCGACTACCCCTTCAACTTCGGCTTTTATCTGGCTTTTTGTAAAGCCTTCAATCTGAATAGCTCCGTTCTGACAGAGTTCAGTACAGTATCCGCACCCTGTACAGACAAGCGGGTCTACGATAATCTTTCCATTCTCATTCAAGGAAAAAGCCTCGAATGGACACTTGAGACATTCCTTACACTGATTACAGAGAAGCTGATTGATAGTCGGGATTTCGTTTACCAGAGCTTTGGGGCTGTCGGCAATAAAGGCCCTTGCTCTTACAGATGCAAGTCCTGCCTGGGAAATAGTATCCGTAACATCCTTAGGGCTCTGGGCAGTGCCACAGACAAAGATCCCGTCCAGTGAGCTGTCTACAGGCCTCAATTTCGAGTGCCTTTCCTTGATAAAGCCGCTTTCATCCTGGCTAATATTCAGTATACTGGCAATTTTTCGGGTTCCCTTTGAAGGGACCATAGCTGCAGAAAGTACGACAAGATCAGCAGGCAGTTCTGTTATTTTCTGGTTAAGGGTATCTTCGAGTCTGACAAGAAGGCTTTTATCTGGCTTCTCGACAATTTCGGCAGGTCTTCCCCTTACAAATCTGACTCCCATGTCCTGGACTGCCCGATAGTAGTTTTCGTAAAAACCAAGAGCCCGCAAATCGACATAACAGATCGTGACCTCCGTACCCGGATATTTTTTCATTATCAGGTTCGAGTGCTTTAAAGCTGCCATGCAGCAATACCTGGAACAATAGCGGTTTCCACTTTCTTTTTCATCCCTTGAGCCCACGCACTGGATCATAACTATCCTTTTAGGGATTCCCGGGCTATTCTCAGAGGAATTTTCTAAGGAACTTTTACTACCACAGGTGCCTGTTGAGCTGACAGCATCAGGGTTCAGGCTGAAGTCCGAAGGCCTGACCAATGTTCCTTTTGTAGGGCCATTGATCCCAAGCATTCTGGCAAGTTCCATCTGGGTCATAACGTTTTTGAAAATTCCATACCCGTACTGGGGTTTCTGGGATGCGTCATATTCGTCAAACCCGGTAGCAACAATAACTGCACCTACATTGAGCTCGATAATCTCTTCCTTCTGTGAGAAGTCAATCGCTCCGGATTTACAGGCCTCTGCACATTTTCCGCATGTTTCGCCCTTGAACTGCAGGCAGTAGTCAGGATCTATGCAGTAAATTTTCGGGACGGACTGGGAAAAACGCAGGGAAATTGCCTTTTTGTCCATGTTTCCACAGTTGAACTCGTTTTCAACCAGGACAGGGCAGACGCGGCTGCATCGGCCACAGCCTGTACAGTTATCGTGTACGTATCTCGGTTTTTTCCTTAGCTTTACTGTAAAGTTGCCGGCACTTCCGCTTAAGCTTTCTACCTCAGTCCAGGTTAGAAGGGTTATTTTCGGGTTAGCTACTACTTCATTCATCAGCGGGCTTAGTGAGCACATAGCGCACTCTTCCGCAAGCTTGTCAGGAGAAAAAACCTTACCTATTTTTGCCATATTTCCACCTATACTGGTGTCTTTCTCAACCAGGTAGGTGGAAATTCCGTTGTCTGCAAGGTTAATTGCCGCAGTTATCCCTGCAATTCCTCCGCCAATAACGAGGGCCTGCGGAACGATATTTACTTTTATTTCTTCAAGGGGCTCATTATTTTCCAGGCGGTTGAGTTTTCCCCGAAGAAGTGAGAGGGCTTTCTCAGTCGCTCCGGCTTTGTCCGGATGCACCCAGGCACAGTGTTCCCTGAGATTTGCGATTTCAAGCATTGCCCGGTTCAAGCCTGCTTCCTGGATACACTTTTTAAAGAGAGTGCCATGTTTGGAAGGCGTACACGAACCTATTACTATCCGGTCGAGGTTTCCTTCAGAAATCTTATTTTTAATAAGGGTCTGTCCCTCTCTTGAACAGAGATACTCATAATCGAAGACCGGAATCCCTTCTGCCTTAAGGGTTTTCTTAAGTGTATTAATATCAATACGTTCGGAAATGTTCCCACTGCAATGGCAGATAAATACAGCGGTTTTGTCCAGGGCAGCGTTCATTATATTAAATCTTTCAGGGATTCATATTTAAGACTTGCCGGATTACTTAAATAACTAACCCAATTGGGTCAAAACACATATACTAACTGCAAAATACGGACAATTTTTAAGTAAAAAAGTGAACTTTGAACTTTCTTTTGCTTTGTTCGTACTATAACTCAATTTCCTTAGCAAATGAAACTACAATCAAAATGCGTTTATCCTATATATACGAGGGGGCTTGCGGAACTCCGGGAGTATAAATTGTCTTTCAGTCTATAAATTCTAAGCCTTCTGCTTGCAAAAAAATAATATGTAAAATTGTCGGGAAGTTTTTATAGGCGCATAATTATATATATGGAGAAAGTATTATTATTTAAATCAACAGAGAAAAACAGATTTTGTGAGATACTCCCACAGATCAGAAACTCATATAAATAGAAATATATTTAATAAAGGCAATAAAAGATGCTGAAACTATAACAAATCTAAAATAATATGTTTCTATTGATCTGAAATACTGGACGGGAAAATAATATCGGAAGCAATCACACTCTGCTCTTTCGGTATAATTGGTAGATGATAGTTGTGGCAGATAATGAGTTTACATCAAAGGACAACGAATTTAAGATGGGAGAGGTTGAATACGAGATGGTGGAGCTTTTGAGAAGGCTTAATATTAACAGGCCAGTTGCTCTCACCCTTGCATGCCTTTCTAAAGGAGAGGAAATTTCTTCCCAACGCATCGAAATGGTATCAGGCTTGAGACAGCCAGAAGTTAGCATCGCAATGCGCTATCTCCGTGAGAATGACTGGGTAGATATGCGGGAAGAAAAGAAGAATCAGGGCAAAGGCAGACCGGTTAAATTGTATAAACTGACAGTCCGGATGGAAATAATTATCAATTCAATAGAAGAAGACGTAATGGCTGAAAGTAAGGCCGTGCTCCAGAACATAGAACGACTCAAGAGCCTTTCCTGAAATCAATTTTAGAGCAGAAATATCACAAACTTTTTTCATAAATTCTCAGAAAACTTAATTCTTAATTCCTAATTCTAACGTCTGGGTTTTATAACCCGGATTTGACTTCTTATCTTTTATGTGTATTATAAAGGTATGATAGTTGAGGAAAATTTAGCTCTTCCTCGTAATTAGTTTATCCTTTCTCAATTCTTGTAATACCATTTTTGCTTCTTGTGATTTCCTTTTTCCATTTTTGCAATGTCTCTTCTCGGTCCTTTTGATATCTCTTTTTCCACTTGAATCTGAACCTCGACAACGATAAAGGAGCAGCAACTTTTAGGGTATAAGATCAGGTTTCGTGCTTGAAGTACAAAATTAAGCAAATAGACTCCATTGGTCATCGGTTAAGGAATTTTCTTGCTTGAAAGCTATCGATTTTGCATTAGAAGCCGACCTTGTCTTTTGGCTTATATACATGAAATCGATACCCGGCTCCAGCTCATAATTTCTAAAAATATTTGAGAAATGTTGAGGAAATTGACGCAATTTGTCACGATTCCTCACTTAACCGAAGACGCATGAAATAGACTCTCCAGTTAAACTTGTAATTTATAAAGTTAGAGGTCCAGGTTATTGATTTTCTCAGTTCAACTGTATAATTTTTAGAAAATAGAATATATAAAGGATACGAGGAAGAAACATCTCAATAGAGGTAAAGGGGGCATCTAGTGAGCTTTAGCAATTTTTAGTATAAAGATGTCCTGCAAATTCTTTTTACACCTTTATAAATTTAAAAAACTTGAGTTTAAAAAAACTTGAGTTTGAAGCAAAACCTGGGTTTTAAAAAAGTCAATATTAATATAAAGTTTGTATCCTCTTCAAATTGTATGGGTAAAAGTAAATTTCATGTATTTGCTGAAAATTTAAAAATTTAACAAAGTGCAAAAAACAACTTCAAGTGATGCATTCAACTTTACAACTATATACTAAAATTGTTGCACATTTCTCAAATTGAAAAATTCTCCATTGAATTTAAGAGGATACCAACGTTTGAGCCATAAAAGAAAGTCAGAATTAAAAAACACCAGATTTTATGTGGTAGTCCTGATTGAGATGGAAGAGAGCCAAACTCCTAAATTTTTAGATAATTTTAAAGTTTTATGAATAAAAAGACAAAAATTAGTAATCGGTGTCGAAAATGAAAAACAATGTTATCTGGACACTTTTAGAATGAGTGAACGTTAAAAACACTCAAATAATTATTATTGATTGTTATATATTAAAAAGAAAACATAAGCAACTATTTATATTAATCAACTATATAATAGTTCTTTGGGTGATTAAATGGTAGATAAAAGTGGTCCAGTTATGGATATCTCTGACATAAAAGAAGAGATCCCGGTAGCTATGGGATCAAACGAACATGAAATGATAGAACTATTTAGAAGAATTAATGTTAGTAGGCCAATTGCTCTTACGCTTGCATGCCTTGCAAAAGGAAATGAAATCTCGTCCCAGAACATTGAAATGGTATCAGGCTTGAGACAACCTGAAGTCAGTGTTGCAATGCGGTATCTCCGCGAAAATAACTGGATTGATATCCGGGAAGAAAAGAAATCAAAGGGTAAAGGCAGACCGGTTAAGTTATACAGGCTTACAGTTCCAATGGATTATATTGTCAGCAAGATCGAAGAAGATATTGTAGCCGAAAGCAGAATCGTGTTCAAAAATATTGAACGCCTGAAACACATTGCCTGAAACTATTCGTGGGAATTTGCCCCAATCTAAATTTTCCCTGACGATTAATTTTTCATTACATAGACACTCAATAAAGATATTCATTTAAAGGGCATTTATAAAATCTCCTGTTTTATGTAATATCTTTAATTTACTTTTTAGGAGATTGTTTTTTCTCAGTTTATGTTTTTTCGGAGCTTACTCTTATTCTAAGTTTATCGTTTTTCTTAGGTTTAATTTTGTTAGGTTTATCGTTTTTCTAAGTTTATTGGTTTTTCTGAAATTGTTTCTTTCGAGTTTATTCTTAAGCGGAAAAGCTCCCAAAATATGATGAAAAGCTCCAAAAATATGATGAAAAGCTCCAAAAATATGATGGAAAATTCAAAAGTCTCAACAAAAGTTCAAAACAGAATTATATTCAAAAAAATATTTGGTGGGCCCGCTGCGATTCGAACGCAGGACCTCACGGTTATCAGCCGTGCGCTCCACCAGGCTAAGCTACGGGCCCAATTGAAAATAAATGAGGTTGTAAAACCTGAAAATTCTCCTGAGAAAGGATTATCAAATTATGGTGGGCCCGCTGCGATTCGAACGCAGGACCTCACGGTTATCAGCCGTGCGCTCCACCAAGCTAAGCTACGGGCCCAAATGTCAGTTTTTTTAAAATTACCGAAGTAGAAAGGCTTTTCGGGAAAGCTTCCCAATCCGACAACACTTCTAATACTCAATTTACTACTTATAACTTTTGCTTGAAGCTCTTATATTTCTAAGCTTCAAAAATTTATTTGCAAGACGTCAAGCCTATGTGGCGACAGCTTTATATAAGATACTGAGTGTATGAGGGATGCTGATGAAGCAAAGCCTGAAATGGGCCGGTAGATCAGGGGAAGATCGCTACCTTGGCATGGTAGAGGCCTCGGGTTCAATTCCCGACCGGTCCACTTATAAACTTTTAATAGTTCTGATTAATACTCTTTTTTACACTATATCCTGTTGTATAAAGTCTGATTTTAAAGACCTTAGAGGTTGTCTTAAAATTCAAATCGTTCCTACAAATTGGTAATGAGCAATGTTTACTTTAAAGCTTCAAAATAATATGTACTGTTAGTTATATACGAGCCTAACTAAACATATTTTATGAATCTTGACTTGGCGCTGAAAACAAAGGTTTTGTCTAAAGAATATGTTAAATTGTTTCCGGTATCTCTGAAATTCTGTTATACTAAGTGATTTGAAAGGGGAGTTTATGAAACACTTCATTACACAAGACACGCCTGTTACGGAAGAAGTGCTTAATGTCATCGCTCATTTACCTACAAAAAGTCTTCCTGCGATAGTTGAAGATAAATTTTTCGTTAAACTGAGCGACCTTAATATTATGCGTATAGCGGTTTTACTTGCGCAAAAAAGCTATGACGAAGGTGGGTGCCCCATCGGTGGCGTTATCATCGATAACAATACGCGCCGGATTGTTGGAAAAGGACACAATACGCTTGTGCAGGATAACGACCCTTACAACCACGGTGAAACGTCAGCCATACGCGATGCAGGACGGCAGGACTTCAGTAATACCACGATTTTCACAACGCTTAGTCCCTGTGACATTTGTGCCACGTTAATATATATGCGCCAATTCGACCGTGTAGTCGTCGGTGATGTTACAAATGCCTCGGGTAATGAACAGATGCTTCGCGAGAAGGGTGTCAAAGTCGATATCCTTGAAGACCCTGTGGGAATAGCATTGTATGCGAAATATCGGGCCGAAAAGCCGGAACTCGACATGGAAGATTGGAAAGGCCTGGCTGCAGTTCGCAAAGCCGCTCGATCTACATAATAAAGTAAAACAGTTCAAATAATCCTGATCATAATAAAGTTAAACAGTCCAAATACTCCTGATTAATAACACTATTTTTTCATGTCTTGAACCATCTTTAAATGGCTCGATATTTGCCCTTGGAGGCAGCAGTTTTAGATCCGACTATATGCTCCAAAGGTTTTAGCGATTACAGCCCGGCAAAGACGGAATAAAAAAAGAAAGCGAAAAAAGCGGTGAAGCAGTAAAAGATGAGAAAAGTATCTTGGGCTTGAATGTTGGGTAAAAAGTTGGTTGTAAGGTGGTTCACAAGGTTTGACCTGCACAAATGAAGTCTATTACGGGATCAGTTTGAAGCTGTCCTGAATTTGCTTCATTTTACAGATACGCGTTAATGAAGTCTATTACGGGATCAGTTTTGAAGCTGTCCTGAATTTGCTTCATTTTACAGATACGCGCAATGAAGTCTATTACGGGATCAGATTTCAAGCTGTCCTGAAACTCCAATTTACAGATTACTCCCTTATGAACCAATTAATATTATATATATCACAATATAAAAAAGTAACGATAGAATTCAATTTTATTTAATCAGTTTCTATGTTTAACGGGCTCATCCAAAAATTGGTCACCTACAGTTACCTATTTGATTTTTATTACAACGGGAGCGCAGAGGGTCATGAATACTCCATTCTTTACAGTCTGTCCGATAATTTCCTTCAATAATAAATGAATTCCTTCTTGAATTCCTTTTTTGATTTAAAGGTCTTATTTGCTTCCTTTTTAGCACTTTTTTATTACTAACAATAATTGTCGGACAGCCTGTTCTGGTAAGTGCATGTAGGAGAAGTAACTGGTATGTGTATGTAAGGCTCAAGTGTAAAAAGTAGCTATGCTTTGTAGCTTTGTATTTCCACCAACTTTGATAATTCCTAATTTCAAAGGAATAGAAACCTTTTACCATTACATACTCTGCTAATCTTGAAGAAAACAGATTTCTCTCAGTGCCTTACTGATACGAAGCATCCCTATTTTTTAATATATGCAATCTTTTATATTCTTATATTTATATACTCTTTTTGTTCAAACTGGGGAATTTGTAAGTAGTTGTTCAAAATGAAAAGACAGCTACTGTAAACTCTTTTCTCATCAACAATGGTATTTGGGGGATTAATATGAAAAAAATCACATGTGATAACACACACAGCAAACATGCCTTCATAAAAGTTTTAGGAATTGCAGTGCTGGCTCTTTTAATGATTGTGAGTATAGCAGGTGCAGTACCATATGCATATATTACAAACTCCGGCAGCAACAATATCTCTGTAATTGACACAGCCACAAACACAGTTACAGCCACTGTGCCTGTAGGAAACTACCCTGTTGGAGTTGCAGTCTCTCCGGATGGAACAAAGACATATATTACGAACGCATTCAGCAACAATGTTGATGTAATTGATAATGCAACTAACACTGTTATATCAACTGTGAATGTAGGTAAATGGCCTCTAGGAGTTTCAGTCGTTCCGGACGGAACAAAGGCATATGTGGCGAACGGAGGCAACGACAACGTTTCTGTAATTGACACTGCAACTAATATGGTTACATCAACGGTGGATGTAGGTAAATGGCCTCTAGGAGTTTCAGTCATCCCGGATGGAACAGAGGTGTATGTTACAAACGCATTCAACAACAATGTTTCTGTAATTGACACTGCAACTAACACTGTTACAGCCACCGTGCCTGTGGGCTACATTCCTGTTGGAGTTGCAGCTTCCCCGGATGGAAAAATGGTGTATACTACTAACACTGGCAGCAACAATGTTTCTGTAATTGACACTGAAAATAAAACTGTTACATCAACGGTAAATGTTGGAGATTATCCTGTTGGAGTTGCAGTGTCCCCGGATGGGTCCAAAGTATATGTGGCGAACGCTGGCAGCAACAACGTTTCTGTAATTGACGCATCAACCAATTCCGTTGCAGCCACAGTAAATGTAGGGAGTATTCCTCATGGTGTTGCAGTAACCCCTGACGGAACAAAGGTATATGTGGCGAACTCCGACTACAATGGAACTGTCTCTGTAATTGACACTGCAACAAACACGGTTACAGCCACTGTGCCTGTAGGCAACTATCCTGTTTCCATTGGGCTGTTTATAGTTCCTCTTTAATCAGATAGAAGTTCACATTAAGAGTGGAAAATTTTCATCAGATAGAGGACAGTCGTTGATTGATCTGGCAAATATTGTAATTAATGCTTTAAAAACTGAGTAAGCAAGGATTATTAGGAGTGAGCACACGACAGGCTTAAAAGTGGTTAAAATTCGAGGAGTTAAAGAACTCCTCTTTAACTATTTAATTGAAGATATGTAGACTCTAATTGATGATATGTAGACTCTGTTCCAAAATCTAGTGATTTTTGTATTTCTTGATTGAAAATCTGAATTAACAAGAAGAATCCGGTATTCATCAAAATTGGTACTGAGTCAGCTAAGGAGTCTGAACAAAGCCCTTAAAGATCCGTTATAACAATAAAGATGGCGCTATTAGTCCGTTAATCGTTTTAACTGAGCTGGTGTCTGATTATTATTTTCTTCTTTGACTGTGAACCTTATAGCAAATTCGGTTCCATCATTTCTTTTCAGTTCAAGTTCTCCATCTAACTGATCTACAAGTGTGGTTATTAACTGAAATCCAAGACTATCAAGATCTTCAATATTAAGGTCTTCAGGAATACCAACGCCGTTATCTGAAACGGTCAGAACAAAACTGGTACACCTATCGCCTTCCTTTCTGTCTTCCCCGTTTTCTTCTCTATGGAGTTCGATTTGGATCTCTCCTCTGTCTCTGCCCGGAAATGCATGTTTTAGAGAATTAGAAACCAGTTCATTAACAATAATTCCTAGCGGGACAGCAACATCCATATCAAAGAATGCATTTTCTTCCAGATCCATACCCAGATGAGTGTTCTTGTTACTAAGTCTGTAAGTCTGAAAAAGGTTTTCAGCCAGCTCTCTTATGTATGCTGAAAAGTCGAGTGTCTCGGTTTCTTCTCCTTTATATAATTCTTCGTGGATGAGAGCCATAGATATAACCCGGTTCTGGCTTTCCCTGAAAGCCTCAATGACTCTCGGGTTATCAAACTTATCAGCCTGAAGATCAAGGAGAGAAGAGATAACCTGCAGGTTATTTTTTATCCTGTGGTGGATTTCTTTCTTACGGGCAGTCTCGATATTTGCCAGAGCTTCTTCTGCCTTTTTCTTCTCGGTAATGTCAAGAACAAAGGCTATGCCTTCGTTACATGCCTGATTTAAGGTAGCTACCCCAACAATGACAGGTACGTGCGAGCCATCTTTGCGGATGTATTTCTTCTCCTGGGGTTCTCTTATCCCGATAGTTCTCAGTTTAGCAATAGCTCGTTCGTCCAGGGACCAGTATTCCGGTGGAGTCATCTTATTCCATTTAACCTTTCCAGTCTGCAAGTCCTCACGCGTGTAACCGACGATATCCAGTAACTTGTCATTGGCATCGGTGATCGAACCGTCCAGATTAAAATAAAATACACCAATCATATCCGACTCATAAAACTGGCGCAGGCGCGCTTCACTCTCACGCAGCGCTTCTTCCGCCCTGATGCGCTCAGTAACATCTCTTACAATAGCTGAAATGGCCACGAGTTTTCCAGCGACGTCAAACACCGGAGAGAGAGCTGCTGAAATGTTTATAATAGTACCGTCTTTTTTCATCCGCAAAGTTTCGTAGTGCTGGATCTTTTTTCCCTGTTTAATCTTTTCAGAAAACTGCTTAATTTCCTCTTTGAAATTTTCTGGTTCAAGTATGGATACGTCTTTTCCCAAAATTTCCTCAGCTAAATAACCATAAACCTGTTCTGCTGCCTTATTCCAGCTGGTAATGATACCCTCAAGAGACAGAGTTATAATAGCATCATTCGAAGATTCCACAGCATTCGCCAGTATCTGAAGTTTCTCTTCTGCTCTTTTATGTTCAGTAATATCCTGAACTACTCCCTTTACTCGAATAGGGTTATTATTTTCATCAAAAATAATTTCGGGTTGAGAATGTACTGTACGTTCTTCTCCATTAGCCAGGACAATCCTGTAATCAATGCCAAAAGGCTTCTCTCTTCCAGCTTTCTTGATAGCTTTATCAACATAATCTCTATCATCGGGGTGTATATAATTTAAAAGTTCTCTGTAAGTTGCGCCTGATTCATGAGGATTACGTTCAAAAATCCGATACATTTCATCGGACCAGTATGCTTCATCAGTTACGAGATCCCAATCCCAGTTTCCAATCTGAGCTATCTTTTGAGCTTCAGCAAGGCGTTTTTCACTTTCTTTCAATGAATTATAAGCTTTCTCAAGCTCTGATGTACGTTCTTTAACTTTTTCTTCCAGACTCTCATGCACTCTTTTTAGAGCTTCTTCTGCTTTCTTAAGTTCAGTAATATCACGTGCAGCAGCAAAAGCCCCAATAACCTTACCATTTTCGTCTCTATAAACTGAAGCATTGTACAAAACGGGAGTTATGTGTCCGTCCTTATGACAAATTTCCAGAGGGTAGTCCCTAACCTCACCGTGCATGAATACCTGCTGATATCCTTTTCTAGCTTCCTCGGGCTCAGTGAAATAATCTGAAAAATCAGTCCCAATCAAGTCATTTCTTGAATATCCGGTA
>Ga0268263_1001118_pt1 | contig 27086 bp, 31 predicted proteins | sample Biomet5_FD_190358 | JGI IMG/M metagenome (GOLD analysis project Ga0268263, IMG submission 190358) | Microbial communities from bioreactor (seeded with sewage sludge) at LBNL, California, USA - Biofuel metagenome 5 (SPAdes) (version 4) | ecosystem: Engineered > Bioreactor > Anaerobic >... | reverse complement strand
TTGCCGCCTGAAGTTGTTTCTTGATCGTGGGATTATCAGGCAAAGGTATGCGCTTAAAAGCAGCGGCAACGGCTTTTCCATCGGTTGATGTGGCATGAATAACGGCCTTGTTGACTCGATCAGGAAAATAAAGGAGCAAATTTTGCGTGGTCACACTGGATTGAGAATACCCAAGCACGTTTGTTTGTTGGACTCCAAGAGAATCCAGTAGTCCAATCACATCGTTGGCAAAAAGACGATAAGTGAACTGCTGTCCATTATCCGTACTATACCCCATCCCGCGATTGTCCATGATAATCAATTGATACTTTTTTGACGCCTCTTCGATGAATTCCGGTGTCCAGCGATCCATCGTGCAACCGAGCCCGGTAAGCAACAGCAGCGGTTCACCGGAACCGATCAACTTGTATCCAATCTTAATTCCATTGGCGTTCATTTGGTAAATGTCGTGACCTTGGGCATCTACCGCTACCTTTTCACCTACGGGAATGATGTCCTTGGCCCAAGTGAGAGAAACGCTGATTGCCAGAAGTATGGTCAGCAGACACGAAAAACAGATGGTGACTCTCGTGCGTCTTGAACGATGGATCATATTTTCCTCATTCCGGGGCAATTGATATTCTGAGAAATCTTGGGTGCGTAAACAATGGTGACTTCTCTGCTCACGTTCTTTGGTCAAGTAACAAAAGATGAAGCGCATGCGCAAGGGCACTGACAAGGGTGGGGTCAATTTTCGACGCTGATTTCCCTGGCCCTGGTGATGTCGCACGGTGGCGTCCTGGGTGCGTCGGTAGTTGTCGTTTCCCCGGTTCGGTATCTTCTCCAATACCGATCTCTCCCCCTTCCTGAAAATCGACCTCGTATCCGCCCCTCTCCTGCGAGTTTGGGGCTGCCCCTATGGTTCGGTCTCCCCCGCCCCCGAAAGTCCCGGAAATCGCGTCCTCGGCCCAATGACCGATTTCAGCAGGCGGAAGATGACGATTTCAGGGCCAAAATCAGCAGAATCGAGGCTAAATCAAGCAATATTAAGCGTAAATCCTGTAATTTTTGCGCAGATATACAGATATATTACCCATAATAACCATTATCAACAAAGGAGCGATTATGTCGACCAAGAAGGATACCACGGATACGTCCCTGGAGATGACTTCCGAACCCAAGAAGCGACCCGAGTCGAAGTACAATGCTTCGATCCTTCGGGAGTGCATCAAGGAAGGGCTCGACGCAAAGTCGATCATGGAGAGGATGGGCATTGCCCATAAGCCGACACTCAAGCACTACGTGTTGCGGCTTATCAGCGATGACCGGACCTTTTACGATGTGAAGGGGCTTTACCTCAAGAGTTCGAGTCGGCCCTACGTCAACAAGAAGGGTGTCGTCTGCTTCAACATCCACAAGGTTGACCTGGGCGATCTGGCGATCAAGGAAGGCGACGAGTTCGTCATCACTGCCGAGGACGGTAGGATCATCCTGACGGTCATTTAACGTGAACCTGTTGATAATGCCATGCTCTTCGGAGGTGGCATTTTCTTCTTTTCAATGCCGCTTTATATCTTCTGCGCAACAAATTGTCGGGTTCGCAGCCTGCAAATCGGTCTCGAAGATTTTCTGTCGTAATGATAAAAACATTACAGATATGACCCTTATAATAAATAGTGGATTCAAAATCGGGAAGAACGGTAATAGGTAGAAACGTACATTCGGAAGACCAGGAAGCACTAGTCTTAGTATTACAACGGGATATCTTAGCACCAGCTAGGACATCCCCAGCTCCCCTGGTTTTCAATATACGATTTCAGCCTGTTAAATCGAGATTACAACTTCAAAGGAGGTTTGCTCATGAAAGTTGAGCCGATCATCAACATGAAGGACATCAAGAGCATCAAAAAGCTCCTGGTGGATCAACCGCGAAATCGGCTCCTGTTCGTCATGGGGATCAACTCAGGTCTCCGTGTCCAGGACATTCTGTCCCTCAAGGTCGCAGACGTCAAAGATTGCAAGATCGGCGACCGCGTCTGGCTCAAGGAAAAGAAAACTGGCAAGGAAAACGTCTTCATCATGAACAAGGAGATCAAGACCGCTCTCGACGAGCATCTTGCTATTGCTCACCTGGAGGATCACCACTTCCTGTTCAAAAGCAGAAAAGGGAAGAATTATCCGCTGACCACCTACGCCGTGACCATGATGGTGCAACGGTGGTGCGACGCGATCAACCTGTCCGGCAACTACGGGGCGCATACCCTTCGGAAGACCTGGTGCTATCACCAGCGCAAGACCTTCGGGGTCTCCTGGGAAATCCTGGCCAAAAGGCTGAACCACAGTACGCCTTCGATAACGAGGCGGTACATCGGAGTCCAAATGGAAGAAGTCGAGGAAATTCTGCTTCATACGATCTAGCTTCTTTCTAAAAGGGGTGATCTGCCCCTTTCTTTGAGATTACCCGACAGTATCTGGCAACTCGAATCGAACAGTTCCAGTAACTGGCATCGATTCTCGCAGTTCGTTTCACATCACACAATTCAAATTGCACGTGGAGGTGCTTATGAGCGTTTACCAACGAAGTGAACGGTGGATGGTCTATTACCATGACGACCTCGGCAAGCGTCATGACAAGTCCTTTGGACGTGGTGAGCTTGGAAAAGCCAAGGCCGAAGCCTTCGAACGGGCGGTCCAGGAGGCCAATGAAAAATTGCTGCCGATTCCTGACCCGGAAACGGTGACAGCAGGAATCCGGGTAGCTGCCAAAGCTGCCGGGGTGGGAACTGAAGCCACGGCTCCACCTGCCAATCAGGTCATCGAAAAGGAGCCGTCCGGCATCACCTTGTCCGAGCTTGGGAAGAAGTACCTGGATCACATGCGGGCATCCGGCCGGACCGAGAAGCACATCCGTAATGTTGAGCGCCTGCTCGACAACCAGTTCGTACCCGTCATCGGTGACAAACCCGTCGACGCCCTGACCTACCAAGGGGACATGGTCCCATTCATTCTGCACTTCAAGGGCGTCAGCGCGAGCACCGGCAAGGAGCGATCCCAGTATACGGTCAACAAGTACTGCGACTACCTGAGCTTCATCTTCAACTTCGGTATGGAGAACGGCTTCACCAGGGGCAACCCGCTGAAGAACTGGAAAAAGCCCAAGGTGCAGCCCTGGGATTTGCGCCTCACCCTGGACGACGCCAGGAAGATCATGGAGCACGCCGAACCCCACCTCAAATGGGCCATGGAGGTTTGCTTCAACCTGGGCACTCGTCCTGGGGAGTCCGAACTTCTGTCCTTGAGGTGGGATGACGTCGACTTCGCTGCTGGTACCGTCAGGATTTATGCGAGCAAAACCAAGACCTACCGGACGGTTCCGATCAACCCTGAGTTTCTCAAGCGTATGGAAGCTGAGAAGGAGGAGTCGGCGTCCGGGTATGTCATTGAGTACATGGGCCGAGGCCTGACGACGATCCGAAAGTCCTTCAAGAATGCCTGTCAGCGGGCCGGGATCACCTATCCGACCAGGATGTACGACCTGCGGCACCTGTTTGCGACCACCTTGCTCAACAAGGGGGCCGATCTGGCCGCCGTGTCGAAGATGATGGGGCATTCGACCGTCAAGCTGACTGCCGATACCTACTACCACTACATGGAGGGAGAGAAGGAAAGAGCTGTCCGGTTACTGCCGGGTTTAGCGGTTGCGTAAGAGGCGAAGGCGGGATTCCTGAGCAGAGGTTTTCCGCCTTCTTTATTTGAAAACATCAACTATACATGAACGAATGGAGAATTATTATGAAAAGGAATATCACCAAGCAATGCTTAATCTGTAAAAAAGACTTTTCAGTACCTCGTGATGAAAAATGGAAATTTCTCTGTCCAGAACATACCAAGGAATTCTATATACCCCTGAGAAAGCATCACACTTTTCCAACTGTTTACAACATCATCGATACCGCAGTCTTTTTTGACGACATCAAAACACTCCGAGAAATAATCAATGAACGAGAGGCAGCTATTATGAAATTTAAAGAAGAAATTAGAAGTCTGATTAATCCTGGTTCATCTATGAAAAAGATGCGATATCAAGCAATAAAGTTATAACCTGAGCTTAAGATCGAACTGGGAAAGGGCGAGATTCCTGTAGCCGAGGTCTCTCGCCTTCATTGTTTGTCAAGACAATAAATCAACAAATGAAGGAGAGAATATGGCCAATCATATATGTAAAATATGCAATGAAAAGCCAACAAAGTATGGATTTCTAATGTGCTACGATTGCTATAACAAGCATTACGTGCCACGAAAAGATGACTTTGCGAGCATACGGGATGCAGTTGCAATCATCGTAGCCCAACTCAAGAAAGAGCGCGATGATTTTTGGGACGAATTATTAAATGGATAAATAAAAATCAAGGACAATAACATGAACGACACAATCAAAAAGAAATGTCTGCTCTGCGACGAGGAGTTTTCAGTACCGCGTGATCAACCTTGGAAATTCCTCTGTCCTACCCATACACAAGAAGTCTATATTCCGCTTCGAAGGAACCATTCGTTCCAAAGCGTGTTACAACTCATCGAACTCGCCATTCTTCTCGATGATATTGAAATGCTTCGGGATAACTTCAAAAAGAAGCTGGTGGAAAAGCCGCAGGTGAACGGCGGATTCAGAAGCGTCCTCGGGACCGGTGCTTGGCAGAAGCTGAAGGAGACAGCGGCGGTGTAGGTGGGGAAGGTGGACCTCCTGAGAAGGGGGTTCACCTTTTATGTTGTCAGTAGCTAACGCAAATATTTGGCCAGAACAGGCTTTAGGAATGCTTTTGTTAGGATTGGAACATTTATGGAGATTAGTGATGCATTTATTGTTACATAAAATGTCTATCGTTAGAGTAAGATTATTTTGTTTTTATCTTATATTTTAGTAGTTCTATTTCTTTATGTTTATTAAAGTTAAATTTGTGTAGATTAAATGACTTAGTATTATGGCTGATTGTAAAAATAGTAATACAATAAATAAATATGTATAGCATTAAAATAATAAATAATATAATTATGTAAATTGTAGCATTCATGGACATGTTTTGCTTATTTTCAAAACAAATAAAGGAGATCGTTGGTTGAGGCTATGTACAATAGATGACAAAAGATTAAATCAGCGCCTCTGCCCAGCGGTTTTGTACTCCTGCCGTCACTGCTGGAAGCTACATGTAGGGAGGAGGGCTCTGACTACATGCTGGGGGAGTAGGCAGTGTAGCAAGTTTCTATATAAACCGCCAACTTGGCCATTATTGGCACAATGTTGGACAGAGGCGCTGCTTGATATGGTCTAAAATATGTAAAATTAATTTATATATGATTTTAAAATTGTTTGATTTTTAATTCATTTTATATCATTAAGTATGCTGTTGCATAATAGCTGAAGTCGTCAACGGAAAGCTGATTTTGGCTGGGCGCTATCACGATTCCATTTGCTGCAGTATCTTTATTATGCAACTGCTTTGCTTTGTTAAACATTAAACGCCTATTGTCTTCAGTAGATAAAATTTTTATCTCATCATATATTTCATTCTTTTTGTATGACTTTTTAAATACTGCGTAATTTTTTATAAAAAATTTTCGGCAAAACCATTCGCATGTAGTGATTTTTATCAATAATCAGTTGGTAATATTTAAGTATGCTTGAATTGATTAAAGAATCTGCATTCTGAATGGAGCAAGGTATAAACAGACACGTAGAAATAAGCCTTTTATGCAGTTGGCAGTATTTAGATTTGCGGGCATTATCTATGAAGCCGATCTTAATATTTTCAAATAAATTGATATCAGAAAAATAATACACTACTGGTGAAAGATTTGTTAGGGTATTGCACTCGTCTGTTTCTTTGATTGTATGCCGAACACGACTATGACGATTGTCGTAATTCTGGATAACATTGCACTTAGCGTTTGTTGGTATTGTCTTTCCGTCAGACTCTATGATGCAAATCAATGATTCTTTGTCTTGGGATTTGGCTCTTATTGATATCATATTGTTTCCTGAACAATTATTTTTCATCTCTGCGAATGCGAAAAACCATCGCATAAAGCGCAGGTGTAAAGAGCAACGTTAGTACTGTCGCAACGAACAATCCGCCCATGATGGCCACAGCCATTGGTCCCCAGAACACGTTGCGTGACAGAGGAATCATGGCCAAGATCGCGGCCAGAGCCGTCAGCACCACCGGCCGGGTCCGACGAATGGTCGCGTCGATCACGGCTTCCCATGCCGTCATACCCCCCTGCCTGTCCTTCACGATCTGATCCACCAGGATGACGGTATTCCGCATGATCATACCAGCCAAGGCGAGGACGCCAAGCATGGCCACGAACCCGAAAGGTTGGTTGAAGAGCAATAGCGCGCCCACGGCGCCGATCAGACCCAAGGGCGCTGTGGTCAACACCAGGAATAGGCTCGGAAAGCTTTGCACCTGGAACATCAACAAAAGCAGCATGACCCCGCCTGCCACAGGCAACAGGGCGGCAATGGACCGGTTGGCCTTGCCGCTTTCCTCATAAGCCCCCCCGATTTCGATGCGGTAGTCCGGCGGCAGCGTCTTCATGATGGACTTAAGCCTGGGCAGGAGTTGCATGGTGACGTCCGGTGCCTGCACTCCCGTGATGACTTCCGCTCGTACTGTGATGGTCAAGTCTCGGCTTTGTCGCCAGAGGATGGGCTCCTCGTAGACGTATTGCAGCCGCGCCACCTGGGAGAGGGGAATAATTTTCCCGTTGCGCGAACTAATGGTCAAATCCGCCAGGATTTCCGGACGCAACCGTTCATCGGGAACGGCCCGTGCGATGACATTGACCAACTCAATGCCGTCGCGAATCTGCGTGATGGTAACACCGGAAAGGAGCGTCTGGAGCGCCTCGGCAATGTCCTGGGGCGTAAGTCCCAGAACCCGGGCCCGATCCTGGTCCACCACCAGCCGGATCGCCCGGGACTGTTCGTTCCAGTCGAGGTTCACATCATACGTCTTCGGGTTCTCGCGCATGACGTCGCGGACGCGGTAGGCGATTTCACGCACCTTCATCGGATCAGGACCGATGACGCGGAATTGGACGGGATAGCCGACCGGCGGCCCCAGGAACAGCGTCGTCACGCGCACCCTGGCCTGGGAGACGCCACCTTGCGCGACAAAGTTCTCGATACGCGACCGAACCCGGTCGCGGGCGGCGGCGTTTGCCGTATCGAGTACGAGGACGCCATAGCTGATGTTGGGAAGTTCCGGCGCCATGGGCAAAAACCACCGGGGTGCGCCCGAACCGATGTAGCTGGCGTAGGTCTTGATTTCAGGGTCGGTCTTGCAATAGGCCTCCATGGCGTTCACAGCCTGGGCCGTGGTCTTGAAGGCCGATCCGGCGGGCAGACGCACCTCGACCAGGAGTTCAGGCCGGGAAGACGACGGGAAAAACTGGCGCGACACGAACGAAAAACCGAAAACCGCCAACAAAAATGCGATCATGGTGCATGCAACAATCGTTTTGCGGTGTTCGACGCACCACGTGATTATCCGACGCAGGCGATGATAGGTTGGCGTCTCATAGATGGCGTGCGGATCTTCATGGCCAATGCCTCGGAAATCCGGCAGAAGCTTGAGGCCTAAGTAGGGCGTGAAAATGACGGCCACCAGCCAGGATGTCACCAGGGCGATGGCCACCACCCAAAAGATGCCACCTGCGTATTCGCCTGATACGGATTTCGCGAATCCCACGGGCAGGAAACCCGCGGCCGTGACCAACGTGCCGGTGAGCATGGGAAAGGCGGTGGCGGTCCAGGCAAAGGTGGCGGCCTTGACCCTGTCGAAGCCCTGCTCCATTTTCACCACCATCATTTCCACTGAAATGATGGCGTCGTCCACCAGCAGCCCAAGGGCGATGATGAGCGCGCCTAGGGAAATGCGCTCCAGACTTATGCCCGCTACGCGCATGATGGTCATGACCATGGCCAGCACCAGTGGCACGGCCAGCGCCACGACAATGCCCGTCCGCCAACCGAGGGAAAGAAAGCTCACGGCCAAAACGATAACCAGCGCTTCGACAAAGGACCGGACGAACTCGAAGACGGATTCGTCCACCACCTTCGGCTGGTCGGCTACCAGATTGATCTCGAACCCCAGTGGTAGGTCCGCCTTGATGCGGGCCATCGCCGCGTCCAGATTCTCGCCCAAGGCCAGGATGTTGCCGCCCTTGGCCATGACCACGCCCAGCGCAATGCAGGGCTTGCCTTCGTAACGCGCCACGAATGTCGGTGGGTCCTGGGGGCCTCGGTGGATGGTTGCAATGTCTCCCAGGCGAAACACCTTGCCGTTGCTTTGGATAGGGACTTCGGCCAGGGCATCGGCGCCTTTGAGGGCTCCTTCCACCCGCAGATACATGGTGTCGGTTGTCGTCTCCAGTTCTCCGGCCGGGGTCACCTCGTTTTGCTTGGCGATGGAATTGAAGATCTCCTGTGGCGTGACCCCCAACGTGGCCAATTTGGCGTGATTGAGTTCAATGAAAATGCATTCGGTCTGTTCGCCGTAGAAGCGGACCTTGGTCACTGACGGAACCCGGAGCAACTCCTGGCGTATGATTTCCGCCTCGTCCTTGAGCTCCCGCATCGTGGAACCCTGTCCGGTTAGTGCATAGAGCACCGAGTCCACATCCCCAAACTCGTCGTTGAAAAATGGACCCAGTACACCGGATGGCAACTTGGCTTTGATATCTCCAACGCGTTTGCGGGCCTGATACCAGCATTCGTTTACCAAGGACGGCGGGGTGGAGTCCACGAGGCTCAGCTGCATGACCACGCTACCTGGCCGAGAATACGTTTTCACCTTGTCGAAATAGGGTACCTCCTGGAGTTTTTTTTCAATGGGATCCGCTACCAGCCGTTGCATTTCGTCGGCCGTGGCCCCTGGCCACGCCGCACTGAGAATCATGTGCTTGACCGTAAAATCGGGGTCCTCGGCTCTTCCCAGGTGTATATAGGACCATGCGCCAGATAACGAGACAAGAATAATAAGGAAGAGAGTCAGGGGACGGTGCGTAACGGCCCATTCAGACAAGTTCAGCCCCATCACTGGGCGTCCTCCTTTGCGGCGTCGAGCAAACGGACGGTGATCCCCTTGTCGAGCTTTTGCACGCCGGAGGTGACGATGATATCGCCGCTGACAAGCTGGCCATATACAAACGCATCGTGGTCCGTGTACCGGTCCACTGTAACCGGTTGAAACGTGAGCTGCCCGGTCTGGGGATTTACGCACCAGACACCAGGACCGTGGCCTTGGTTGAGCAGGGCGCTGGTCGGGATGCGCGCGGTCGACGTGCCCGTGGTTTCGGAGAGGTGGAGGGTCGCCGTCATGCCGAGCTTCACGGCGGCATCGGCGTCGGGGAGCGAATAGCGCACGGCATACGTTCTGGTGACCGTGTCAGCCGCAGGAGAAATTTCGCGTATCACCGCCCGGTAGTGGGCGTCCCGGTTCGACCACAGTGAGATTGTCGCCTTGGTTTCCTTGATGTCTTGGAGGCGTCTTTCGGGAATGTCGACCAAGACTTCGAGGGCCCCCTTCCGTGCCAGGGTCACTACGTTTTGCCCCTGGGCCACGACCTGACCAGCTTCGGCACTTGTCTTAGTGACCACGCCGTCGGCGCTGGCAAGCAATTTTGCATAGCCGAGTTGGCTAACGGCTAATTTGAGGGCGCGGTCGTCCCGTTCCACGCGCGCCCTGGCCTCGTCGGCCGCCAAGTGCTTGAGGTCGTATTCGGACTGACTCACTACTTGTTTCGACAGCAAGGTTGTATAACGATTTTCATCGCTGGCAGCTTGCGCCCTGTTGGAACGAGCGGCGCTGAGTTCCGCTTGAGCGCTCTCCATGGCGAGACGGAGGTCTTTTTCGTCCAGGACAGCAAGGAGCTGGCCTTCTCGGACATGGTCACCCACGTCAACCAGTCGCTTCTCAATACGCCCGCCGACTCGGAAAGATTCTTGCACTTCATGTCGCGGTACAATGACGCCAGAGTAGGTTCGTTGTTGGGCCTCGCTGTCAAAAGCAATTCGTATGGTTTTTACAACAGGGTGGAATTGCTGGTTTGAGCTCACATCATGGCAACCGGTGAGGCAGAGACAAAGTATTGTCACAAGGAGTGACATGCAGCATAATAGGTTTTCGCATTTGCATATTGTCCAATTATATTTAAAAAGCATTATTGCTGCTACCTTGGTTAAAGTACTAAATAGATTATTAACCATGTGAAACAAGACCATGCAAAATAAGATCTAGCAAGTTTTCAAGCTCTTCTTCCAAACTGTCGGGCTTGTTGTCGTGTTGTGCGTCAGCCACCCAATGTTCAATAAGAGATGGATAAATGAAAACGGCTAATGATTCATGAATAGCAAGTGCCATTTTAGCGCTGTCTATTGATCTAAATTCACCAGAAGCAATCCCTTGATCTATTATAATTTTTAGTAAATCTCTAATGCGCTGGCTATGCTTTTGTATTACATCCCAATGTTCATTCATCGCTATAGAAATCATATCATAGAGCTTTTGTTCTTTAATAATATTGACTCTTATGACTTTATGATACTTCGATATAAACCGCTTTAATCTCTCTATTGACGTTCCATCTTTGACAAGTGACTCCCAACATTGGTCTTCAATGCTATGGACAAGGCGATCACAAATAGTTTCATTAATGCTAGCTTTTGTAGGAAAGTATCTATATATATTACTCTGACTCATGCCGAGGTGTCTTGCAATATCTGAAACAGTTGTTTTTACATACCCGATATCACGAAAAAGGTCCTCAGCTGTGTCTATTATATGATTTTTTATTGCCAGTGAGTCAATTCCAGAAGTCTTCTTGCGCCCCATTTTACCACCTGTAGGTTATATAAGAGTAAAAGCTGGCTAAATCTTTGATGTTTTATTCATGATAATTTTTAATTTTTATTATTTTTTTTGTCAAGCAATTTTTTTCCGTCTGTTTTTTAATATACTGATTTAATAGGGTAATAATTTTTATTCAGCAGAAAATTTGTTTCGGTTACTTCTTCACCCTTTTCAACTTTCCCTTCACAAGCACTTCCGATTTTGGCCCAATCAGGGACATTTATTTGTAATTTTGGAATTTTTAGAAGGGAACCCCAGGCAAAGGGTGGGGGCGCGGGACAATTCAGGCGGGAAGGCCATTGGTGGTGCGATGAGAACGGGTACTTCCATATGTGGGAATCTGAAAAATTTAAAAAAGGCTTGACACATTGGACGGACCGGTCTAATTATGCCCTTCATGAAACGTACGCACAATAAAGACGAAATCGTCAAAGCCGGACTCGACATTATCCTCACCAGGGGGTTCAACGGCACCGGCATCGAATCGATCCTCAAGGAAGCAAATGTTCCGAAAGGGTCTTTCTACAATTTCTTCGCCAGTAAGGAGGAGTTCGGTCTCGCGGCCATCGACCTCTATCTTTCCGAGATGGCTGCCTTGCGACAGCCAGTGATGGAAGACCATTCGTTACCTCCCCTTGTACGGATAAGGAAAGCCTTCGAAGTCTTAATTTCCCGATTTGAAAGCAATAACTGCTCCAAAGGCTGCTTGGTCGCCAATTTGTCGCTCGAAATGGCAGATCAATCTGAGGTGCTCAGGAAACGTCTTGATGAAGCCCTCCAGAGGTGGATCATTTCCCTTACCGCTATCCTCGAAGAAGCCCAAAAGGAAGGGACTATACGCACCGATATCGACGCGATGCCCCTTGCGGAAAGTATCGTTTCGTCTTTCGAAGGTGCTCTGTTGCGCGCCAAAGTGAACAAGTCGGTCCAACCGCTTAAAAACTTTATCCATCTGTATTTCGAAAAATTCCTAGCCTAAGAGGTGCTACCGGATTTCAATGGCTTGTTGGTGCATCATTTTTTAGCCCGTAACAAGTGGACCGGTCTAAATAATTATTTCGACGCCAAGAGGCCGCTCAGGGGGTGAAGAGACATCAGACTACAGACCTAAGCTGGCTAAAAATTGGAGCTATCTACAGACCCTCAACGAAAAGGAGGTAATCAGGATGGCATCGGCACTGGGCTTCAACATTTTTACTGCACCGTCAAAGGCAATGGTCGGTGAACGGGTTCGTCAGTTTGGTCCGCCCCTAGCGTTTGATCCACCAACTTCGACGCTGATCTTCGGCGAGAACGATGCCGTCCTCGTCGATACCCTCAGCACTGTTGCCGAAGCCGAAGCCTTGGCCAACTGGGTTGCCCTGCACCATCGCAACCTCACCACGATCTACATCACCCACGGCCATTTCGATCACTACGTGGGGTTGAGCGTGTTGTTGCAACGGTTTCCCGAAGCTCGTGCCATCGCCACACCGAAATCGGTACAGTTGATGCGCGAGCAATCCCATCTGATGCCGGTGTTCCGCAAGTGCTGGCCCGGCCAACTCCCAACCAAGATAACGCACGCGGAACCTTATGAAGCCGACGTCTTCACGCTGGAGGGGCACGAGATACGAATCATCGAGCAAGGCCGCACCGACGCTGTTGATTCCACCTCCCTGCACGTGCCGTCGATTGATCTCGTTGTCTGTGGGGACGTCCTCTACAACCAGTGCCACATGTATGTCGGTGAAACTACACCGGAAAGTCGTGCGAATTGGATTGACGCGCTGGACCGCTTGGCAGCGTTAAACCCGAAAGTCGCCGTAGCCGGTCATAAGAAACCGGGTGCCCCGGATGTTCCGGCGGCCATTGAGGAGTCGAAACGCTACCTCACTGACTTTGGCCGACTCCAGAAGTCGACCTCCAGTGAGCGTGAACTCTACGACGCTATGACTGAACTGTATCCCGACTGGACCTGCCATCAATCATGGCTGATGTTCGGATTCCGTTAAACTAGGTTATCTCTGGCGCTCATTTTAAAAAATCTTAAGTAGACCGGTCTAAAAAAAAAGACCCGTCTGCAAAACGCAAGGAGAAGAAAAGATGTCCACGACAGAACACGGCAACCAGGAACTTTTCCAGGAAATGAAAATCAAGGGCGTGAGCCTCGCGAACAGGTTTGTGTACTCGGCCACTTGGGATGGGACAGCCGATCGTGACGGACTTTGTACCCCCAAAAATATCGATATGTTGGTACAACGGGCACGTGGCGGCGTCGGTTTGATCATTACTGGAATGGCCTTTGTCGTCGCTGGGGGAAGAGCTGCGCCTGGGCAGTTAGGCATCTTCGACGATGGATGCGTACCGGGACTTACCCGTTTGACCCAGGCCGTTCATGATGCGCATGGCAAGGTGTTCCTGCAACTGGCACATTCTGGGTGCTATGCCCCGACCGCCCTAACTGGCACAGAGCCTTTAGGCGCTTCCGCTAGTGACTCCGGTCGTTTTCCTCCCTGTCGGGAAATGACCTTGGCGGACATCGATAAAGTCGTTGCTGCATTCGGCCAGGCTGCGGGGAGGGGAAAAAGAGCGGGCTTTGACGGGGTGCAACTCCACGGAGCACACGGTTATCTGATTTCCCAATTCCTGTCTCCTTTCTTCAATCAGCGGACAGACCAGTACGGCGGCAACCTGGAAAACCGCGCTCGCCTGCTGCTGGAAATCGTCAAGGCTGTGCGGAAGGAGGTTGGCAACGACTATCCGCTGTTGGTGAAGATCAATTCAGAGGACTTCGTCGAGAACGGTCTCACGTCGGACGAGAGTTTGGAAGTATGTTCCATGCTTGAGAAGGCTGGGGTCGACGCCATAGAGTTAAGTGGTGGGACTGTGTACGCATCGGGAAAGTTTTCGTGCATGAGAACGGGCGGGTCAAAGTCGAAGGAGAAGGAGTCGTACTATCGAGAAGTTGCGGCTCGCTATAAGCAAAAAATCAATATTCCGCTGCTGCTTGTGGGTGGAATCCGGTCCATTGAGACGGCTGAACGTATTATCCATGATGGCATCGCCGACTTCATATCCATGTGCCGTCCCCTCATTCGGGAACCGGCCCTGATCGCGAGGTGGAAAGCGGGCGACGTGAGACCTGCTACCTGCGTCTCGTGCAACGGATGTGCTGGTCCCGCCATGAAGGGTGAAGGGCTGCAATGTATTTTGGAAACTGACGACTGACACTGAAGCTTTTTGTAAATTAACTCTTATAGAAAGCCCATGCTGTCAAAAGTGACGGCATGGGCCTTTTCTATGTAAAAAATTGAAAAATCGCAAAAGTTACGGGATTCGGATGGCAGGGTCCTGCCATTGACCAGGGCAGCTTCATCAAAAACGCGACCAACCGCGTATTTGCCCAGGATAGATCCAGATCAGACCCATCTAAAACAAAACATCAGCAAAATTAGTAGGAAAGCTGGCCCAGTTGGCAGCACCCGCCAACGGCTGACCAACGCCGCGCCAAAGTCCGAATTTCAGGCTGAATAAAAGAAGAAGACCCCGTTGGCACTTCGCCAACAGGATCACTTTGTGATAGGGGCTTTTGGAAGGATTTTAGGGGGTTAAATCACGCTTGTGGTGTGTCAAGCAAGCGCTCTCCCCCTGAGCTACGGTCCTATAAACAGAATCAGGGAACAGGCTAAATGCCCCAAACTCGTCCCGAAGTCAACCCCAAATCTTTCGTTCCCAAGAAAAAGTTGGGGGCCAAAACCGTTGGCTTCGTTGGCGCGTCGTTGGCTCGGGGTAAGTACGGTTTCGATACGGGGAGGTCAAGGGGTTTTTACTCGGGGGAGGAGAAAAAAGGACGTTGGGGAGGAGAGGACGCAGAGGCTTCCCTAAACAAAAAATACAAGCTTTCTCTTGAGTTAGCACTGTCTAGTAGCTCACGTAATGAATTAGAGATTAACTCTGAAGGATTAAACTTAAATTTATGAAGAGAATCATCAATAGCAAGAAAACCATTGAAATACCACTCGTTAGCATGCTTCACTATAAAAGTGCCAGATGGAACGAATTGCTGCAAGTCGTTAAGCATTGCAGCGCCATAACGAGCAATGAAAAAGTTATTGCAACTGTTATCATTAAAATACGTTTTAGTAAAGATCATGCCCCCAATAAAAAACCACATCCTAGCCGGTATGTTACCATATTTTAAATCAAATAAATTAACTTCTGAAAAAAAATCATCCTCCATTGCTGACAATACTGTTTTAACTGGATTTGAAATTAATCGACTTTTTGCGAGTTCTAAAAAACTACATATATCGAGCAAGTCCCTTATTGGTTGTTGATGTTTCACATACGACAAATCAAGTGAACCTAATTTATTTTCAATATAAAACAACTTACTATTTTTATAAATTATATTCTTACGATAGCAGTCCAATGCGAAATCATCCCGCGTCAAATTTTTAATACATTCAATTAAATAAGACAAATTTTTATTAAACAAATCAATAAGATATGAACACTCTGGTAAAACTATCGCATCATTCTTATCAACTAAATAGCTCCCGATATTATACGTTTTTAAATACAACATCATACCACAAAAAGCGATAGCGTCAATAGAAACAAGCAAATCAGCATATAGATGTGTTACATCATGAAATTTCTTTTCAAAGAACTTCATATCCTCTAATTTTTTTTGTTTTTTAGTAATTTCAAGACCAACATTAGAAATTTTCAATGTCGCAAACGATATACAAACAGTAACAGTAATACTGAATGCTATAGATAAAAAAGATGCTATTATTTGCATCCTTGCATCATTGACAGCCCCAAAAAAATTATAGGTGTAGAGACTTTTTTCTATGATCACACACGATAAAAATATAAATATTACTAATAAAAATAACATAAAAATAACAACAAATGCGTACTTAATATATTTCATAGCTATTTAATGCTGTGCACATGTTTTTACAACAGAATTAGCAAAGAGTTTGGTATTTAACCTTATGCGAATTTCATAATTTTTTACAATACTTCGACAAACATGATTATTCGTTAAAAAAGCTTACAATAGACAAAAGGCACGCATTCAACCGACATTCACGGCCATACCTCAGCATTTATTTTCCCCTTAAAGATTATGATGATGACATCCAACACAAAGAGCTTGACCACTACAATCGAGCATTTATTATATTCTTTCTCCCAAAATAAATAAAGACCCGCATCACGGTCTTCACAGGACGACGTGGGCCATAATACGCAACTATTCCCAAACGATACAGCTAGTTCTTCTCCAGGACGATTTTTCCTTCTTCTAAGCAGGAGGTCTTGAATTCGTCGCCTAGGTTGAAGCCGTAGTTGGACAGGAGCGTCCTGGGTTACACATAGTGTTCCCTAAATTCAGGAGTTATAAAATTTAATTCTTGCAAACAAATCTCAAACTTATCAACAATATAGTTGGAAATATTTTGAACGGCCTCGAATCTTATTTCTAAGTCGTTTGCCCTAGTAGACTGCCCAACGAAATATGCACTTTCTCGACCATGAGATATTAAATTTCTTTTTTCTTTAATTTCAGACACAAACAACAAATATCTCGAAACTGAAGAAAAGTCATCATCTATGCAGAAGCATTTAAAAATCAATTTCAATGTATCAGCATCAACGTTTTGAAAATACATCGAAAGTACACTTGGATCAATGCTCCTAGACTCAGAGGAATTTTGTTTTTCTAGCAACTCAAGTCTTTTTACAATAAGTTTCTTTTCATTACTATCTCTACTTGACTTGAATTCACTATCAAGAGCTACAGAATAAAAATTGCCTGAAAAACACTTGAAAGGAACAGATTTGTTTGAAATTAAACGCAAAGCTTCTTGCACTACACCTTGAATTGTAAATTCTAAGATAGAGTACAAGCTAACATAGAATATTCCGCGAAGGATAACGACTTCTTGGCTGTCTCTAATTAATGGAGATTGTGGTTCAAGCCGCTTTATAAGTAAGAGGACCTGCCTAGACTCACCTATTCTTTCAATCAAAGAAGCTCTTAATGCTTCGAGCATGCAAATACGCTTTTAATTGGAAAGCAACGAACTTTTAACAAAATCTATACGACCGACAACCATTCTATTACTATTTGTTGCCGCAGTAATAAATTTCTTCAATCCAATATCTTCCACTATATTTTTTAACTTATCCTTTGGAATCTTATTATTTTCGCTTAAAGCTAAAGCAGTCCCAACAGAAACGGCTTCGTACAAATTTACAGGAGTAATTTTCCGGCCACCTCGGTTTATCCCTTCTGGAAGCGATTCTCTTATAAAGCGAAATGTTTTGTTAAAAATTCTCATTTTATTTTCAGACAGTTTCTTCTCTCTATTAGTTTTCATATAATCGTTCAAGAAACCCTTAACACTATGCTCAAATTCGGTATAGTTATCTAAAAAAGCAAAAAAACGCAAAATAAACTCTTCTCTTGTTCCATTGCTTTGATCGGCAGATTTCAGCTTGACAACTTCGTTAAAATCTTCATTTTTAGCCAAATCTTTAAGCGAATCGTTAAATCTTCCCCTAAAAATACAATTCCGGATTTCTTGAGATGTAAGGAGTATCCCTCCGGTATTAAGTCGTTCAAACAAATCAAACCTAACCTCAAAATCACTTTTATCATCCAGGACTGTCACTCTCATTGGACGCGTCAAAAAAGCTAGCTGAATAGGCCTTGGCAGCTGATAAAATTCAAAGTGCTTTAGCGAATCTAATTTTTCTATACCTGTCATAACCAAATTTTTTGATTTATTTATCATGGTTAACAATTTTCCAGATCCACAATAATGAACTAATGTACTAACTCTTTGGACACCATCGACTATATCCCAAGTTGAATCTTTGTTTGTAGCCATAAAAACATTTGGGACAGGAATGCCTAAAAAAATAGACTCAACCAATTTAGACTGTCTTTCATCGTCCCAAATGAACTGGCGTTGATACTCTGGCGGAATTACAATGTCTTGATTTTCAAACATTGTCAAAAGTTCTCTTACAGACAAGTCATAATTATCAAACGAAACAAGCTTCCTTTCGCGATTAAGTTGCTCTTGGATTGCTTCAAAATCAAATTTTTTACTCATTTGGATCGAACCTGAGGATTGTCAAAAACCTTGTACAATTCATCTGCGAAATGTACAAAATCCAATCCCAACATTATATTTTCAGGACAATTTTTGAACTACCTTTGCCAATCCCAACCGCATAAACAGCTCTTCCGCAACGAGACACCCTCTTGGGCCCCCAAAACACTGCAACACAGACCTTATATCCGCAATTCCACTTGTATCCTCTTCCCACAAATAAATAAAGACCCACGCCAACCAATTTTCCAGGACGACGTGGGCCATTTCACAGAACTATCCGAAATTCTAACTACTTCTTTTCCAAGACGATCTTCCCCTCTTCCATGCAGGTGACCTTGAACTCATCTCCCTGGCTGAAGCCGTAGTTGGCCAGGAGCGTCGGGGACAGACGGAGACCAGTGCTGGAGAACTTCACGCTTCCAGATGCCACACGAGCATCCATCCCTTCGATCTTGTAGAACTTCTCATCCAGCGTCATCAGCTTCGTGAGGTGATTTTTCAGGGTGGTTTTGGGAATATCGAAGGCATCCATAATTTGCTGAGCGGTCTTTCCTTCGGTGATCATGGTGCGAAGTTTCACAGCTTCGAATTTAGATGCGATAGGCATGGGTAAAAAACTCCTTACTGTTTTGATTTCAAAATTGATTTCGAAATGTAGCTTGTAAATAGCAAAAGTCAACGTAATTTACATCGAAAGTTACCATTAATCAAATTTAACGGCAAAACTAGCTTCTTCTTGTAACTGATAAAACCAGCTCCTGTCAAAAACGAACAAATTTTCGTATTTGAAAAAGCGTTATATGCTAGACTGTTGAGTCCCTAGTCTGACACCACACATCTATCTATCTGAAATATAGCGATATCTGTTGATTTTGCTGGAACAGGGACAGGAAATTCGCAGTATCCTGCCAGCGGAAACGTCAATTTCAGTCTTGTTTCGCGAAACACAACTTGCCCCCAGATATTCGCGATGGCGCTAATTCTGCTCCGAAAAGATCGATTTTACTGGCTCATCTGATGCAAATCAAAAAATGAAGGAACCTGCAAAACATCAACTACATAAAATAACAGTATTTATCTAAGGAAACAGTCGAAGCCCTGCCCCTGGGGGAAATTTTGGCTTGGACTTTTCCCTTGGACATCCCCCTCCTGCTCTCTCCCCTGCTTCCTCCTGGGCCTTTTCCCTGGGCCACCCCCATTGGGTCCCTGCTGGTCCAAAACTCCAGGAGAATCCCGCTCCGGGCTAACCAATGAAAAACCTCGGGGTGACAATACTTATTGAAATGGGTGAAGAAGAGGGAATCGAGATAGCAATCAACAAGAATGATCACCACGATGCCATTCAAATCTACTCTTCAGAAGTCCTAAAAATTATGCAGATAGCAGAATATAAACCTATTACCTTTCAATATTTTGAATTTCTATAGTTTTCCTCTTTGCCAAATCAATGCGTTCCAATATTTTATTATAGCATGGATCAGACTCCATAATTTTAGGTGAGTTCTCAATTTCTTGGCAAAAATGGAGGTAATGTTCTACCGATCCTCTTCCTACTGGCACAAATTGTTTTTCGGCAAAACCATAAAATCTGTTTGGGACGGCTGTTGACACAATTCCACTCGATATACCATATAAATCGAACGTTAGTGGCTTATGATACAGTAGATATGGTACACATGTAGGATCTTGCATAACCATATAACCAACAATATAACAACATTGTGTATAATAATTCATATGCAAAAACGTTCCGCATTTAAATATCATTGCTTCAGCATTTAAATCTATATCGAAAATTTTTGATTTTAGGATTGCCCTCAAATGAAATTTTTCTTTTTTTGATATAAACATAGCAACCTTTAAAACAATATCCAAGGATATATCTTTTAAGTACACTAGATATATTCCAGACATTACTCCGAACAAATTTTCAATAGCGTCAGAGTTGTTTTGTTTATATAGCTCAGAATTAACTAAAGCATCGTCTCCAGAGAAATGGAACGATGCATTTTGAGCAAATATTTTTCTAGAATTCAAAATAGCATTTTTGAATTCTTCAGAGCAACAATTCACGTGTGAATCAATGAAATAATTTGCATCAACATCAAAAAAAGTTAAATATTTCACTAATCTATCTTCTGAGATTCCATCCCGTATATCTTGCATGAGTGTTTTGGTACTACGAGGTAGTTCTAAATGCAACCATCTTTCATTATTCAGCACATGGTTGGGAGAGTTTATTCTAGTCCCCCAACTCAAGCCGCAAAGCTTCAGTGCATGAAAAAGTTTCTCGCCAGTTCCTGAAATTCGATTTTTTGGGGGGCGACCAATCTTCATAAAACTCCAAATAAATACGTATGTTATATTTTATACTGCTTTCATACTACGCCAAAAAAATAAAAAAAGCTACTGGTAAGGCATTTCCTCCGTAAGCGCCTAATAAGCCCCTTCTTGTGGCATTTGCCTTGATGGGGCAGAAGCTCAGGCAGGGATGATCAGGCTTTTGGGGTCGATGTATTGGGGCAGGAGCGCCTTGCGTTGGGCATTGGTGGTCGCCGCCGGCAAGTGCTCGAAGAGGTGGCGCAGGTAGCGGTATGGTTCCAGGCCGTTGACTCTGGCGGTCTCGATGAGGGAGTAAATGGTGGCCGAGGCGTCGGCGCCGCGCGGGTGGCCGGAAAACAGCCAGTTCTTGCGGCCAACGGCAAATGGGCGGATGGCATTCTCAGCCAGATTGTTGTCTGGGCGCAGCCGACCGTCCTCCAGATAGACGACAAGGCGGTTCCACTGCTTGCGGGCATAATTGATGGCCTTGCCGAGCAGGCTCTTGGGCGGCGTGGTGGCAACGCGGGCATCAAGCAGCGCCCCCAGCTTGTCCAGGATCGGTCCGGACTTTTCCGCCCGCAGGGCGGCGATCTGCTCCGGCTTGAGCTTTTGCTTCTCGGCTTGGCTCTCCACCCCGTAGAGCTTGCCGATCAGGTCCAGGACGGCATGGGCCGTACCGCCTTTGCCCTTCTTGCCGGCAGTCTTCTCGACCTCGACAAACTTGCGCCGGACATGGGCCATGCAGCCGAGATGGCGCAGCCCCTCCCGTTCGCCCAGAGCCTCGTAGCCGCTGTAGCCGTCGGTCTGCAGATAGCCTTGGAAGTCACCGAGGATGTCTGCGGCCACGCTGCCGGCCCGGGTCGGATGATAGCGAAAAAGCACGACCGGTTTTCCCGGCGTTCCGCCCCGGGCGACCCACATGTACGACTTGGTGGTGTTGGCCCGATCCGGCTCGTGCAGCACCTGGACCGTGGTTTCGTCCATGTTGACGATGGGGCCGGAGCGGATCTCCGCAATGATCATGTCGATCAGCGGATCGCAGGCCTTGGCCACCCGGATCATCCAGCCGGCCAGGGTGCCCCGGGAGACGTCCAGGCCCAGGCGGGCGAACTGGTCTTCCTGGCGGTACAGGGGCAGCGCGTCGGCATACTTGGCTACCGCGACATGGGCGAGTAAGCCCGGGGTGACGATGCCTTGGGGGATGATCTGGGGCGGCATGGGCGCGGTTTTCACCGTCGGCCCGTCACCCTCCACCCCCTCGCAGACCCGGCAGGCATACTTGGGCCGGATGTGGCGGATGACCTGGATCTTGGCCGGCACGATGTCGAGCTTCTCGCTTATTTCCTCGCCGATGCGAGTCAATGCCGCGCCGCAGGGGCAGGTCTTTTCCGATTCCGGCAGGTCGTGGACGACCGTAACCCGGGGCAGATCAGCGGGAATGGGTCGGCGACCGCGCTTGCCACGGGTATGGATCGGGGCGCAGGCCTCCTCGAAAGTCTGTGGCTTGTGCTCCTCTGCGGTCTGCTCAGCCTCATCGAACAGGGAAAGTTGTTGCGCTTGCCCGGTCCGGGGCTTTTTTTCGGATTTGGGACCGTAGATGATCAGGTTCAGGAGACGGATACGCTGCTCAAGCTGGGCAATATGTTGCTGCTGGTCAGCCTGACTGGCGGCCATGTCGGCGAGAAGGCCTTTCAGCGTGGCAGGATCGTCAGGGAGGGCATTGATGTCCACGGCCCAGACAATATGTCATTATTATTCAATTTAATCAAGGCAATACTTGTCAAAAGACCGTCGAATACTCCAGGCGGGAATGCCCTTTTACGGTCAGGGGATCAAGACCGTCGAGCAGCCAGGTAAGCTGCCTTGAGTCGATGGCCATGACCTCGGCCTCGGAAGTCGGCCAGCGAAAAATGTGGCGTTCCAGGCGTTTTTGCCACAGGCAAAACCCGTTGCGGTCCCAGTACAGCAGCTTGATGATCGTCCGGCTGCGGTTGCAAAAGCCAAACAGGTGGCCGGCGAACGGATCAAGTTGCAGCTGCTGCGAGACCAGGATGGACAGGCCGCCAATGGCCTTGCGCATGTCCGTGGCGCCTAGAGCCAGATAGACCCGGACGCCTCTCGCCGGCAACATCATAGCCGCGTCAGCGTGCGGACAAGTTTTTCCAGCACTGGCGCGGCAAAGTCGCCTCTGATCTCGATGCGAAAGGCGTTGCCAACATGCACCAGTATTGGTTCAGGCGGGGTTGCCATGTCTGGTTGGGCCGACGTGGGCAACGGCACTGGGACGATGGTGACAAACGGTGCGGCCCCCCTGTCGTTCGTTGCCCCTAAACGCTTGCGCCAATAGCTCAGGGAACTTTGGGAAAGGCCATGCTGCCGGCAGTATGCTCCCTGGTTCAAGCCGCTACGCTGCCAACCTTCAATCTGTTTAGACCAATATGCCGCCCTCTCAGAACGCACCTCTGTTGCTGATGCTGCCATGGTCGTCCTCCTGTGGGATAAACCATGACAGAAAACTCACACGCCGTAAGAAGGGCCTAATTGACCGTTTGCTTTCCTCCTGGTATAGTCCCGCCTCCGCTTATGCAAATTGGTCTGATGTATCAGTTTGACGGAAGAACTTGTCCACCAGCGGGACAGCAACCCTTACAAATATTATCTGAATATTGATAATATTTATCACCAGTTAGCACCCATACCCCTCAGCGTATAATACTCTGATGATATTAGATATCTCAAAGACAGCAGTCATCCTTGAAATGTTTCCATGCCATTTTGATGACGTAGAAACACTACTCAAAAGTGCTGAATATAGGATTATCCGAATAAAATTAGATCAAAAAGGAATTTGTATTTTAATTAGGCAATTAAACCCTTCTGTCATCATAGTCCAAACGCAGGTTGTGGACGACAAGGTTTACAAAATATGTTTTAGCATAAAACAAACCATACAAAAACCAATTTTGATTATAACTGAAAAACCAACAGGATTTTTAGACAAAAATTCCAGTGAAGTTATTGCTGACGCTATTCTTAGCCGACCGTTCGACGAATTTGATTTGATAAAAACCCTAAAAAAATTTTTATCATTCCATCGGTCCAGCACTACTTTAGATCAATATAAGCAAATCATAAACAACATACCAATAATGATCTCATTGATAGATAGCTCTTATAACTTCATATATGTCAACAGGCTTCTATTGATAACATCCAAAAAGAAAAAGTGTGACATACTAAATAAACACATCCAAAATGCATTTAACAAAAAATATTATTACTCAGTAAAGCCATATATCGACAAATCATTTTCTGGAAGAATTGCAACATGGAGCACATGGATTTATCTCGAAAATTTAAAAAAATATTTATCTTTTATTTCATTTCCATATCGGAACCAAAAGAATGTTATATCTGGTGTCGTTATTGCAGCTTTTGACAATACCTCGATGAAGGAAAACCATGACAAATTGCACTTTTTAGCAACAACAGACACACTGACAAATGTTTACAATAGACAACATTTTCTCACATGTGTCCAAAATGATATTATTCAGTGCAAAGACAACAATACGAGCATTTCTTTGATTATGCTTGACATAGACAATTTCAAAAAAATAAATGACAGCTTTGGACATAGCATTGGTGACAAAGCGTTAATGTATTTTTCACAAAAAATAAAGAATTCAATTCGATCTACTGACTATATAGGCCGTATAGGTGGAGAAGAATTTTGCATTTGTCTGCCTAATACACAACAGAATGGTGGTTGCATAGTTTCTGAAAACATCATAAAAAATTTAAATAATTCATACTTCTCATTTGAAAATAACAAGTTAAAAATTACAGCAAGTATAGGGATATCATCTTATCCGCAGCATGGCGATACAATCGATACACTACTCAACGCCGCTGACCACAACCTTTATCATGCAAAAATTTCAGGGAAAAACTGTTTTTTCTATCAAAACAAATAAAATATTAGCGACCAAACAAATTTTTATTAGTCATATGAGGGAAATGACATGATATCGATACTTATTTGCGACGACGATCTCATACAAATAAAACTACTTGAATCATTTCTGCGTGACAAATATGCTGTGACATGCACAAATAATGGCCTAGATGCAAAGCATTTACTCTTAGCTAAACACTTTGACATAATTATCACAGATATTTTTATGCCAATATTAGATGGTTTGGAACTTATTTTATTCGTAAAAGAGTCTAATATTTTATCGAAGATCATCGCCATCTCATGTGGTGGAAATGTTCTTCGTAGTCTCAACTACCTCAGGTACGCCAGTGATTTTGGAGCGGATATCATCTTATCTAAACCTTTAAACAAAGAAGATGTTTTATCTTCAATAAATACCCTTTTGCATAGATAGGCTTTCTTCAACTGCCAATTTCACACTTCATTTAAATATGATGCATACTACCGATGTCAAATATGCCAATTAATAGATTAAACAATCACTCAATTGGGCAACTAATTTATCACAAGACCAACAACTTGAAGAAGCGTATATGATAAAAATAACAGTTATAACTTCGAAGCAAAATGTTTTTTATTGTAAGATAAATTCTGAACAAAGAGGGATTGAAACAAGTCTTACTGTTCCATACAATTACATTAAGAATCCTGTAATATGCCAAAAATGCCACACAGGAAAATCACTAAACCATTGTGATCTTCTTGAATCTTTACTTCCAGTACTCGTATTTTTTTCAGATCTAGTCTCATTTGAAAATATATATGTTGTATACGAAGAAGATAACTATCGATCAACGTTCTTAGAAACAGCACAACGTGCTGGATTTATTCTCTGTATTTTTATTATGTTCCATTCCAATTGTGACTTCTTCTATAGGTTCAAGCCATTTTTGAAATTTTACAGGGCCAATATAACCTATGAAATTTTTTTGCATTTTATATTAACGACTGCATTAATAAAAAGGCAAATAGATTTAAACGAAATACACTCGCATATCGATCTTTTTTCTGAAGTTAAAAAATTTTCAAGCGAAATAAAAGAACGCATACTTTGTATTTTTAATGATGCAAAAATGATTCATGGGAATGATGCCGCCATTAATGCATTAAATATTATTTTCTCGTTGAGCGATTTGTCTGCCGATGGATTGAAAGATTTCTATGAAGAATTAATTTTGCAAATCAAAAATATTCCAGCGATGCCATGACCGCCTTTGCTGACTAAAAAATCTAACGGACAAAATTATTAAAGCACACTTTAAGGCCATGCTAACCTAGATTCACAAGCATCCTCCTCCACTCCGACTTTCAGGTTAATTTTGCTCGTCACCGTAGTTGACACTCTAAAATACGAACAATTTTTATGTAGTCGAAGAAGTGCTATATTTCAAATATATTGCACCATTAGCCAAGATGATATCATCGTATTCATCTAAAATATAGCGACATCTTCCGATTTTGCTGAAACAGGGACAGGAAGTTCGCAGAAGTCTGCCAGCGGAAACGCCAATTTCTGCCCAGATTCTCGAAATGCAGCTTGTGACCAGCTATTTACAATGACGCTGATTCCATCCCCACAGATCGATTTTACTGCCTCATCTACTGCAAATCAAAAAATGAAGGAACCTGCAAACTTTCAACTACCTAAAATAATAGCATTTACCTAAGCAAACAGTCGAAGCCCTGCCCCTGGGGGAAATTTGGGCTTGGACTTTTCCCTTGGACACCCCTCCCCTGCTCTCTCCCCTGCATCCTCCTGGGACTTTTCCCTGGGCCACCCCCATTGGGTCCCTGCTGGTCCAAAACTCCAGGAGAATCCCGCTCCGGGCCAATGTCCGAAAACCCTGGGGATAGAACAAGTTCCACTCCCATCCCGTGACCACCCCACTGACCCAGGATATCCTCCTCCCAAAGCTGTAAAATTTATATAGGAGGATTTGAAATGGAGAAAAGTCAGTTGGATAGTTTCAACATTAAAGACGAAATCATCAATGCATTTCGTCCGATTGAACTGCTCTTTCAAATAATGGATACATCATCAACAGAAATATATGGGGAGCTAACGCACTCATTCTCGGAAATTGGAAAAGAGTTGTGTCAAAACTTCCGTCGAAAACTCGATGCTATTTTAGCACAACAGAAAGAAGGTGACACCCATGGCCAGGAATAACGACTGGAACGTCATCTACAGCTACTCCCGCGCACAGGCACTCGCTGACGGAGTCCTCATCGATGTCACTGCCCAGGCAAAAACCCTTGGTTTCCGGGTTCCTGTCGCTGTAACCGATCATCTCTATAATGGTTATGTCGCTTTCGTGCCACCAGGTTTGGAATCCGAGGGACAAAGCACCGCTGGCCGACTCCATGATCTGTTGTCACTGGCGATGATCGCGGCCCGGTCCAGCAAAGGGACGGATCGCGTCACCTTCAAAGTCGATTTTCTCATGAATCCCAGAAGGAAAGAAACTGTCGAAGTCATTGCCCACATCGGACCAGGGGATGCAGGAGAACCCGTACTGACACTGATGCTACCGGAAGACGACTGAAAATATTAACGAAACAAGGTCATGGCAATGCTGAAAAATGTACGCAACCGATCTTCATCAGCGGATTCAATCTGCCGAATCAGGATCGTTTTGAGCTCATCCGGTGACAAACGAAACTCCTCCAGACTGAAAAGCTCCGCCATGGGAATGTCCAAGGCCCGGGACAGCTGTTCGATGCTGGTCAGTGACGGATTGCGCCGGCCGC
>Ga0268263_1001111_pt1 | contig 27207 bp, 17 predicted proteins | sample Biomet5_FD_190358 | JGI IMG/M metagenome (GOLD analysis project Ga0268263, IMG submission 190358) | Microbial communities from bioreactor (seeded with sewage sludge) at LBNL, California, USA - Biofuel metagenome 5 (SPAdes) (version 4) | ecosystem: Engineered > Bioreactor > Anaerobic >... | reverse complement strand
TCTAAAAACTTAATTACAATATCTTTCGAATATTGCTTTATCTGTTTTGAAATCAAATTATTGTTCCGAGAAAAGTGAAAAATATTTAATATATTTTGTGTACAGTTCTCTTGCTAATTGACTTGGGTTTTCAGTGATCGTAGAATTATTTTTATACTCAGATTCACACCATTTCCACTCAAATTCAGCGATTTTCTGATCAAACAATTTCTGATCGAACGTGGTTGAATCTTTTAAAGATTTTCTAACATCATCAAAAAATATCTCCCAGCGCTTTTTGTAGTATGAATCGATTAACCCGCTAAAATCCCGTGCCGCATAGTCGACTAATTCGCTATCCTGCTGTCCCCAGGTGGTAATAAGAACTTTGGCATTCTTCTCAAAATATGACTTAGGGGCATCTGCCGCCTCAAATTTGTGAGAAGCGGTAATCCAATTGTTTAATGAAAATTCTGATCGGGTGGCAACTATTCGATCGACATCAGCTGCGATTTGAATAAATAGCGAGGCATACTGGTTGAAATGATCGATATCTTTGGCCTTATAGGCTTCAAAAGCCTTATTTCTTACGTTAAAACTTAAGTTTGCCAAAACTTGCCTGCAAACCATTACTAAATCGTACTGGTAGCGAGGATTGGAAAGCGTCTTTTGATCGGCAAGGAGCATTTGTCCAAAAACATCGGCAAGTTTCTGATAATCATAAACCCCTCTTCGGGTATAGTTTGCGTTGCCCTCAAACCGGGGTCGCATCTCAATGGTATTGCCAAGTCCAACTCCCGAAACAAGCTGATCGTAGGTAACATTTACCAACCGCCTCCAGGCATCTTCTGCAATAGGATCGGCCTGACCTGCACGCGAACGAGCATATTCGGTAATCCAGTCGTTGATGTTTGATGCAGAGTTATCCCATGCGTATTCGAATAACCACTCAAACATAAAACGATTTACCCCAAAACCTTCAAGGGTTGATCCAATACCGCGCATCTGTCTTCGATTATCGTCGTTTTCAGTTGCAACCAATAACTTTGCAACCTTTTTTATGGGGGCAGCCATTTGTGTACCACCACCAAAATTTCCGAGATAGCACCAGATATATGGCGCATCGAAAAACGCATCGGTGGTTCTCCAAATCTCGGTATTCTCGCAAAAATAATCGAGAAGCATCATTTTATCCTTTGGAACAGCCTTAATCATAGCCTCAAGGCGAGGATTTGTCCAATGTTTTCTATCGTAGTAAAATGTCCAACCCATTTGAACCCAAACAGCCTCTTTATCGATTTTCGACATTCCTTTATATATTGTTTTTGATACCGAGGCTAAGTAATCGGGTTCCCAACTTGGTGGATCCATTTCGTTAAAGGGGTCGGTTCCATAATAGTGATCAGTGCCGAAGTACTTTGTTTGTTCTTTAATAAACTCCTTCTGTATTTCAACAAAAAGAGGTTCCATCGGATTAAGAAAGTATGCATTATACTGCTCTCCTGTTGAGTACGAGCCCAATGATGTCAGCTTCACCTTCGGATATATCCTCTCTATGGCTTTGGGTGTATGTCCGGCAAAAGCAGGTAATATAGGGGTCATCCCAAACGATCGCTCCTGTTGAAGAATTTTCTTTTGAAGTTCAAACTGTTGATCGATAAATGACTGGGGCAACGGGCCTAACCATCCATCCAAATTACCCATCCTATGCCACGGAAGATGTGCCGGACCGGTAAAAAAGGCGCGGATTTCTTCGTCGGTCATTCCGAATTTCTTCCAGACTTTTTGCCAGATATATTCCTGACCGGTAATAGCTAATGGCATGTTTATCCCATTTAAAGCCATCCAATCGATAAATCGCTCCCAATCATCCCATTGCCACCAAAGTGTTGTGTATCCAAATGTACAATAATTTAAGAAAAACCTTTTTTCGAACCGACATGATTTTCGAACCTTTTGCGGTACAACCGGTAAAACTGATGGCATATCTATTGGTTCTGCTTTATACCAGGATACTGAAGTATGGCAGTAGTGGTTTAAATACCAGTTGAATGCCCGGGTAAGTGCTATACTGCTGCTACCCCGCAATACTATTTTACCATTCCTGCTCTCAAGCTCAAAAACCTCCTGGTTGTTATCGGCTGTAATTGTCTCCAGAATAAAATTGTCCGATTTTCCCGGAACTATCCTCTCAATTAAACCTACCACAGCGGCATTGTTAATTGTATTATTGGTTTTACCAGGTAAAGAAAATAAAGCATTCGTATTGGCAATTAAAATAACTAGTACTAAATTTCTGAGTAAAAAGTATTTAACCTTCATTGTTTATTTTTTGTAATTTCTATTGTTTCCCAACATAGTCTGGCGTGCACGTGGCGAATTTGCGGGAGATTTTCTGTCGAAAGACGGGAAAGCTCACACGGAATTCTATTGCTGTACATTTTTTTCAACCTCTTATTGCATTTAACCTTTGTGTGTATCCTGCTTGAGCAACGCACACCTGTTTTAAGCTTTATTAAAAGTTCAAAAATACAAATATATTTTTATAGGCAAAACAATAGGTGTTTTTTTTCATGGTGTGCATGCCTTGTAAGCTGGGGTAATGCCCAAAAACATTAGCATGGTGATAAGGCGGCTCGCTGTGAGGTAATCATTGAACCGGAACGAAACAAAACTCATGACCGATGGAAATAACAAAACAGTATAGTAATTCTGATGTCATTGGTATACCGTACTGACAAAAGAAGTAGGGCAGTAGCCAACCGGTGAAGTCGGCACGACATGCTATGCTCAATATGGTGATTTTAAGTTACGCCACTACGTGGCTTTGTATCATTCCTTCATCTTTTACCGATGGGCTTCACCTATCGTTTTTATATGATGTCCCTTCGGGACTGGTTCTTTTCTACATACGATGATTACTTTCCGGAATATGCCCTGAAAGGGCATCATATCCTAACGCAGGGCAAAGCCCTGTGGATAAAAAAAACAGAGAAAAAACATAGCTCCGAAGGGGTGAGATTCCTTTTTTATTTCGTTTATAGAATGATAAATTCCGCTATGTTCCTGGCGGCTGCCCGGCATCACAAAAACAAAAAAATATTTGGTTGGAGCAGACCCGAATGGGCGGCTGGGCAGTAGCTCAAAGCCCCATTCTTGTTACAACTATTACTTTAGAACGATTGCGAAGAAGAGGTTACGAGGCAATGCTTACAGTTTACCAGAAAATTGCTCCACATCTTAATGAACCGCTGTATGACCCGTACGTACAGTGGTGTGAGAGCCTCCCCGATAGGCAATTTCGCCTATCGGCGGGCTACTCGATTATGGGCTGTGCTTTGTTGAGGACTAAGAATTTATTTTTTGTCTGGAGTGTGCCATTCCATTATATAAAAATTAGTTGTCTGCTGATTGCGCATCCTTTGTTTCTTTATTTTTATTGTCAGCGAATGACCAATTGTTTACTATTGTTTAAATGTCAGCCGAGAACCCAAAATTCGATGGTGCCGGAAATGCATTGGGCATGTCTTCGCTCGTGTTCTACATTCTTGTGGAGTGATACATTATTTTCGGTGAAATGAATAACGAGTCGGGTGAATTTATTACTAACTATTTCTTTTATATGAAATAATAATCATTGCTAATAAGCAACTAATACTCCCCAATAATAAGTAATTTACTTGATAACTCAACCACAATGCTATCAATCCTCCCAAAGAGCCTGTTATACCTAAAGCAAGATCAAAAAATGCTGCATAAAGGCCTAAGGCAGTTCCTCTTATTTGAGGTTCAGTTCTATTAACTACCAATACTCCTAATCCTGGGTAAATAAGTGAAAAGCCGATTCCGGTTATACCACAACCTATTATCGCAAATGTTCTCGTTGGAGAGAATCCTATTATAGCCTGACCGATCGTTTCAATTATCAATGAGATTAATACTATTATGTACCCTCCGTATTTATCGGAAAGTGAATCGAAAAATATACGTACAAGTATATAACATATTCCGAAAACTGCAAATGCCAATGATGCATTTCCCCAGTTCTTTTCCATAAAATACAATGTAATAAACGAAACTATACATCCATATCCGATTGTAGCTAATCCTAAACCTATTCCTTGCCTTAACATACGTTTTGCTATTTTAAGAAATGGCGCTCTTACTTTAGTTTTATCTACTTTGAAAGCAGGAAGTTTTATTGTTGATAATAAACTTATGAGAGGCAGTACTGCCATAATAGCCAAAACGAAGATTATGCTCATATTATAAACTTTAGTCATCTCGATACTTAACGGTGCTCCGAATGCCATGCCTCCGTATATGGCTATTCCATTCCAACTCATCACCTTTCCCGACCTTTGAGAACCTGCCAACTTGATGTTCCATGCCACTGCGCTTACTAATATCATACTTTCCGCTATGCCATGAATGATTCTTGCAAACAACAAAACCATTAGAGCCAACAGAGGTTGTCGGTAAAGTGCAGCACTGAAACAATAAATAGCTCCTGTAATCATCATTAATATTATACCTTGAAGGTGGCTACTTTTCATTCCATGTATATCGCATCTTTTCCCTATGTATGGTCGTGATATAAGAGTTGAAAAAAATTGTACTCCGACAACAATGCCCACAATTAAGCTACTATATTTTAAATCATTACTGACGAACTTCGGTATTACGCCTATAACCATTCCTATTGTGAGGTAAATTATGAAGACCGATATTATAAGCGGTGATGCTGTTTTGTAAAAATTAGAATCTTGTTTTTTTACTATTGTACTCATAAATTTTGTTTTTAAGTTCGAGCACAAAGGTATAGATATCGCAAAGAGATAACAATGGAGAATCAGTAGTGAAGATTGGACAAATCCAAGTAATTCTTTCTAAACTCTAATGGGGTAATCCCGACATTTTTTTTGAAAAATCGTGAGAAATAGGCATAATCATCATATCCTACGGAAAAAGCAATTTCCTTTGAACTCAGTTGCGTGTAATGCAGTAATCGTTTTGCTTCAAGCAGAATTTCCTGCTGTATCCAATAACTTGCCGTATAACCCGTTTGTTGTTTGGTAATTTGATTTAAATAAGGCACTGAAATATTTAATAAATTAGCATAATCATTAGGCTTTTTGAACTTCTCAAAATGCTTACGTACCAAATTTCTGAATTGAGATAAAAGTTCTGTCTTTCTGTCAATAGCGCCTTGATGTTGTTTTTCGCCACTTTTTATTTTTAGAACCATAATACCGATAAGACTGTCGGTTAACGAACGGATAATATTTTCACCTATATCTGTGATAGAAATTGAGAGTTGGTCGGCAATTAATGATATTAATTTGAATAAAGAATCATTGAGAACAGGATTTATTTGGTTTAGGTTTTGATGGTTTTCAAAGATACTTCGATATTCATTTTTCAAATAAGACGAATCAATAAAGATGAAATAACCTATAGGTGACGTCTGCCTGATGTAATAATGTACTTGCCCTGGACAAATGAAGAAGAAAGTTTTACCGTTCATTTGGTAATCTTTAAAATCTATCATTAATTCGGTGAATCCTTCTTGTTGAACATAAAAGATGAAATGCTCATCACGGTGTGCATAATTTATCCTTTCACATGAATTGATGCTTTGGACTTTTTTTATATGGATATTCAATCCTTTAAATTTAGACCTATGAATTCTTATTTTCGATTTATTCTCCATAATTATTTTGCGCTACAATATTGTTTCCGTACTAATTATTAATAATTATATATCTTATCATTTGCTTTTGTCAAGTATATATCCAGCCCAGTATCTCGCAAGCTGGCTATATCATGCTTGGCGTACACGCTGCTGTTCCAGAATTCAGTTAATCAATCGAAAAACATCATCTTATAAATACCAATATAAGAAGAAAATACCGTTTTTAGCATAGCCCATAACGGATGGCGGGTCGAGTAGGCAAGGGCATTTCAGCCCGAGCCTCTCACAGAACCGTGCTTGATAGTCTCCCATCACACGGCTCTTGTTATACAAATCCCTATACAAAATTAGTAAAATCCTAATTGCCATTGGTAAAATAAATACGGAAATTGAATCCGAATTCTTCCTAACCAATCATAAGCCCGGTTAACACTTGTTTTGTAACGCTTATACCGTCCTCTTGCCCATTGCACTAATTTACGTCTCAATAGTTGAAAGATGGGATTCAACATTGACCTTCTGTACTTTCCGTAGTAATTTATCCAACCTCGAATATACGGATTGAGAAACTGCGCTACTCCCACAATACTCCTGTGGGTTAGTCCCGGTATGTTCAGCTCTTTCATTTTTGCAATTACGCGTTTCTTAGAACTGATGCTGATTGCACAATCGAACCCTAGAAAAAGTTTTCCTTTTCCTTTAGTTGCTGTGCTTCGTGGTTGAAAACTGTAACCAAGAAAATCAAATTTAACATTCTTGAATGCGCATTGTCTCCTGTAATCTTTGCAGTAAACAATCTTTGTCTTTTCCGGATGTAATTCCAAGCCACAATCTTGCATTCTTCTACCTAAGTTATCTAACACATAATCTGCTTGTGCTTTACTCCTACAGTGTAATATTGCATCATCGGCATAACGCACATACTTAACTGTTGGATGGGTTAGTTCTAACCATTTGTCCATGGCATAATGTAGAAACAGGTTTGCAAGTAGTGGACTTATTACTCCTCCTTGTGGTGTACCTTTGCCTTGCTTGTAAATCAGATCTCCTGATTTTACTTGCACTGGCGTTGTTAACCATCGTTGGATGTAAAGTAAGCACCACCTTTCACTTACGTGTTTCTCCAATGCTTTGAGTAGTTTTACATGGTCGATATTATCAAAGAATCCTTTAATGTCTAAATCTATTACCCAATCTGTTTTCCTACAGTTATTCCTGACTGCTTCTAATGCTTGATGTGCATTCTTGTCTGGTCGGTATCCATAAGAATCCGGACTGAATATCTTCTCAAACCTCGGTTCTAAGTAATCTTTTATTACCATTTGACCCACCCTGTCGCTGATTGTCGGAATCCCAAGTTTCCGTACTTTTCCATCTTTCTTGGGAATTTCTACTTCTTTGACTGCTGGGGGAAAATAACTACCCGATGACATTCTATTCCATAGTTTGTACAAATGCTCTGACCTTTTGGCATCATATTCTTCCATGCTTATCTGGTCAACACCTGCTCCGCCTTGGTTAGAACGCACTTTCTTGTAAGCCGCCCAAACCATTTGGCGACTTATTGGTACTGATTTTGTCTCATTCCATAGATTCATCCTCTTCCGAGTTGTTAAATGTTATTTGACCGTATAACCTGATTCCTTCGCTCCGCTTCCATTACAGTTGCATCTTCACTACTACAAATCAGTCCGTCCCATAATTGGGCTTCGATTTTCTGTCTCTGGGGTGTTCCCATTGTACATTTCTCTTTGCATCCCAATTCTGGTTCCCGAGTTCCGTAAATAAGCCCAAATATAGTTCCTGCTGCCTGTATGACGCCTGTCGTGTAGCCAGTAATCAGGTTGCCGCCACACTCTTTAACTCCGTCACATACTCCGTAGCTTTTGACAGGTTGTTCCCACTTCTCGACACCTCTTCGGCAATTTACTTTCGTTCAACTCCTATATTCATATCTGACGGTCTCGTTGGATCGCCTTTTCCAAATCGCTCAGCACCGCAGCTCTTTACCGCAGCACCATTTGGTGATTTGCTCCCCCTGCCTGAACAGTGAAAGCGGTGGTTCAGCTTACAAATGCCCCCACCATCTTATTTACAGCATGCAGAACCTTGTTTTGCCGATATTCTGCTTCTCGGCACACTATGTGCCGTAAGGGATTGCGGAGTAGTTTCCTGTCCACCGACACCAAAGTTTGAGAGGGCTACAATGCTTGAATACCCACTGAAACCCTTATGGCATATACACTTTGTTGGCGTTTCGTTGTTTATTTTTTCAGTCAATTTATCTTCCATTTTTGCTGCACTGTCTTGTCCTTCGTGCGTTGGCGTGGGACGGGCTGGAAGGCTCTTTGGTAAAATTTGGTTGTAGCGTTGGCTTTGTGCGTTTTGCCAATGTGCCTGACAGCGAAGGGATGGGTGCGTTGGGTTGTTCATTGTCATTTCTTTGTGTAATGTTTATCAAATTCAACAACAATGTTCGGGTCATAAAAAATTTTCTTTCCGCCCTTTTTTCTTTTAAAGTCCAAGTATCTTTCTCCGCAATAATTCGGATTTTTCTCTAATTCATTGATTATGCTTCGAAATCTTCTGTCAAAAGCAATATCCGTATATCTTTCTTTGAGTTGTGGAACTAAATCGTCACGGAAAGTCCATTTGTACTTATCTGCAAATTTTTCTTCGGAATCTATCGAAATTGTAATTGCTCCATCTTCTTTGGAATATCTTACTGGTACAGCGTTTATTGATTTTGATTTTACAAATTTGGTTTCAAGTATCAAACTGATATTATGTTTTGCATTTGTATCAGAAGGGAATTTTTTCTCAACTTCGGCAATGTATTTTAGTAAATTCTGATGTTGCGTATCTTCTTGATTTATTGAATAACTTTCCCATTCGTGAGGGTGGTAAAACGAAAGAGGCATCAAATAAAAGTTGTATTGCGACAAATCATAAACAAACCATTCTTTAACACATTCAACATAACTTTTCAATGTTGCCGTGCCAATTTCAAGAACTTTCTTTTCAAACAATTTACTGTCGTTAAAAAAGTGAATTGCATTGTCACGAATTTCAACAAGCAAAAGGATATTTTCTTTTAGTCTTTCCTCTAAACTCAGCAAATTCAATGCTCTTGTGATTTCAATAGTTAAAAAGTTTCCTGCCCGATTTGTCTTGAATTTTGGCGACTTAAAAGGCGTTCCGTTTTTTCGTTTTTGTTCTTTGTCAATGATATAAAGCGATTTTAAATCGTTGTTGTGGTCTTGAAGTATTTTAGCTTTTAAAAGCAACTCCCAAGCATTTACCATTAGTATTGAAAAGCTTTCCTCACGGTATTTAAAATCGGGTTTATTGTAAACCTCGATTGCCGAAAGTGCAGCCTGCACCGACTTTTCAAGTAAATAATGGCAACGTGCTTTTCTTGACATAGCTATTCGGTTTCAACAGTTTCTAATTTTGTTGTAAATGCCTGTTTAACCACCGACTGCATTATTCTTTCCTGATACGAATCTCGCTTTTCAATTTTCTTTTCTAACTCATCACATAATACCATTAGGTTATTGACTTTAGTTACTATTTCTTGTTGTTCTTCTAATGGAGGTAATGGAATTATAAATTCTTTAATTTTCTTTATTCCTAAGTCTGGAACACTATTAGAAGTCATTTCGCCAAAAGCTTGCTCTAATACAAAGTTACTGCTAAGAACCTTTTGTAAATAAGAATCAAAGCGAGTATCAATTACTCGAATTGTACAACAAGAATATGAAGGTAGAAATATTTCATCCGTATTGACTATTGCTGCCTTTCCAACGGTTCCTATCCTGGAATATATTATGTCATTTCTTTGAGGTTTAATACGCTTACTAAGTCTTTCATAATCCCTCACTGAAATCATCTTAATTCTATAGGATAAATTTATTGTGCCATCATCATTTATGTCTTTTGCAGAAATGAATTTAACCCCTTCCGTTTCAACAGAAGAAGGCATTTTGTGGTCAATGTCAGTTATGTGACTACAAATTGATTCAAGTCTACACAAAGACCATGAAATAGGAATTTGAAAATTAAGTTTATCAATATCAATTTTCGGAAGTGGTTTTGGATTAGGAATAACTTTAGTTTTTATTAGAAATTCTTTGTCTGTTTGAATCCTTTTTAACAAAATATTTGCTGGCTCAACATTTGGATTTTCCTCACGCCATTTGGCAGTCAATTTGCCTTGTACTGCCATTTGTAAAATGGTTTGGCGTAGTTGTTTAATGCTATCCTTGCTTTGTGTAAGGTTTTTGAAATTGGCAGTTAATTGTTGCCATGTTTGTTTAATATCCTCTCTATTTACTGGGTTGTTTATTTTACCAAACAAGGCTTTGGCAGCGTTTTCGCGCAGGGCTATTTTCTTTTGTGCAAGGGTATGGAGTTGGTCTATTTCTGCAAAAAGTTTTTCAACGGTGTCAATAATTGCGAGCTGTTCCGCAAGTGGGGGAATAGGTATTAATAGGAAAGTTACATCCTCTTTTTTTAAATTAGGTTGCTGGATTTTTCCATTGAACATTAATTTGTAGGTGCTTAATACAAACTCTGACCGCAAAAATTGAAAAACAAATTCTTGACTTATTGGTTTATTAACTTTTATAGCTGCAACCCTCTGATTAAGTAAAGAGCCATTATAACTACTTGGACATTTACTGACTTTTAGCCCTTCTGCAATATATGGTCGAGTTAAGGCTAATATTATGTCATCTTCATATATCAGGAATGAATTGAATTTCTTGGAAAATTCATAAGGTAAAACATCATCTGTCTCAATAATTTTACCTACACCAGCATTTGTTATTTTAATACATTTTACACCTAATCCTTTTTTAAAATCTCCACTACTGAAATTATTACCTGACAAAAAATACGAAATTGAACCTAACCTTTCCCAAACCCAACTATTCGGCAATTCAAAAGGTTTTTCATCATCTGTAATTTTTAGTAATGGTTTTTCCCTTTTAATTTTGCCGTCCTTTATTAACAGTTCTTTTTCTACTTTTATCTTCTCTATTAAAACACTTGCTAGTACCACATTGGGATTTTCTTCTCTCCATTTTGCTGTTAGTTTGCCCTGCAGTGCCAGTTGCAATACCAGCTTTTTCAGCTGTTCCACATTTTGGGGGGTGGTGGTGAGGTGTTTAAAATTTTCGATAAGGAAGTCCATTGCTTAACTGTTTTGAATAGCTGATGTTAATTGTTCCAATATTGTAGTTTGCAATGTTTCCATATCTGTTTCTGCTTTATGCAATTTTTCAAGCATTTTTACAGGGTCACCCAAATCTTCTTCAACTTTGTTAGGATTTTTTATATCTAAATCGAACGCTGCGTAATAAATGCTGTCGGCAGTTTGTTTTTCAATTCGGGCTTGTGTTTCGGTTTCCTGTAAAGAAGATTCAAGTTGCTTAATTCTCTCTTGCTGCTTCTCTATTTTGGCAGTTTGGTTTTTATCAATATCCTTTAAAACGGTTTTTTCAACGCTTATCTTTTCTTTCAAGCTGTATGCTTCTCGTTTCAGTTCTTTTTCTTTCTCGTAATGAGGTTTTGCGTTTTCTATTGCCTTATCAATAATTTCCGAAAGGTTAATTTTCCAAGCTGTTTCACTTTCGTTTCGGTTGTTCCACCATGCTTTTTCAACTTCAAATTCTTCCAGTTTTATAGGGTTGGTCATAGAATAACCTTTGCTACCTTCGGGCAACTGGTGTTCGTAATACCAGATTTCTTTGGTCGCAAATTCTTCCTGTTCTTCCGAAGGACTGCTTACACGCTCGAAAAACAATAAATTTGTTGAAACACTTGCGTAAGGTTTGAATACCGAGTTTGGTAAACGAATAATTGTGTGAAGGTTGCAATTTCGTAAAAGCATTTCACGAATTCGTGCTTTAATTCCATCGCCTGTTAGCGAACCATCGGGCAAAACAATGGCAGCCCGTCCGCCTTGTTTCAGGTAGTTAACCATCATTACCAAAAACAAATCGGCTGATTCTTTGGTACGGAAACCAACGGGAAAAGTGGCTGCGGTTGCATCGTCCACATTTCCGCCAAATGGTGGATTGGCAAGGATTACATCAACCCTGTTTTTAGGTTTTATAGATTGGTTGCGAAGCAACGAATCTTCGTAGGAAATATCTGGAACCTCAATGTCGTGTAATATCAGATTGGTAACTGCCAACATGTGGGGCAATGGTTTCAATTCAAAACCATATACCGAATTATGAAGTTGTTGGCGTTGCTCCAAATTTTCTACACCTGATTTGCTGATATGCTCAATGGCTGCGGTTAAAAAACCACCTGTACCACAAGCAGGGTCAAGTATTCTTTCGCCCAACTTCGGGTCAATAGTCTGTGTCATAAATTCGGTTACAGCCCTTGGCGTGTAAAACTCGCCCGAACTACCAGCCGATTGTAGTTCCTTTAAAATAGTTTCGTAAACTTGACCGAAAATGTGGCGGTCTTTTGAAGCATGAAAATCAATTTTATTTAGTTCGTTCACTACCTGCCTGAAAAGCTGTCCGCTTTTCATGTAGTTGTTGTTTCCCCTGAAAACATCACGAACCAAAATTGCTCGTTTATTATCCTGAATTTTCAGATTACTTAAATCGGGAAATAATTTACGGTCGATAAAAGTAATTAAGTCTTCGCCTGTAATACCTTCGTCATTGGCTGCCCAATTTCGCCATTGGTATTCTTTCGGTATTGGAGAAACATATTCGCCAGTTTCGTCCATGTCTTCCAATTCCTCGTCCTTGGCATCAAATATTTTAAGGAAAAGCATCCAACCCATTTGCTCCAAGCGTTGTGCGTCACCATTAACGCCCTTGTCCTGGCGCATTATGTTACGGATACTTTTTATTACTGCTGATACATTCATATTTTCTTATGCTGTCTTGTAAATTTCGTTTTCTAATTCTTTAATTGCTTGCAAGTATTGTTCTTTGTCACCAAAGTAACTGTAAATTTCTCTTGGAGTTCCAAAATCCTTTAAAGGGTCAATGGTCAAAATTTTTAAACTTTCCATATTTTCAACTCCTTCATCAGCATATTTATCCAAAAGATTTTCTAAAACTTTTCGAGCATTTTCGCCATATTTTGCAAAATAATTCCGCTTTTTAACAATTTCTGCCCGTTCCTTTCTGGTCAAAGGCGGCATTTCAAAAGCAATATGACAAATCAAATCAAAGGGGTCTAATTCTTTGCCTACTTCCTGTTGCAATTCGTAAAGTAAAATGCCCTGTTCCTGCAATTCATCAATAATTGCTTTCTTTTTTTCGGCACTTTGCCAACGGTTTAAAAACTCATTAAGGCTTTTGTATTTTTTCAAAACATTTTGCTTAGTAAAATCGTCAAGCGATTGCGTTGTAAGCTTTCCATCGTGTCCGTAATATTGGATTCGCTCATTTAAAACGGTTACTTCAACACCATTCACATAAATTTTTCTGCTTCTTGGTTCAGTAACTTCTCCTCCTCCAGATTCATTGTCAGGGTCTGCTTGAGTGTCTTTAAAATCCTCTGGATTTGGCTCTTCTCCTGTTTCTTCGTCTGTTTGGTCTGTGTTGTCAGGTTCGGGAACATCAATATCATCGTCCTCTCCAAAATGTTCATCTTGAATTGGTGGTCCATCAAAATCAGGGTCAGAGAATTTTCGGGCATTTTCCCGAAAGTCAACTATTGTAAAATAATATTTCCCAAATTCAGGTGATAATCTTGTGCCTCGTCCAATGATTTGTTTAAACTCAGTCATTGAACCGATATTTGCATCCAAAACAATGAGTTTACAAGTTGGAGCGTCAACGCCAGTAGTTAAAAGTTTCGAAGTTGTAACCAAAACTGGATAACGTGATTCTTCATTTTGAAATGGGTGTAATTCCCGTTTTCCTTCGTCATTGTCGCCAGTAATTTGCATTACATATTTTGGATTCTTTGCAACCAAATCTTGGTTTTCGTTTCGCAGTGCTTCTGCCATGCGTTCAGCGTGGTCAATGTCCACACAGAAAATTATTGTTTTTGCAAAACGGTCTGTCTTTTTTAGATATTCCGAAAGTTTTCTTGCTGCTACTTGTGTACGTTCATCAATTACAAGGCTTCTGTCATAATCTTTTACGTTGTATTCCCTGTCATCAACTAAATTTCCATCTTTGTCGGTTTTACCTTCTTCGGGTCGCCAACCTTCCAAATCAACATTCAATCCAATTCTTAATACCTGATAAGGAGCTAAAAAACCGTCATCAATTCCCTGTTTCAGTGAGTAGGTATAAATCGGGTCGCCAAAATAATCAATGTTTGAAACTTTTGAAGTTTCTTTTGGTGTGGCTGTTAAACCAATATGTGTTGCTGAATTGAAATAATCTAAAATTTCTCTCCAAGCACTGTCAGCGGCTGCACTTCCTCTGTGGCACTCGTCAATAATTATCAGGTCGAAAAAGTCTCTTGAAAATTCTCTGAAAGCGTCTTTGTCCTCATCATAACCAGTTAAGCCCTGATAAAGTGCAAGATAAATTTCAAAAGATTTATTGATTTTCTTTTTCTTTATTACAGTCATTGCCTCACCAAAATGTTTGAAGTCGCCAGTTACGGTTTGATTTATCAAAGCGTTTCGGTCGGCAAGGAATAAAATCCGTTTTTTCATTCCACTTTTCCAAAGTCGATAAATGGTTTGAAAAGCAACATAAGTTTTACCTGTTCCAGTTGCCAATACAAGTAAAATTCTATCTTGTCCTTTTGCTATCGCTTCAACTATTCTGTTGATTGCAACTTGTTGATAATATCTTGGTTTCTTTCCGGTACTGTCGTAAAAATAATCTTGTTCTGCAACTGTAATTTCTTGGGGTTCTTCAATGTTATTTAGTTTTTTGTAACGTTTCCAAAGTTCTTCGGGTGTTGGAAATTCGTCTAATTGTATTTCTCTTTCAATTTTCCCGTTTGAAGAAGTAAAATCATGTTCAAAAAAAGCATCACCGTTTGAACTGTAAACACAAGGAACGTCTTTTAATAATTCTCGGTATCCTAATGCTTGTTGAATTCCTGACCTTACAGAATGATTATTGTCTTTGGCTTCAATTATTGCAATCGGAATGTTTGGTTTATAATACAAAACATAGTCTGCACGTTTTAATTTTCCTCTTGCAAAAAGGTTTCCACGAATAAATATTTTTCCATCAGTCAAAGGAACATCTTCACCCAATTGAGTCATTCTATCCCAACCAGCCTTTTCAATCGCAGGTGTGATAAACTTTGTCCGTATATCTTGTTCTGATAAATCCTTTTTTGAAACCATTTTAAATCAATTTTCTGTCAATATAGCAAAACCTTCGCAATCAGCAGGCGGGTCGGCAAGAAAAGCATGTGTGTGGCTGCGAAGGGACGGTTGCAGGGAAGGGCAGCCACACTCTTGCTTTTGTGCGGGGGCTTTTTCCTTGTTTTCTTTTTTGTCTTTATGCAGCAAAAATTCCATATTATTCTGTCGTCTGTTTCTGTCTTTTTACAATGAACGCCAACGTTGGCAATATGCAAAGTTGGGGACTACGGAGCGATTCCCTATCAAGATGCACGGCACTTGAAGCGAGCCACCACCATTGAATAACCTATTAAACCCCAATTTTGTATATTGCATGTTGTGCGTTCGGCTTTATTCTTGATTTTGTAATTTATATTTTTCAATTGCTTGTTTATATGTCACTTCAACGCTATCCTGAAATCTTGTTTTGTTGTTTAGAAAGTCACTGAATTTTCCATATATATTTTTATAAATGATGTTATGTGCCGGGTTTTGAAGTAATTCATCCTTGTACTCATCCATCTCAAATTCAACTGTGGATGCAAATTTTAGCAAAGACAATAAATGGTCTTTGTTGATTTGGTCAAGTTCTGTCCAATTTTCTTGGCTTGTATCTAAGCGATAAAAACCCTTGTTGTTTTCAATCTTTAAGTATTTCATAAGTTTGAGTTTTACGTTCTGTGTAAGCATCAACTCCGGCTTCCAAACAGTTTAAAATTGCTTCATAGTTTTTGATTTTGGTTCCGTCAGAGCAAGTTAACTCTTTGTCTGATGGGTAGCCAGTAAACACGCGATATACAAATTCGCCGTTTTCAAGACTCTTTTGAGTAATAGCTACATAATTGGGTTTTATTGATGCACCAACAGTGTTATTGTGAGTCACAACAACAACAGGCATTAGTTGTGACATATCTTTAATTAATGTGTTTATTTCCTTTCTCAAGAAAAGGTTATCAAAAGATGATTCTGGTTCGTCAATTAGTAGTATATCATACTTAGTGGCATCTTTTATTTCGTGTATCAAATTAAATTCTGAACGTTCGCCACCCGAAACTTTAAATCCATCTTTATTCAATGTAACTGATTCAATTTTGACAAAGAATTTATACAACGCGGCATCTTCTACACCTGCTTCTCTTAGTTTCTGAATATATTCATAAGGATTATTATACTTGCTTAATGCCGTGCTATAAGTTTTCTTATCACGTCCTATCTTTTGCAAATCAGAAGCACTTTCAATTGGTTTTGCCGAAGTGATGATTGAAAACTTACCTAATTCTTCTTTGTTGATTTGTCTTGCTTTTTTTAATTCAGATACAATTGTTTGAAATTTTTCGACCTTCATTTCATTAATTGCAATTTTGTAAAAATCCACATTTTCAATGAATGTGCTAGTCGTTTTAACTCTCAAATCACGTTGAACATCACTTATAATCGTATTCAACCATTTTTTTTGTTCATTTTCTACCTTTGATACTATTGCTTTCTGAATTAGTTCTTTTAAAAGACTTTTAAGATTTTCCTGAGAAATGTATTTTGTTATTATGTCTTGATACTCGTTATTCTCAATTAAAGTTGTTACTGATTCGATTACCTTATCAAGATTTTTGAGGTCGCTTATTGTAAATAATTCTTCGCTAAATAAAATACATTTAGAATACAAATCCTTCTTTTCGCTTTCTGATGCGAATTTTTTAAGTGATTCTAAGTAATTTTCTAAGCTAAGCAGATTTTGTTTTAGGTCGATTTGTATAACATCTTCAACAACCGATTTAATTTCGGTTAAGTAGTTGTTGTTGATAATGCTTAAACGTAAATCATTTGTCTTGTTGAAAGTTTCTTCATCATTTTGAAGTAAGGAAAATTGCTCTATATATTTCGCATTTCCTGATGATGCTGCAATCTTATCAAGCGTTACTGTTTTTCCTGATGAACGACCACCTAAAATAATATTCAAACCAGTAGATAATTCTATCCCATCATCTGTAGCTTGAAAAAAATCATTGCCACTTTCTTTTGTGAGTGAAATCTTCGATTTATCGGTTAAGCAGGATTTTATACCTGCTAAGGATATTTCTTTCAAGTCTACAAACGTGTGTCGTGTTGGAAAGTCCTTAAGGTTGCTACTAAAACGCATATCACTAAACAGGACGGGCGTAAGCCCGTTCTGTTCTTTCATCATTCGTTTAAACTTTGATACGCTTGCTACTTCTCCTGAAGTAATGTGAGGTTGTAAATCTGTTATTATCGCATTCTTTAATTCTGGACTTTTGTCATAATGTGGAATTAGTACATATTTATTAAGGTCTGGGAAAATGGTTTTAAATTGTGCTAGTGTGAGCGTGTCTGTACTCGTTTTTATTAAAGTTGAAACTTGTTTGCATCTATCGTCAAAATTTGAAACTTCAAATTCGTTTGTATCTGTAATTAGCAATAAATGTCCACCTTCTAAATCAATTTCAATTCCTGGAAATACTGGTATTGCCAATGTATTTTTGATTTGTAAATATTGGTTCAAATCAAAAATATTATGATTTGTTATTGCTAATGCGTCAATTTTAAGTTTGTCAACATATTCCTTAACCTTTGAAAGGTCGAAATCAAAAGAATAGTCGCTAATTGTCGAGACTGTATGTGTATGAAGGTCTATTTTTTTCATTCAATGTTTGTCTGTTCCGGTTTTTTTAAGCTGACGCACAACGTCTGTATAACCCCCATTATGGCGGTTATTTCGTAATTGGTTATTCTTCTTTTTTATTTTCAAATACAAAAGTAATAAATTTTAAATATCTAAATTATCCAACGGGCTTTTTATTTTATCGAAACCTTTGGTGGTAATATGAGTATATATTTCAGTGGTTTTGCTGCTCTCATGTCCCAGCATACTCTGTATATAGCGCAGGTCAACACCATTTTCAAGGCAGTGTGTAGCAAAAGTATGCCTAAGCGTGTGCATGGTAGTATGTTTTTTTATACCTGCTTTTACAGCAGCAGCTTTTATAATGTTTTGCAAACTGCTTGGCGAATATTCTGCACCTGCAGCTCCTTCAAACACATAATCTTTGGGTCGGTATTTTTCGATATATTGGTCTAATACAACTAAAAATTTTGCAGAGAGTTTGGCATACCTGTCTTTCTTACCTTTGCTTTGTTCCACCCGTATTTGCATCCGCTCCCTGTCAATATCCTGAATTTTTAACCTTACTATTTCGCCCAACCTCAGCCCGGCTGAATATGCAAGCATCAACATACACTTATGCTTAATGTTGTCAACACTTTTAAACAATCGTATCACTTCTTCTTCATTAAGTACGGTAGGTAGTGTGCGTTCTTTTTGGGGTCTGTCAATAAAATAAAACTTTCGCTGCCCGCCAAGTACCTTTTCATAGTAGAATTTTATCGAATTGATGGCTTGATTCTGATACGAAGTGGATACTTTTCGCTCCATTACAAGAAATCGTAAAAAACTGATTATTTGCACCTCAGATATCTTATCAATGTCGTATCTGTTGTAATAATTGATAAATTCCTCAAACAAACCCTTATAGGTTTTAATGGTTTTATCGCTGTACCGTATTTCTTTGAGTTTCAAAATCATTTCTTCCGGGCATTGGCGATAGTTTATCATATCGTAAGCACTCATTTTTTTCAAGCCCTTACTTTCTGCCTTTTCTTCTTCATAACGTACTTTCATTTCCGCTTCAAGAGCAAGAGTTTGTATTTCGTTAAGGTATTTTTCCGAAAAAGGTATTGTCCACCATTTGTTTTTTGCATCCCAGCTATGGTAAGGATATTTTTTTATCAGCATCAGTATAGCTTTGTTAAACCCGAAAATCAGTCGCAACCTGCCTGTTTTGGTCTTTATTATGATTAGTTCTTTATTTCCTATGGTGCGGGTTTCGTTACCCACGCTGATATCAAATTTATCATGTATTATCAATTCATCAATCCGGTCTTTGAAATAATCGTTAATTAAATCCAGATTACCCGGGTAATTGGGTATTTCCCAACAGAACATACGCCCATCCCAATGACTATATTTTAATGTATTGATAAACTTTATATCAGCCATATTCTTTGGTAGTTTTAGAATTATTTTCCTGCCAATTACTTCAATTTTAATATGATTTCTGTCGTCTTTTATGGTTTGTTTTTCGGTTTTTATTTCAGATGTTTTTATTACCTCCGTTTTCGTTTCATTTATTTCGGCTTCCGTTTCCTGAATCCGGGGCAATACAATATCCGGAAATAGTTTTTTTAGTTCCTCAATAGCTTCTTTGGTATAGGGTATATGCCAGGCTTTGTGAGTTTTGCTCCATGCAGCATTTTGTATTTGCCTGATTTTATTTGAAATATCCGAATTATAAGAAAATTCGAGCTTAAGTCGTTCCTGTCCGCGATGGTTTATTTTACTTACCTTAATCATCATTTATGGTGGTTATTTCTTATATGGGATGGATAGGTGCCATAAGATATATCGTTTTTCATTGCTAAGTAGATTTTTATAATTAACCCTGCCAGAGTTATAAACCCTGGCAGGGTATTCCCGTTTGCTTTGCACTGGACTTTATTACACGCAGCATTTTCAAATTAACTAATTTTCAAATCAGCTAATCTTCAAATCAACTAATCAGCACATTAGCTAATCAGCACATTACTTTCCTTCTTCTTCCGGTTCGTGTCTTATCCCGCGGTCGACAATCTTACGGGCATTTTTATATTGCTGGTAAAAGTCGGGATTGGTATCGGCAAAGCCGGCAATCAGTCGGTCGAGCTTGGTACGTTGCAAATCCGAAATTTCAGTTATCAGGGTATTGATATTTTTGGTGGCGGTACTCGAAAGGGTAAGCTTTTCTCTGGTCTCGGGCATAGCCACTAAGAATTGCTGGTGAAGGGTAAGGAGCAGTTCCAGCATTTCGTCGGTAACCCCATAGGCGGCAAGCTCGCTCTTGTGGGCGTTTGCCGTTTCGTATACTAAGCGGATGATGTCGGCCACCCGGTTTTCGCTGGCAAGGCTAAGGTCGGTGGCGGTGTAATTGATGTTTGCGTCTAATTCGGTGTTTTCGGTGGCCACGGCAAACATCACCAGTTTACGGATCACGTTAATGCCCGTTTCCTCCATCTTTTCCCTTACTTTCTTTTTCCGTTTGGTAACTCCGGTATTGTCTTTTTCCTGTATCTGACGCAGGTCGCGCACCAATTGTATCTTCGCTTTCAGAAGATCGAAAAGTACCATAATCGCAGCAATCATCGTCCAGATTGCAATATTGTTTGCCAGCACAAGCACAACGGCTTCGGCGGCGTTTAGTTTGTTTTCATCTGTTGTTTTCATGTGTTTATTGTTTTTCGTTTATAGGTGAAATGGTTTACCCCGATTTTTCGGGAGGATATTCATTAAAATATAATTTCAGATTTGCAGTAGCATTGTCCATTATGGATATTCATGTTTTTAATAGTTAATTTCGCTTACAAATATAAAAAAAATTTACTTATGCAAATAATTTTTCAAAAAAATGTAAAAATTTTTAGCATTGTCCGGTAAAAGTATTCAGAATAAAATTTTTACGATAGTAAAATACCTTATCGCCGCACAAACCATCTGGCGGCTTATCGGTACTGATTTTGCTTTATTTAAAAACTTAAGACAACTGGTTAGCTATTTTGGTTATGATGTTATAGAAAATCAATCGGGTAATCATTCGGGAAAAACAAAAATTTCCAAAAGAGGGAATGGCCATATTAGAAGGATATTGCACATGTCATCACTTAGGGTAGTTAGGTTCGATCAAAAGCCATTTGTTGATTTGTATAACAGAGTGAATGATAAAACAGGGATAAAAATGAAAGGATATGTTGCTGTTCAAAAGAAGCTCTTGGTATATATCTATACGCTATGGAAAAAAAACGAGACTTATCATCCATTGCAAAAAATAACTTCCGGTAATGATGAGCTTAAGCCTCTCTTTCTGCTTGGCTCTGAAAGAGCCATCGTTATTAATAATTTGATAAAAGAAATAGTCCCGATATGAATCGGGACTACTCAAGATGAACTTCCGTGCAAAGAATCGCCTGAAGCTCTCTTTCTGCTGATGCAAAAATAAATAAAAATTTATTTGCTTTTTAAGACAGTACCTTGATTATCGGTTTTTTTATTTTTTCATTATCAATTTGTTAATCAATATAATTATCAAATTTATTAAAAGAAGGTGTGGCGAAGCCACACTTACTTTTATTTTGTTGTTTGTGTTTGCACAAATATTTGTGGTTCGCACCAAAAGTTTAGTAGTTTTAAGGGCAAAAGATTTAAAATTTGTTTGTTTTTTTGTTATTTATATTTTAGTATAAATGTTTAAATTTAGTACAATGCAAAAAACAAAAGTGTAAACACCCTATTGCCCTTAAAACGGCTAAACTTGTCAATATAATATTTAATATATTATTATTGTTTTGGTTATTTTTTCTTTTGATGATATAATATCAATATAATATAAACCAATATTTATATTTTCTAAATCAATAGAATATAAAAACTTATCTAATGACTTTGTTGTTTTTAATTCTTTTATCACAGAACCGTTTCCTGAATAAATTTTGATAATTAGCTCTCCTTTATAACTATTTTCAAAAACTAATGAAAACAGACCAGTATTCGGATTTGGATAAATAGTTATTGAATTTATTTTACTAAAATCTGAAATATCATTAGTAATCTGAAATACTGCAACAAAAGCTCTGTTTTCGGTTACTGTAAACGAATAATTTGGATTTGTTGAAACTTCTGTTCCGTTTTCTGTCCAATTTACAAAATCGTATCCAGTTTCTGCTGTTGCTGTCAAGTTTGCGGTTTCTCCGTAGTCAAAAGTTCTTGTTCCTGTTATTGTTCCGCTATTTGCAGGACTTACACTTGCCGAAATATCAAAAGTTTGCAGAACAAAATTAGCAACTAATGTTCTGTTTTCGGTTACTGTAAATGAGTAATTTGAATTTGTTGAAACTTCCGTTCCGTCTTCTGTCCAGTTTGTAAATGTATAACCTGTTGCTGGGGATGCGATTAGTTGAATATTCTCACCTTCAAAGTAATTTCCATTACCAGTAATTGTCCCTGAATTTATTGGATTTATTGTTGCAAAAATTGTATATTGTGTTCTTATTTCAAAATCTTGAACTTCATACAAACTCCACTGATTATTTTCATTTTTAAAACGAACATAAAGTTTATGAAAACCTGTATTAAGGTTTGTTGTTGGAATAGTTTCGTTAAATTCTATTGGATTACCAGATGTTATACTAATTGCTGTACCATTGCCAATTCCCGGGTCAGTATCAAAGAAGTATTCAGCTTCAATAATTTGATATGATGCAAAATCTTGAATAAAAAACGACCTTGCTTCATACAAACTCCACTGATTATTTTCATTTTTAAAACGAACATAAAGTTTATGAAAACCTGTATTAAGGTTTGTTGTTGGAATAGTTTCGTTAAATTCTATTGTATTACCAGATGTTATACTAATTGCTGTACCATTGCCAATTCCCGGGTCGGTATCAAAGAAGTATTCAGCTTCAATAATTTGATATGATGCAAAATCTTGAATAAAAAACGACCTTGCTTCATACAAACTCCACTGATTATTTTCATTTTTAAAACGAACATAAAGTTTATGAAAACCTGTATTAAGGTTTGTTGTTGGAATAGTTTCGTTAAATTCTATTGTATTACCAGATGTTATACTAATTGCTGTACCATTGCCAATTCCCGGGTCGGTATCAAAGAAGTATTCAGCTTCAATAATTTGATATGATGCAAAATCTTGAATAAAAAACGACCTTGCTTCATACAAACTCCACTGATTATTTTCATTTTTAAAACGAACATAAAGTTTATGAAAACCTGTATTAAGGTTTGTTGTTGGAATAGTTTCGTTAAATTCTATTGTATTTCCAGGTGTTATACTAATTGCTGTACCATTGCCAATTCCCGGGTCAGTATCAAAGAAATATTCTGATGTAGTAATATTTTGACAGTTAGCAAATATGTACAAAAGCATTATATTGAATATAAAAATATATTTTTTCACATCTTATTTTATTAATGATTACTAACTTTAATGTGAATATTCAAAACACTGTCAAGTGGTATAATTGGATTGTTAATATTAAATAATTCAATTATCGGCAATTTAGGTTCGCCAGTTGTTGAAATTGGATAAGCCCCACCAAACGGACCTATATCTGTTCCGTCTGTTCCTGCGTTATGACCTGGTGAAGTTTCACTTAATTGATAATTATAACTCCAACTGAAATCATGATCATTTATTGGTACATTTATAAACATTGGATAAGGTAAGTTTAAATTATTAGAACCATTGTTAGTTCCAGTTGGTAAATCTATTTGTGAAATGTTATTATTTAAGGTACAATTAATTACACCACTAAAATCAATCCAAGAACCAGAACCTGTATAGAATATGTTATTTGTAAAAAGTGCATTTGTTATAGTATTACAAGAAAATCCATACAAGAAAATATTGTTACTTATTGTAACAGTGCTACTATTAGAATGGTATACTATAGTACTATTGTGTCTTATAATATTATTTAAGATATGGATATTTGAAGCGTTGTATATTCCAAATACATACCAAGCCCCATAACCAATGATATAATTGCTCATAATTAAGAAATTATTACTATTTTCATTTAAATCAATTACAATAAAATTATCAAAAACAAAAGAATTATTTTTAATAATTATATTATTTGCCCCATAATAATCTCTTAACATACCATTTATTTCAAAACCATCAATTGAAGAATTATCTGTATTACTGACAGTATCAATAAAATTAATAATTTTAACTTTTAAAGAAATAGAACTGATTTTAGCAGTAACAGGAATGTCTTTTTGTGGGTGATGACCTGGTCCAATTAGTTTAAGAGATTTATTTAAAATAATCGAACCATAAGAAGTAGCTGAACCAGAAACTAGTAAGATATCACCATCTACAACATTTTCGTCATCAATAGCAGCTTGTAAACTCGTAAATTGTGCTCCGCTATTGGCATTATTATCAACTGTCCAAGTATTCTGTGCTTTTGTTACTAAGCCGAAAAGCATAAGGGCTACAAAAATTAGAGATAATTTTTTCATTTTTTTATTTAATTTAGTATTTAAGTTTATGTTAATAACCGATAACTCGTTTATATATACGCAAAATCCGTATAATATATCTCAAATTGGATGGCTTTGTACGGTTTTTCCCATTTTTATCTTTTTTTACAAATATCTTTTTTTACAAATCATCAAACGATGATTTTATTTTTTGTAAACCTTTTGTGGTAACTATGCCATTACCCTTCTTAGAATTATACCCCTGGCAGAATTTCCCAATTCGCTTCAATCAGCATTTTCAAATCTGCCTACTGCCTACTGCTTTCTGCCTACTGCCTACTGCCTACTGTCTACTACCTACTGCTTTCTGCCTATCCCGATACACCGGGGCTCAGCATTTTCAAATTAGCTAATTAGCATCCCGTTTGCTTCGCACGGGACTTCGCTTCGCTCAGCATTAGCATATTATCACATTAACCAATTAGCACATTACTTTTCTCCTTCTTCCGGTTCGTATCTTACCCCGATTTCCCGGGGAGATATTCATTAAAATATAATTTCAGGTTTGTAGCAGCATTGTCCATTATGGATATTCATGTTTTTAATAGTTAATTTCGTTTACAAAAATAAAAAAATTTTACTTATGCATATATTTTTTTCAAAAAAATGTAAAAATTTTTAGCATTGTCCGGTAAAAGTATTCAGAATAAAATTTTTACGATAGTAAAATACCTTATCGCCGCACAAACCATCTGGCGGCTTATCGGTACTGATTTTGCTTTATTTAAAAACTTAAGACAACTGGTTAGCTATTTTGGTTATGATGTTATAGAAAATCAATCGGGTAATCATTCGGGAAAAACAAAAATTTCCAAAAGAGGGAATGGCCATATTAGAAGGATATTGCACATGTCATCACTTAGGGTAGTTAGGTTCGATCAAAAGCCATTTGTTGATTTGTATAACAGAGTGAATGATAAAACAGGGATAAAAATGAAAGGATATGTTGCTGTTCAAAAGAAGCTCTTGGTATATATCTATACGCTATGGAAAAAAAACGAGACTTATCATCCATTGCAAAAAATAACTTCCGGTAATGATGAGCTTAAGCCTCTCTTTCTGCTTGGCTCTGAAAGAGCCATCGTTATTAATAATTTGATAAAAGAAATAGTCCCGATATGAATCGGGACTACTCAAGATGAACTTCCGTGCAAAGAATCGCCTGAAGCTCTCTTTCTGCTGATGCAAAAATAAATAAAAATTTATTTGCTTTTTAAGACAGTACCTCGATTACCTGCTGGTCTTTCTTTTATAATAATTATTTCATGGTACCCACTTTTGAACCTTTCCTGTACCTTTACAACTGAAACAATTTTTATGAGAATGAACATAAATGTCTCCACAATATGGACAACTTGTTTTCATTATATCACGCCCTTGACCAAATGTAGGAGGATATTCTTTTGTTGCACTTTTACCTGTACCGTGGCAAATATCACATACTACAGTTTCCATATGTCCATTGCTCCTATTGTTGTTTGTATTATTGGGGTTCGTATACTGATTGTTATTATTTGAATTATTATAATTGTTCAATGAATTACTGGCAGCATTTAATCCAGCCGCAATTGCATTTAAAACTCGTTCTGTTTTTCTACTATCAAAAGCAATCGTACCATCAAAATTTAAATAATCTTTTATGACAAATCCATTATCCGTATATTCTAATAATAATAAAGTTACATAATAACTATCAGAAGGAGGATTCACATCATAATTTAAGAGTTTGTTAATATCATTATATTGATAACCAACAGAAAGTTGATCGAACTTATAACTTGTTAATGCATAACCTGTAATTGAACCTCCAGTATATTGCGAGGAAGTTAAATAAAGACTAATCTTAATTGTGCCGCTTTTTCCACCTGTTGACTTGTTTATGATTTTATCCCCTTTAATACTCACTGTTTGTTGAGAATAATCTATATTATAACTCCAATTACCTGACAATTTAATTCCTTCCTCAACCTGTGCAATTTGTTCGTTTGGATCAGAAATCAAATTACCATTTAAATCGCATAAACCCTCTTTGGCACCTATCTTGACATGGCAATAGCCCTTTTTGGCATCAAAAGTATATATATCCGTATATTTATTGGGAGCAATTATTTCCTTCCCTGTTAAATCGCACAAACCGGCTTTGTCGCCTATCTTGACTGCGTAATAGCCATCTTTGGCCTCATAAGTACTTATATCCGTATATTTATCGGGAGCAATTATTTCCTTCCCTGTTAAATCGCACAAACCGGCTTTGTCGCCTATCTTGACTTTGTAATAGCCATCTTTGGCCTCATAAGTACTTATATCCGTATATTTATCGGGAGCAATTATTTCCTTCCCTGTTAAATCGCACAAACCGGCTTTGTCGCCTATCTTGACTGCGTAATAGCCATCTTTGGCCTCATAAGTACTTATATCCGTATATTTATTCGGCGAAAAGATTTCTTTGCCTTTTAAATCGCACAACCCGACCTTGTCATCTATCTTGACTTTGTAATAGCCATCTTTGGCCTCATAAGTATATATATCCGTATATTTATCGGGAGCAATTATTTCCTTCCCTGTTAAATCGCACAAACCGGCTTTGTCGCCTATCTTGACTGCGTAATAGCCATCTTTGGCCTCATAAGTACTTATCTCCGTGTATTTATTCGGCGAAAAGATTTCTTTGCCTTTTAAATCGCACAACCCGACCTTGTCATCTATCTTGACTTTGTAATAGCCATCTTTGGCCTCATAAGTACTTATATCCGTATATTTATCGGGAGCAATTATTTCCTTCCCTGTTAAGTTGCACAAACCGGCTTTGTCGCCTATCTTGACTGCGTAATAGCCATCTTTGGCCTCATAAGTACTTATCTCCGTGTATTTATTCGGCGAAAAGATTTCTTTGCCTTTTAAATCGCACAACCCGACCTTGTCATCTATCTTGACTTTGTAATAGCCATCTTTGGCCTCATAAGTACTTATATCCGTATATTTATCGGGAGCAATTATTTCCTTCCCTGTTAAGTTGCACAAACCGGCTTTGTCGCCTATCTTGACTGCGTAATAGCC
>Ga0268263_1001102_pt1 | contig 27421 bp, 26 predicted proteins | sample Biomet5_FD_190358 | JGI IMG/M metagenome (GOLD analysis project Ga0268263, IMG submission 190358) | Microbial communities from bioreactor (seeded with sewage sludge) at LBNL, California, USA - Biofuel metagenome 5 (SPAdes) (version 4) | ecosystem: Engineered > Bioreactor > Anaerobic >... | reverse complement strand
GATGCAGTGGCAGACAGCCCCGGCACGGTGGCGGGTTTTGTTCGGCAAGGTGGCAGAAAAATACCGTGCAGGTGGCAGGATGCAAACGGAATATGCACGAGCCGCCGCTTATTGGATGCGGATATTCCTCCGGATTTCTCCTTTATAACCGGATAGGTTCAATCATGATTTATCTCCAATCGATAGGACTTAAAAGCACACCTTCTCTTTTCCTTTTAAGTGCAACATCACTCTTGCTTCATTGGGATCGGCAATTTCAAAATCCAGATCCTCCAAAATTCGTTTGATTTTTTCAACCTGTGCGGCATTGCTCGGCGCCAGGTCTCCATTTGGCCGTATATAGAGTCCGTCCTCCATTCCAACCCGGACATTTCCACCCTGCAACGCCATGAGTGTCGCGTAGCGAAACATTCGCCGTCCTCCTGCCACGGTGCTGTATTGAATTTCATTTCCCAAAATCTTTTTTGCTTGGTCGATCAAAAACAACATCGCTTCGCTGTTCATAGGAAACCCTCCCATCACTCCGGGCACGAATTGAAGGTAGATGGGCTGTGTGATGACTCCTTCCCTTTTGAAAAATGCCAGATTGCTCAATTGACCATAGTCAAAAACCTCGTACTCAGGAAGCGTTCCGCATTGGTTCATTGTTTTCAGACAATATTCAATATCTTTAAAAGTGTTTTTAAAGACATTATCATAGGTACGGGATAAATACGGTAATTCCCAATCATATTTTGGGTTTGTTATTCCCTCAGCCAATTTGTGGTAGCAGAAATTCATGGAGCCCGCGTTTGCTGAGGCCATTTCTGGCTGGAATTCCTCAATAACGGAGAAACGTTCTTCCGTAGACATACCGTTGGCCCCGCCTGTGGTAATGCCAATGACTGCGTTGGATTTCGCCTTAATCTCTGAGAGAATTTGACGGAAGGTCTGGAAATCTCCCACCGGCATTCCATCCATGCGTCGTGCATGAATGTGAACAACGGCGGCACCTGCATTTGCCGCGTCAATTGCCTGCCGAGCAATTTCTTCCGGTGAAGCCGGAAAATAAGGCGACATAGAAGGAGTATGAATCGCGCCGGTAATCGCTGCAGATATAATAATTTTCTTTTGCTGACTCATGTAAAATTCACTCCCTTCTGTATGAATCGACGACTGCGGAAATTTGCCTTGCTAATGCTTGATAAATCCTGTAAAATGCAGACAGGTCCCCTCTGCGGTCTTTCGGATAGCGTTCTCTTACCACTGTGCGATCGATGAATTCAAAGGCTGTTCTGGCTGAGGCACATTTTATTATCTTAATTAGTTGGGACTGATTGAATCATGAATTCGGTTACAATAAAGGATATTGCTAGAGAGGCAAAGGTCTCCATTGCTACAGTTTCACGCGCCCTGAACCATGACCCCAGAGTTACGGATTCTATGCAGGCCAAAGTCGTGTCTGCAGCAAACAAGTTGAACTATATCCCAAATTCTGCTGCTAAAAGTCTGAAAACCAACTCTACCCATACGATTGGTGTCCTCTTGTCGGATATTGCGAACCCCGACTATATCTCCATTACCCGTACAGTTGAGGATATTGTCAGCGATGAGGGTTACAATCTGATTATGTGCAGCACAGGTGACCAAAAAAAACGGGAACTTGGATACCTTCAGATGCTGTTTAGTAAAAATGTCGACGGACTGATTTTGAACACCACGGAACTGAATGATGATTATGTTCTCAAGATGAATGCGCGCATACCGACCGTTTTGCTGAATCGTCCTATCGACAGCCCGGAGTTTCGAGGTGATTTTCTTACCACAGACGGGTATTTGGGAACTTATCTGCTTGTCAAGCAGCTGCTGTCTCTTGGGCATCGCCGCATATACGTTATCCAAGGACCACCGCATTTGGTGAATAACAAGGAGCGCTTTCAGGCCTTTTTGGATGCCATGCAGGAGACTGGTTATCCCGTTGATGCGAATTACCCCTATATTTTCACGGGAGATTATACGCAGCAGAGCGGTATGGCTGCCGCGAAAAAGATGATGCTGCTAAATCCGCCCCCCACGGCGGTTATAACTCTGTCTAATCTGGCCATGCTAGGTGTCCTGCAGGAGATCTGCTGCGGATCCCACAACATTCGCGTTCCGGAGCGCCTTTCTCTGGCCTCCTACGATTCTCTTCCTAATATGGACCTTTTCTCCATGCGTCCCACAACCGCCCAGTTCGATAACATAGCCATTGGCCACCAGTGTGCTCACTCTATATTGGAGCGGATAAAAAATCCATCACTTCCCAACCGAAAGTTTGTTTTTGAGCCCACCATTGTTTCTGGGAACACAGTTGGGCTTGTCCCACCCCCAAAGGACTCCTGACCCGAGCAGCGTCCACTCGAAGCTGGCTGACTGCCCTTTTTGTCAGCCGTATACCAGGGTCGGCAAAAATGTAATCAGTTGTGGCCATGCCGAGGCGGCAAGCAGAATTAAGAAGATCAAAATAATAAATGGAATTGCTGCTTTGGAGACGCGGAGAATATCTACCTTCGACAAAGACGATACAACGTACAAATTCAGTCCAACCGGCGGCGTCAGTACGCCGATGGACAGGTTGACTGTCATGATGATCCCAAATACGAGTGGGTCAACATTCAGTTCCAGAGCAATAGGCAGAAGAACTGGCGTCAAAATCATGATAGCGGAGCAGGCATCTAAGAACATGCCCGCCACAATCAGAACGATGTTTACAATTGTCAGGAATACCACGGGGGATGTGGTGATGCTGTATACAAGTTCAGAAACCATTGTTGGAATGTTCATCATGGTTACCGCCCAAGACAGCATATTTGCAGCAGCCACAACGATTAGAACCATTGCTGCCGATTTTGCCCCGTTTGTCAGGACCATCGGCAGTTCTTTCAACGGAAGCGTGTGATAAACGAAGATGCTTAATATCAGGGCGTAGACAACAGCAATAACCGCCGCTTCTGTGGCTGTGCAGACACCTGCCAGAATGCTTCCCATGATCAGAATCGGGAGAAGCAGGGTGAGAAACGCTTCTTTAAATGCAGTAAGAAGCTCTTTTCCTGTCGGTTTTTTCTCCGCTGGATATTTGCGCTTACGCGCGTAGAAATACGTGTAGATCATAAAAAGCAGTCCCATTAGAACGCCGGGAACATAGCCTGCGACAAACAATTTTACGACAGAAACATTTGCGATTACTCCGTATACAATCATCGGAATGCTGGGAGGGATAATCGGACCAATGGAGCCAGCAGAGGCAGTTAATGCACAGGTAAACTCTTCGTCATAACCTCTTGCTATCATTTCAGGAATCATGATCGCGCCGATCATGGCGGCCGCTGCAGAGGCAGAACCCAGAATTGCTGCAATGAACATACACGCAATGATTGTTGTAAAGCCAAGTCCTCCCGGAACCCAACCCAAAATACAGTTTGCAAAACGGACCATTTTTTTTGACAGCGCACCGCGATTCATGATCTCACCTGCCAACATGAACAGCGGGATGGCCATTAAGGTGAAACTGTTCAGTCCGGAGTACATTCTTTGGATCATAATATTTGGAGCAAATTCTCCCGTCCCTGCAAAAAACAGAGCAACGCCGGATGCACCAATGCTCATGAAAATTGGCACCCCGAGAGCCAGCAAACCAAACAGTGAAACCAAAAAAACAGCGATAATCACAGCTCATTCTCCTCTCTTTTTTTGCTGGAATCATCCGCCTGATTGTCCTCTTTCGCCTGCTGAATGAGTTTATCCTCTTCCGAATAAATGGTCACATGTTCTCCTTTGACGATCCAATAATCAAAAATGGACAACAGCATCAGGATCCCTGTAAGGAGAAATACCGAATCAACCACCACCATATTGAGGTGAAGTGCGGGGGAGTATTGTCCGACGACTGTCGGGAGAAATACGATGCATCCGTATATCCAGCCAATGATAAATAAGCACTGGAAGAGCACAGAGATGCCGGTTACTACCTTTTGCGGAATTCCGTGGAGTGCATCAAGCACATTGCTGATCGCCATGTGCCCCTTGTTTCGAAGCAGGGCTGCGGCCCCAAGCAGCGTTATCCACATCATGGAGTAGTTTGCGATTTCCGTACTCCATGTCACAGAGACGTTTAATACAAAGCGATTAAAAACTTGTACAAAGACCAATACCACCAGGATGGAAAACAGCACAACGATTGCATATTTCACGGCAATGAAAATGATGTCAATTATTTTTTCAATAATTTTCACTTGAATAGCCTCCTTGCCCAACATAGATTTAAGCGAAGCAACTGTGCTGATCTATGCAGAAGGACACTGCCTGCGCAAGCAATGCCGATAGGCATTGCTTGCGCTTCGGGCAATGTCCTTCTGCGTATATTTTTTGCTTTTTCAGTTGTCGCGCATGGAAATAATTTCTTCCGCAATGCTTTTCAGATCAGGATGCTCCTTGTAAAAGTCACTGTAAACCACTTCAGTTGCAGTGCGCCACTCCGCCATATCCGGATAAGTGACCTCCACCCCGTGGTCAATCAGATCCTGCTTGCAGTTGTCATTCATTTCACGGTAAATTTTTCTTTGATAGTCTCCGGAGGCTGAGAGACATTCCTCCACCATCTTCTGCTGTTCGGTTGTCAAGGTCTGATAGAATTTGTCGGAAATAAATAAGATGTTGGAGCCCCACATATGATAAGTTTCCGCAATATATTTCTGAACCTCATAGTATTTATTGGTGTCAATGGTGGGATATCCGTTTTCCTGACCATCAACAACGCCCTGCTGTAAGGCAGAGTATAGTTCATTAAAAGAAATCGGTGTTGCGTTGCAGCCCAATGCGTTAAAAATTGCAATTGAAATAGGTGCTTCTGGGGTCCGCATTTTGAGCCCTTTTAAATCAGCCAGCGATTCAATTTTTTTCTTAGTGGTGGACACTACCCGCAAGCCGTTTTCATAGGCACAGACAGGACGCAGACCGTAGTTAAAAAACGGATCACAGATTTCATTGAAAATTTTACTGGTGACCACGCGTTCCACGTGATTATAGTCCTCAAAGAGGAAGGGCAAATCAAACACATTTAGATTGGGATTCATTGTCGCCGCCGTTGGGCTACAATAGCCAACCTGAACTGTTCCTGCCTGCATTTGAGACACGATGTCCGTCTCTGTTCCCAGCTGTCCATTGGGATACACGTCTACCTCAAACAAGCCGTTACTTTTCGCCTCAAGATCTTCTTTGAATTTCATCAGGGCCATTGTGGAAGGGTATTCCTCTGCATGCTGAGTTGCGGCTTTGATTACAATTTTTTCTTGAGTCTGAGATTTTATAGTGCTGTCACCGCCTGAGGCAGTCGACTGATTTGGGCTGCCGCAGGCGACAAGGTTCAAACACACGATTACAGCAAGCATCAAATATCCAATCCGTCTTTTCATCATTTCCGCCTCTCTCTCATTCAACTTTTTTGTTACTCCACAAATAACTTTTCGTGAGTATGCTCTGCCGAGTATGGTTTCTGCACTGTAGGATGATCCGTGCAAGCCTCCCTGCGGGGTAGGGAGATGATCTGAGCACATCAACTGATCCTTCCCCTTATCTTGCCTGTGTCACATTCCTCCTTCACTCAATCCTATTTTCACAGCAAATATCCCACGCTCTTTATGTATACGTTTACATTTGGTATATTTTTTATAGTAAATGTTGTCTATTATTTTGTCAATAGTCTCTGAATATTTTTGTTATTATGCATATTATACTTGATTAATATTTGTATAAAGTGCAAAATAACAATAATATATTTATATCGTTTACAATTAAATAAATTGGTATTTTAAAAAATTTATGCCACATATTTAAATTGTATATTATGATTTTATTAAAAATTTCACAAATTAATTGACATTATTTTTTTGTTGCCTATAATAATGTATCGGATAATCCCAATGATTTTATGGATATAGTCGTGGAGGTTAAATTATGCAATTGAAACTGGCCCAAAGGGCACTTCAGCAGTCCGGCTATTCTGTCCAGAGTTTTGCCACCGCCACAGAGGCCGCTGACTATCTGGTTGACACACTTCAGAACAAAACCATTGGTTTTGGAGGTTCTATGACCTTGGAGTCTATGAATTTGTGGGAGCGTCTCCGGATACACAACACTGTATTTTCGCACTTGCATGGCTTTCCGGCTGGGCCAGAGGCCGCTGGCGCGCAGATATACATTTCCTCCGTAAACGCTCTGTCCGAAGAAGGCGAAATGGTTTTGATCGATGGAGACGGAAACCGCGCATCTGCCGTACTCTTTGGACACGAGAAGGTCATTTTTGTCATTGGACGTAACAAGATATCTGCTTCCTACGAAGAAGCTGTCTGGCGTGCAAAAAACGTTGCTGGGCCGTTAAACGCCAGACGCAAGAGAAAAAACACTCCTTGCGCTCTGAAGGCAGATCACTGTTATGACTGTAAAAGTCCAGAGAGGATTTGCCGCGCCATGGTAACGCTTTGGCGGCCCATGAGCGGCATGGACACTGAAGTACTCCTGATCGATGAAGATCTGGGCTTTTGAATCTGTCAGGCAAATTGAAACAACATCACATGACGTCATAAAAAATTCACGCTATTAGCCAACTTGGCAAACGACGTGGCAAGTTCCTGCTTTTCTTTACGAAGGCAACCAAAATCAGGCTGCCAGACTTGGTATGCAAGCCGAAATCAGATTTTTGCCAGTGTAAACGACATATTCAGTTTTGCGTTTTGACATCCAACCCAAGTACTGCATTTCAATATCAAAGCAATCTCTTTCAAACACCGAAATATCAGAATAATAAATCAGATAAGATCGGATGCCCGTTTATTGGGCACCCGATCTTATTTTGCTTTCACATAGGCGGTGGCCAAAGTCACAGATTAACCTTTAATGTTCCAAACAGAAAACTTTTTAAAAATAGATTATCGAAAGATACAAACAAAAAGGTTTGACTCCTGAGATTCCAGCAGGAGAAACCTATGTGTTCCGAGCAGCATAACAAGATTCTGACTCAATATGACGAGTGTGATTCCATTTTTGCAAAGTTTTCATATGTGGCGCTGCCGGACCAAATGGGTCGGTCAGGACAAGATCCGCGGATATGGAGCAGCGGTTTGCCCAGAGAAAATTTCGATCAACTTCACTGAAAATCTCAAGAAAAGAGCCGACGACAGTTTTTTCGGCGGCCGCAGCGATTGCCATATTCTCCGGAGTGCTGTATGATCTTCTTATAATCTTTTCTCAGAAGGAAGGAATTTGTAAAATGACAATAGAAGAGAAAAGGGCGCAGTTTAAGAAAAAAATATTGGCTCCGGATCAGATGACGCTTTTATGCGGCGCATTTGATGGGATTACAGCCCGTGTCGCACAAGCCGCGGGATGTTTTGACGGCTGCTATATGGGAGGGCAAGCCACAGCAGCCAGCATCCTGGGCGTTCCGGATATTGGACTTGTCTCAGGTTCTGAGCAGACAAAGCACGCGGCAGACCTTGCCTCCTGTGTGGAACTGCCGTTCGTTGTGGATGCAGATACCGGCTATGGAAATGAACTGAATGTCCGCCGCACAATGAATGATTTGGAGCTGGCAGGAATTTGCGGCGCGCATTTTGAGGATCAGGTTACGCCAAAGCGCTGCGGCGGAATGAAGGGAGTGCAGATCGAGACAGCGGAGGTCTTTGCCCGAAAGATCGGGACTGCGGTGAAGTATCGCAGAGATCCCAATTTCCTCGTGATAGCGCGCTCTGACGCCGCAGAGGTGGTTGGCGCTGACGAGGCAATTTACAGACTCAACCTGGCGGCTGACGCTGGGGCGGACATGGGCTTCATTTTTTCCGCAAAGGGCATTTTTGACACTCTGGATGATATAAAGCGCGCCTGCGATGAAGTGAAGATTCCCATACTATACTGCCTGATGGAATTCTGCCCGGAAGTGTGTTTTCCTCTTGATCAGCTTTACCAGGCGGGAGTGCGCGCCGTGTGCTGGCCCAACGGGCTGCTGATGCGCTGGTGCCAGGCGGCAACGGATCTGGTGGAGACGTTTAAAAAAACGGGGGACTGCCATGCGTTCCTTGACCAACTGATGCCGATCGATCAATGCAACCGTCTGCTTGGCATAGAAAATTGGAATCCGTCCGGAATGTCCTGACCTTTGGGGCAGGCGTTCCCGATTTGAAGCGATCCTGCACGGAACGGCAGACCTCTGGGGTGCCTGTCCCATTTGCGGGAAAATCTACCTGCGCTGACTGATCCCCCGCCGACGCAGGCGCCCGTTTTTGGGCCCTTATTGCGGATGCAGGAGCTTTTTCGGACACATCGCTTCAGGGAGAATCCCGTGGGGAGGGTGCGCGAGAACACCGCTCTGGCCGTGCGCTTCACGCTGCTTTGCTGCGCGATCACGGAGAGAGCGCCGCGGACGCCGGAGAGCAACGACATCCGCTGAATCACCGCGGAGGAGATCCAGCGCTATGCCTGCTGTCCGGCGGCCGAGACCATTCTGACCCGCCTGCGTGCAGAGCGCGCCGCGGGATAGATTCGACGCGGAGACGCTGAATCTGCCGAGAAGCGCATGAGCGCCACAGGCCCTATTCGGCGAAGCCAATGCGGAAAAACGGCTGCGGAAAAGGGGCCTTTTTTCAACGCGTGTCCGGCGTGAGACTCATTTTGAGGGAAAGACGCTTATTTGTAACCATTTGACATTTACAAATGATGTCAGGAATGATAAAATTATTATTTAATGTATGTATTGCGTACCATTTCATGATCCACGCATACGCTTTTGACGGAGGTTGCCGATATGAAAGGGATTGTTCTGGCCGGGGGCAGCGGAACGAGGCTGTATCCGCTCACCATGGTCACCAGTAAGCAGCTGCTTCCCATCTATGATAAGCCCATGGTCTATTACCCGCTTTCTACCCTGATGCTGGCGGGTATCCGGGATATTCTGATTATCTCCACGCCTCAGGACCTGCCCAATTTTGAGCGGCTGCTGGGGGACGGCGGCCGGTATGGAATTCACCTTTCCTACCAGGTGCAGCCGTCGCCGGACGGCCTTGCCCAGGCGTTCATTCTGGGGGAAGAATTCGTCGGGAATGACCGCTGCGCCATGATTCTGGGCGACAACATCTTTTACGGCGCCGGCCTGACGAAGCATCTCCGCAGGGCGGTGGAGACGGAGAGCGGGGCCACGGTGTTCGGCTACTATGTGGAGGACCCGCAGCGTTTCGGCGTGGTGGAGTTTGACTCCGCCGGGCGGGCGGTTTCCCTTGAGGAAAAGCCGAAGGCGCCCAAGTCCAATTACGCTGTGACGGGCCTCTATTTTTATGATCATCAGGTTTGCCGCCGGGCCAAATCGCTGCGGCCCTCCGCCCGGGGCGAGTTGGAGATCACCGACCTCAACCGGCTCTACCTGGAGGAGGGAAGCCTGAACGTCATTACGTTGGGCCGGGGTTACGCCTGGTTGGATACCGGCACCATGGACTCCCTCTTTGAGGCGTCGGAATTCGTGCGGGTGGCGGAGAGCCGAGCCGGAATTCAGATCGCCGCTCTGGAGGAGATCTCCTACCGCAACGGCTGGATCAGCCGGGAGACGCTGCTCTCCTCGGCGAAACAATACGGAAAATCTCCTTACGGCGCCTATCTGAAAACCGTCGCCGAGGGCAAGATCCTTTATTGAAGAGGTACTTATGAAGTTTACGGAGACGAAGCTGCCCGGCGTTGTGATCGTGGAGCCGAAGGTGTTCGGCGACCGCCGGGGTTTTTTCATGGAGAGCTGGTCCAAACGGGCCTTTGAGGAGGCCGGGCTTTTCTACGATTTTGTGCAGGACAACCATTCCTCCTCTGCGGTGAGAGGAACGCTGCGGGGTATCCACTTTCAGCGGGGCGACAAGGCCCAGGCCAAGCTGGTGCGCTGCGCCCGCGGCGCGGTGCTGGACGTGGCGGTGGATCTGCGGCCCGCCAGCCCTACCTATACGCGGTGGGTGGGCGTGGAGCTCTCAGAGGAGAACAAGCGCCAGCTGCTGATCCCCCGGGGCTTCGGCCACGGCTTCGTCACACTGACGGATGAAGTGGAATTCCTTTACAAGGCCGACAACTACTACGCTCCAGAGGCAGACGGTGGGATCCTTTGGAGCGATCCGGAGATCGGCGTGGAGTGGGGGGTCGAGGATCCCATCCTCTCAGAGAAGGACACGAAGAATCCCCTGCTCAAAGATGCCGTTACCGGTTTTTAAGGAGTGATTTACATGAAAATGCTTGTCACCGGCGGCGCCGGCTTCATCGGCTCCAACTTTCTTTTTCACATGCGCCGGGCGCACCCGGACGTCAGGCTTATCTGCCTGGACAAACTGACCTATGCGGGGAATCTGGAGACGCTTCAAAGCGTCATGGAGGACCCGATGTTCTCCTTTGAAAAACTGGATATCTGCGACCGGGAGGGCGTGTACGCCCTTTTTGAGCGGGAGAGACCCGACGTGGTGGTGCATTTTGCCGCGGAGAGCCATGTGGATCGCTCTATCGACAATCCCGGCGTGTTTCTGGAGACCAACGTCATGGGCACCGCCGTGCTGCTGGACGCCGCCCGGAAATACGGCGTGCAGCGGTACCATCAGGTTTCCACCGACGAGGTCTACGGGGATCTGCCTCTGGATCGGCCAGACCTCTTTTTTACGGAGCAGACGCCGCTGCACACCTCCTCGCCCTACTCGGCCTCCAAGGCCAGCGCGGATCTGCTGTGCAGCGCCTATCAGCGGACCTACGGTATGCCCATCACCATCTCCCGCTGCTCCAACAACTACGGGCCCTATCAGTTCCCGGAAAAGCTGATTCCCCTCATGATCGCCAACGCCTTGGCGGATAAGCCCCTGCCGGTTTACGGCGAGGGGCTGAATGTCCGGGACTGGCTCTATGTGGAGGATCACTGCCGGGCCATCGACCTCATTGTGGAGAAGGGGAGGATCGGCCAGGTCTACAACATCGGCGGTCACAACGAGATGCGCAACATCGACATCGTGAAGAGGATTTTGCAGATTCTGGGCAAGCCGGAGAGCCTCATCACCCACGTGGGGGATCGGAAGGGCCACGATATGCGCTACGCCATCGACCCGACCTTCATTCATGCGGAGCTGGGCTGGCTGCCTGAGACGAAATTTGACGACGGCATTGAAAAGACAGTGCAGTGGTATTTGGCCAACCGGCCCTGGTGGGAGCATATCCTCAGCGGCGACTATCAGAGCTACTATCGGAAGATGTATGGAAACCGGTAAGCGCGTTCAGATTCTCCTGTCCACATACAATGGGGAAAAGTATTTGCGTGAGCAGTTGGACAGCTATCTGGCGATGGAGGATTTTGACCAGTGTGCCGTACTGATCCGGGACGACGGCTCCACAGATCACACGTGTGAAATTCTCAGCGAATATGCCGAGCGAGAAAAATTTCAGATTGTTTATGGTGAAAATCTGGGCTGGATTGGTAGCTATCAATGGCTGATTCAACACAGTGACCCTATGTGCAGATACTTCGCCTTCAGCGATCAGGATGACATCTGGCTGCCAGACAAGATGAAAAAGGCGTTGGCCCTGCTGGACAATTGTCCGCCTGGACAGATGGCGTTATTTGCATCCCGCTCGTGCGTGACAGACGAGAATCTTAAGCCTCTTGGGGAGTCTATTGCTCCGGTGCGGGGTGTCTCCTATTATAATGCCATGGTGCAAAACGTTCTGCCCGGGCATACTCAGGTTTTTAATTGCGTTCTTCGGGATAGTATTGTTCAATATGGCTTTGCTCAGGCGGTAGGCGTAGACTGGTGGATTTACCTCTTGGGCAGTGCATTGGGTACAGTGGCATTTGAGCCGTCCTGCACGGTGCTTCATCGCCAGCATGGAAACAATACCGTAGGATATCAACTCGGCTTTTGGGGAAGTCTGCGAAAGAAGCTGCGTTATATTCGCCAGGGGAAAGGGAATTCCATCTCTTTTCAAATTCAGTCCTTCTATTTATTTTATTATGAGCAAATGCCAGAAGAGTATCGCCAAGAGACAGAGCGGTACTTGGAGGGATTGAAGAGCCTGCCCGCGAGACTGCGGTACCTTACGTCCTGTCGGGTTTATCGTCAGGAGTGGCAGGATGACTGGAAGTTCCGTCTTCTTTATCTGCTGGGAAAATACAATCTTCCGTGTCCCAAGGAGCATGGAGTATGACGAAAATTTTAGTAGAATGCCCACAACTGATTGCCTCCGTGCGTGTGGGCGTACTGGAACCGCTGCGTCCTCTGGAGAAAGCTGGATTGTGCCAAATCCGCTATCGAGACACTCGGCTGATTACCAGAAGCGATGTCTGCTGGTGTGATATGCTGATATGCGTGCGTGGATGCGAATACCCTACATTACGCGTCGTGCAGGCAGCAAAGGCGGCCGGCCGGTTTATCGTTTATTTTCTGGATGATGATCTTTTGAATATTCCCAAAGGTAATGCATCGACCCAGTATTACCTCGACTTTAAAATTAAGGCAAATCTGATAAAAATTCTTTCACTGTGTGATGTCCTTTGGGCGGTAAATAGTGAGATTCTCCGTCTGTATAGTAAGTGGTGTTTCCGAACAGTTTTGCTCCGGGTTCCTGCAGATGTTTTGCGGTCGCCTCCGGAACCCACGGAACTGATTCACGTTCTCTACGCAGGATCAGTGGATCACAGCACGCTGGTACAAAAGATGCTGGCACCCGTAATTCGGAAAATCCTGGAAGAGTATCCGGGACAGATTGACTTTACTTTTATTGGTGCAAGTCCCGGATTGGAGCATCTGAAAGGTGTCGCTTATTATCCTTTTTTTGAGTCCTATGATGCATATCGAAAAACGGTATTGTCCGGTGAATATGCCATTGGTTTGGCGCCAGCCTGCGACCAGCCGTTTTATGCCTGTAAATACTACAATAAATTTATCGAGTACTCCAGCTGCGGCATTGCAGGGATTTACTCTGACTGTGAACCCTACCGTCAGATTGTCCACTCTGGGGAAAACGGTATTCTATGTCGAAATACCTTTGATGACTGGTATCAGGCTCTCCGGAAACTTTTGGAATCTCCGCAGACGGCGGTTGAGTTGGCTGGGCATGCAGCGGCGCAACTGCTGCAAGAGTTCAATTATCATACTGTTGCTCAGTCTCTGCAGCAGCAATTGCCGGAAGTTACCACATTCCATGCACCCAGTGCTTTCCGGACAGAAATCCACTTGCCCGCCATGCAGGTGTTGTTTTATCAGGAGCGCATTTTGCTGCTGATTCGGATGTACGGACCTTTGGCCATTCTTATCATTCCAGCCAAAGCTGTGAAAAAGCTATACAAGATGATTCGAGAGAAATTGAGGAAAGAATAACGTGTTTTCACAATATTTCCGTGGCATTTGGCGGGATCGGTTTATCCTGATCAGCCTTGTAAATAAGGATCTACAGTTGAAATACCGACGCTCCAAACTGGGGGTCGCGTGGGCGGTTCTGATGCCGCTTGGGCTGGCGATTATTATCGGTGCTGTGTATTCCGTGATTTTTGGGGTAAATCCGAGAGAGTTTATTCCCCTTTTGTTTGCAGGACTGAATCCGTGGCTGTTTCTCAGCGGCACTGCAGATGGTGGTACCATGGCGTTTATTGGTGCGGAAGGTTACCTAAAGCAGACCACTGTCAATGCCCAGATATTTCCCCTGCGGATTGCACTGGTAAACTTCGTGAATTTACTATACAGCGTACTGGCTTTTTTCACGGTTTATCTTTTTTTGCAGCCGGGTGCATTTTCAGCCCGGATGCTTTTGTGTTTGCCGGGGCTGGCGCTATTGTTTCTCTTTTCGTTGGGACTCGCAAATCTCGCGGCTATTGTCAATTTGGAGATCCGGGATTTTCAGCCTCTGCAAAGTCTGATTCTGCAGGGATTGTTCTATGCCACGCCCATCATCTATCAGCCAGAAATGCTGAAGGAGAAAGGCTTTGAGCTGGTGTACCGGATTAATCCATTTTACTATCTTATTGATGTAGTTCGCACTCCCATGCAGGGGAAGTTTTTGCCGTCCTGGGATATCTGGCTGACTGCCATAGTTATTGCTGTGGCGATGTTTACTCTGAGTGTGGCAGTGCTGATGCGGCATAAAAAGGATATTACCTTCAGGCTGTGAGGAAACCAACATGAGTACTATTCAACTGAATGATATCAACCTTGTTTTTCAAGTCTGGCGGGAAAAACGAATCAAGGATATTCTGATTCCCGGCAGCCGGAAATTCAACGACTTCCATGCTGACGGCACGGTCCACGCATTGGATTCCTTAAATCTGATTGTGCACGATGGAGAGCGTCTTGCAGTAATCGGCCACAATGGGGCGGGCAAATCAACGCTGCTGAAGCTGATTGCCGGAATTTACGCCCCTACCTCCGGCCAATTGATAGTGAACGGACGTGTCTCCAGCATGTTCGAGTTGGCCACCGGCTTCGAGATGGAGAGCAATGGCTGGGACAACATATACTTGCGCGGCCTGATGCTGGGCGAGACGCCGGAGTCTATCAAGAGAAAAATGCGGGAGATTGCAGAGTTTTCCGAACTAGGTGATTTTTTAAACATGCCGGTGAAATACTATTCCTCTGGTATGTTTGTCCGGCTTGCATTTTCCGTCTCCACTACAATCAAGCCGGATATTCTTCTGCTGGACGAGGTCGTAGGTGCCGGCGATGCTGCCTTTTTACAAAAGGCTAATCGACGGATGCATGAGATGGTGGATATATCTAAAATTATGGTGCTTGTGACTCACAGCATGGACTCAGCGTGCGAGATGTGCAACCGCTGCATTTGGATGGAGCGGGGGAAAATTTTGATGGATGGAATACCAGCGGAAGTGACGCAGGCATATTTGACCAGCATTAAAAAAGAACAGCCGTTGTAAGGAGATAAAAAATGCGGGTAAGAGAAATTTTGGAAAACCGAACCGAGTGGATGCCCTCTGCGGACTATGGGGATGCGGAGCCGCTGGTCTCTGTGCTGTTGCCCACGTGGAAGCGGGCAAAAAGCGGCCTATTTGAAGCGGCGGTCAGGTCCGTTTTAAATCAGTCTCTTGAGAAGCTGGAACTGATCATTGTGGATGACTGTTCTACTGATGGTACCTTTGATATCATTCAGCGCATTATGGATGAGGATCCTCGGGTCAGCTGTATCCGGCACACCGCAAATGTGGGATTGCCCGCTATTTCAGAATTTGAGGCATATCAAAAGTCTAGAGGGACATATCTCGCCTTTATGTTCGATGATAACGAATGGGAAAGCGATGCAATGGAGCAACTGGTGGATTATGCACAAAAGCACAATGTCAAGGCTTTGGCAGGACAGTATATGCTCTTTCAGGGGCGGGCGGGTTCTTCTTTTGATGAACCGGCAAACTGGAGTGTACTTGGCGGAAAGCATATCAATATCAGCGATCTCATGATTGCCAACTGCTTTGGCAATGGTTCTGTGTTGCTGCACCGAGAAACAGTTGAAAAGGTGGGCTTTCTTGACCCTAACATTGCGCTCAGCAGGCTGTGGGACTGGGATCTGTGGCAACGGATTGCCAAGGAGTTTCGCTTTGAAATGGTAGATATTATGGTTGGCCGGGAAAAAGGTATAGGCTTGGAGGACAGCCTGGGCAACACCCATCAGTTATACCAATGGGCCGCACAGGAGAGAATGCATCAGCCCCGCAACCAAGAATTGCTAATGAAAAATTATCTGGAGTGTGATATTTTTGACTGCTCTCTGCCTGGCAGTCCATTTCTTTACCGCAGCAACTGCTGGATCGCGAAACAGTATGAGAAAAAGCCGTGGTTCGATCCGAAGGATGCTGCTCTGCGATCCATTCAGCAAAAGAGTGCTGCTCCATGGAACGGCAAACGCGTGGCCTATCTTACGGCCAGCACAGCGGTCAATGCCAGCTCTACGCTGAATTGGGGCCGCCTGCCATATTCAGAGAACTATGTACTCTACTACTCCTGCATCTACTACTTCGATTACACCAACTGGTTGCTGGCTGATGCGATTGTGATCGAGCGGGACCTCTCTGCCTCAGTGGATCAAATTCTGTACTGGGCAAAAAAAATGGAGATTCCTTGCTACTACTACATTGATGACAACTTCACAGTTCTTGCGAAGGACTACGAAAAAACATACCTGAGAGACAATATGAAGCAGTTGGCGCACGGAACTTCTCAGGCTTCTTTAAGCCGATTCCGCGGAATCTTCTGCTCGACAGTAGCGCTGCAGGAATATTTTCGGGAGCAGAAATTCCACTACGAGATTTCTTTGATGGAACCTATCTATGCGCCGGAGCATGTCCAACAGTATCATCCGCTGGGGGAATGCGTAAATCTTGCTTTCTTTGGCAGCTTTATTCGCGGTGAGGTACTTATCGAGACGGTTTATCCAGCACTGGAGAGAATTTCCAAAGAACGAGAATTGTGCCTTTACTGCCCGGATGAGACGTTTCAAGGATTGATTGAGGCACTCTGCGAAAAGAACCCGGATCTGAAGGCACAGTTAAACCGGACGAAGAAACAAGAGGAGGCAGAAGAACTTCGTGTGGGAAATCGCCTGATGTTGCGTAGGTTTCCCCGGACATTGTCTCTGGAGTTGGCACTAAAACGGTTTATGGGAAAAGAAATTCAAATTCAAATTCACTGCGGTCCGGTGATTGAAAACGATCGTTACAAGACCGCAAATGCCCTGCTCAATGCGGTTTGCCTTGGCGCTGTGCTGGTTGCGACGGATGACCTGCCTTATTCTGCAATTCCTGGCGATGGTCCGACCTGTCTGTTAGCGGAGAATACAGAGGAGGCCTGGGAGATTGCTCTGCGCAAAGCCCTTAGCCCACAGCTCCATCGGACTCTTTATCAGAATGCACATGAATACTGCCGGAAGGAGTTTGATGCTCAGCGGGCTGTGGAACGGCTTATTGCTGCCACGAGGGATATTCCCTCTTATGACCTCCTGGATTTAAACAAGCGGCTGCTGAATAATATTCAACATCTGAACACAGTACTGGGAAGTATGAGTGTTTCTGCTTCAGGTGCAGTCTGCACTTCCAATGCAGTAATACCACAGGGAATATTGCCGTCTGCCCTGTTTTTGTGCTCGCTATCCGGAAGGCGACTGACGCGGACTCTTTGTGCCGCACTGCCTGGCTGGGTTCCAGGAAGCTATGGGATTGAGCGACTTTTGCCATTGAGGCTGTCCAAGCCCCTTGTGTCTGGCAACTATATCGAAAGCAAATTGCCCAAGGCAGAAAAAATTAATTTGGTTCTTGCCGCTGAGAATGTCTGCCCGGTAGTATTTGAGTATGTCTCTGAAAACATGATTCTCAAACAAGAACTCATCAATGTATCTGGAATTTGCCAGATGACGTTGGAACTTCCTAAAAGATCCTCACCGGTACGGCTCCGGATTGCAAACCGCCATAACTCTGCGTGCCTTTATGTGCTGCAGCGGCAGTTATTTACCAAAAGTATATTTGATGTCTCCACAACACAGAAAGGAGATAGCACCAGTGAATAAAATCCTTATTACTGGATCCAACGGCGGGTTAGGCACTGTATTAAAAAAATTTTTGTCGACGCAGTACGCCGTTGTAGCCACGGATTCCACTAGCATGGATGTCACGGACTATGAAGCCGTAGACCGGGTCATCGGTGCAGAACGGCCGGATTTGGTGCTTCACTGTGCGGCTATTGTGAATGCAGATCAGGCAGAGAGCAACAAACTTAGGACGTACAGTGTGAATGTGCTGGGGACAGAATCAGTCGCACGCGCCTGCAAAAAATACAATGCGGCGATGCTGTTTTTTAGTTCTGACTATGTATTTGACGGTTGTCAGAATCACCCATACGAGGTTACAGATCTGGTGGACCCCATCAATTATTATGGAGTAACCAAAGTGGTGGGAGAACAAATTGTCAGGGACTTTGTGGAGAATTCTTATATTGTACGAGTTTCCTGGCTGTTTGGGCCTGCCGGCAATACCTTTCTCCAAAAAATGCTGAAAAGAGCCGGGGAGAAGAATGTTCAGGTGGTAGATGACCAGATCGGTTCTCCCACGTATACGCCGCACTTGGCTAAGGCAGTGGAGGCACTGTTTCGTTCCGGAAAATATGGTACTTATCAGATCACCAACGAAGGCGTTTGTTCTTGGGCAGATTATGCTGAAGAGATTTTCCGGCTGGCTGGAAGCAGTACCAAAGTTATTCGGGTGGACAGCAATACTTACCAAACGTTGGCTAAAAGGCCACTGTATTCTTGCCTCTCAAAAGAAAAATTTTATTCCACTGGTATCGGTCCGCTGCCGCACTGGAAAGATGCACTGCGCGAGTGCTTTGAGCAAAGGAAATTGTAACAATCCGGCAGGAAGGAAACGCGATGACAGCAAATAAACGGTTTGGCCCCCTCTTCGTTAAGATTTTCCTCATTGCAGCGGCCGCTTTTATTTTACAACTGGTTCTGTGGAACTGGTCCAGCTGGAGCTTCTTGCTGGATGGTTCAGTCAAAAAGAATGTTGTATACACGCTGCAGGATTTCCAAACGCAAAACTGGACAGAGCAGGATGGACAGTTAATAAGCAGCCACGACCCCATGCTGATACGGGATGGAATCAACAGCTATATCCGGCAGGTTCAGATTGAACTAAATGCGAATTCGTTGCCGCCCTATGTTCAAATTTACTATACTGACGACACTCACCCTAACTATGATGGGGATGCGGTAATCATGGCTCAGCCGGTTTTCGACACCATGGTAATTGACGTAAATGACGATGTACAGAATTTACGAATTGATCTGGGTGATGAGCCAGGAACCGTGCTTCAGGGCATCACTGTTACCGTCAATCCGGTGAAAGTGCATTTTTCAGCATCTATTGAAGTAGCCGTGATGTTGATCTATCTTGGAGGAAGTTTCCTGTTTTCTCTGCAGCGTGCCCCGGATTACGGCCTTTCGGAGATGATACCAAAGAGCAAAGAAGATGATGATGCATGAAACACACCTATTCAGTCCGGTTGGGAGAATTGCAGCTCAGACCGCTGGAGGAAGCAGATCTTGAAAATGTGCGGCTGCTGCGCAACCGCAATCGCCAGTGGTTTGTATACTCTGGTGAAATTACCCAAGAGAGACAAAAGACGTGGTATCAGCAATATCTTTTACAAGATGGGGACTACATGTTCTCTGCGTTTTACCGGAATATATGGATTGGTGCGGCTGCCCTTTATGATACGGCTGACGGTCAGACAGAATTTGGGCGTCTGTTGGTGGACCGGGTGGCCGCAGGCCGCGGCGGCCTGGGAACGGAGATTACGAAAGCTATCTGTCAAATCGGTTTTGAACAGCTTTCAATAAAGACTATTTGTCTGGAGGTATATACCGACAATATTCCTGCGCAGGTCACTTATCTCAAGGCGGGTTTTCGCCCGACGGACATGATCCGGGACCCGAATGGACGAAAAATGCTGTGTATGGATTGCAACCGGAAATGCTAAACAAAAGCCCGTTGACTGAATGACGGTGGTTCGTGTAAGAGATATTTCATTTGTCTTGAATTGAAGCGGAAGTTTATTGCATAAAAGGAGAACAACAATGCCTATTCAAGTTTTAAAGCCAAAATTTGAGGTGGACGAATGCCTTGCGGAGATTAGGGAGTGTCTGGAAAAGGGTTGGACCGGTATGGGTTTTAAAACAGTAGAGTTTGAGGAGGCTTGGAAGAAATACACCGGCCATTCCCACGCCTACTACATCAACTCCGACACCGTGGGTCTGCATCTGGCCGTCAAGATTCTCAAGCTGCAAAACGGCTGGCACGACGGCGACGAGATCATTACTACCCCCATCACCTTCGTTTCCACGCCCCACGCCATTCTCTATGAAAATATGCACGCCACCTTCGCGGATGTGGACGAGTACCTGTGTCTGGACCCTGTGGATGTGGAGCGCAAGATCACCGATAAGACCCGTGCTGTGATCTTTGTGGGCTACGGCGGACGGGTCGGTCAGTTGGACAAGATCATCGCTCTTTGCAAAAAGCACAATCTGAAGCTAATTCTGGATGCGGCCCATATGTCCGGCACCAGAGTAAACGGTGTTACGCCCGGCACCTGGGACGGCATCGACGTGACGGTGTACTCCTACCAGGCGGTGAAAAACCTGCCTACCGGTGATTCCGGCATGATCTGCTTTGCCGATGAAAAGAACGATGCCATTTGCCGCCAGATGGCATGGATGGGCATTAATAAGGACACTTACGCCCGTACCAGTACCCAGGGCAGCTATAAGTGGAAGTACGACGTGGACTATGTGGGCTATAAATATAATGGCAACGCAATCATGGCGGCAGTTGGTCTTGTGCAGTTGAGATATTTAGACCGGGATAATGCTCACCGGCGGGAAATTGTGGCCAAGTACACCAAGGCGTTTGAGAAGAACCCCAAAATCCAGATCATTCCGGCACCCTACCTCGAGGAGTGCAGCTATCACATTTTTGAGCTGGCCGTTCCCGATCGGGAGGCCCTGCTCTCCGAGATGGCTGCCCATGACATTTACGGCGGCGTCCATTATCGGGACAATACGGAGTATTCCATGTACCGTTACGCCCAGGGAACCTGCCCCCACGCCCATGAAATCAGTCAGCATCTTATTACCATGCCCCTGCATATGTGGCTGAGCGATGAAGATGTGGACAAGATTATCAAAGTGGTTAACAACTATCTGCGCTGAAATATACGCTAACAGGAAAGACATCCAGAGAGTAGCAGGAGAATAGCAAAATATTAAAATTCATAATACGGAGAACATTAACAAACAGAGTGAATCCCCATGTCGTCTGCGCTGGGCTTTACCACAAACAAGTATGTCATGCTTTTGATGGTGAACCTGTTCCTGCTGGTCGTCGGTATGTTTCTGGAGGGTACCGCATCTCTGATTATTCTGACCCCGCTGCTGGTCCCTGCCATGACCGCGCTGGGCGTGGACCCGATTCTGTTTGGCATCGTGATGTGCGTCAATGTGACCATGGGCGGCATTACGCCTCCGTTCGGAACGCTGATGTTTCTGACATGTTCCATCATCAAGGTGAGCATAAAGGACTTCCTGAAAGAATCCTGGACGCTTATTTTGACGATGATTATCGGCCTGCTGCTTATTACCTATATTCCTCAGATTACGCTGTTCCTGCCGAATCTGCTGGGATAACGGGCCGAGCGGCGGCGGAGCGATCCGCTGAATTGCCGGAGCCCCCGCCAAGGGGACTCCGGCAAGTTGCTTTCCGACTGTCGGAGCATGCGGGGGAGGCCAGCAGCCGCACGCACGGAGGCCGTGCGAAGAAGGGATATAAATTTTAGCTGATAATTTTACAGATTCGTTCTCAAAACTGACCGTTTTAAGACGGACGCGCTCCTTTGCATCTTTTGACGCATCCCCTTGACAGATCCCGGAAAAGTGCGTATACTGAATCCTGACAACGGGGGGCCTGAATGGACGGGCTGAGATACGAATGTTTTTCGTGACCCTTGAAACCTGATCTGGGTAATGCCAGCGTAGGGAGCATAACGGATTGCAAGGCAATCAGATTTTATTTATGCCCCCCGCCGGAAGCCCGGCGGGGGGTTTGTTGTGATTTAGGCCATCCGGCCCATATGAAGAAAGGAAGAATTTTCTATGACTGCAAGCGTTGCTATTCAAACACTGCCTACGGTTCCCAACGACGAGGAACTGGTTCGGATCGTGGACGAGGTAATCGCCTACATCAAAAGCACCGGACTCCATTATTATGTGGGACCCTTTGAAACCGCCATCGAGGGCGACGATTACGACCAGCTGATGGACATCGTGAAGGAGTGCCAGCATGTGGCGATTCGTGCCGGAGCACCCTCCGTCAGCGCGTACATCAAGGTCGTTTACGAACCGGAAGGAGAGATTCTGACCATTGACAGGAAAGTTACGAAACACCACCAGAAGTAAGGGCCCGGCCATCCTGGCCATTGCACTTCTGCTGGCCGTGTGGGAGGCGGTCTCGGACTGCGGGCTGGTGCCCCGGTATATGCTGCCGTCTCCGACGGACGTGCTGCGGGCGTTTGTCGGAGATTTCCCCACCCTCTGGGCCAATGCGGCCGTCACCCTGCAGGAGGCGTTTTACGGCCTTGCGCTGGGAGTGTTCATTGGCTTTGCCTTTGCCGTGCTGATGGATAATTTCCAGTGGCTGTACCGGGCGTTTTACCCGCTGCTGGTCATCACGCAGACCATCCCCACCGTGGCAATCGCACCCCTGCTGGTGCTGTGGTTCGGATACGAGATGACGCCGAAGATCATCCTGATCGTCATCGTGACGTTCTTCCCGGTGACCGTGGGGCTGCTGGACGGCTTTCGGGCCGTGGACACCGATTCCGTCAATCTGCTGCGCTCCATGGGGGCGGGGAGATGGCAGGTGTTCCGGTATATCAAATGTCCGTCCGCGCTGCCGCAGTTTTTTTCCGGACTGCGGATCGCTGCCGCCTATTCGGTGGTGGGCGCCGTGATCTCCGAGTGGCTGGGAGGCTTCGGCGGACTGGGCGTCTATATGACGCGGGTCAAGAAGGCGTTTGCCTTCGACAAAATGTTCGCGGTGATTTTCCTGATCTCCGCCATCAGTCTCGTGCTGATGTGGCTGGTCAACACCCTGCAGAAAAAATGCATGCCGTACGAAAATGCGGACGGCAAGAATTGAAAGATGGGTCTTTGAAAATGAAAAATGCGAAAAAGGTCTGTGCCGCGGTGCTGAGCGCGGTGCTGCTGCTGGCGCTTGCCGCCTGCGGCGCTTCCGGGAACGCGGAAAAATCCTCAGCCTCCGCGGCGGCCTCCGGCAGCGCTTTGACAAAGGTCACCTTCGTGCTGGACTGGACGCCCAATACGAACCACACCGGTCTCTATGCCGCCATTGCCAACGGATATTTTGCCGACGAGGGGCTGGAGGTGGAAGTCGTTCAGCCGCCTGAGGACGGGGCGGAGATGCTGGTGGGCTCCGGCAAGGCGGATTTCGGCGTGTCCTTCCAGGACACGATGGCCGCCGCGCTGGCAGGCAGCGAGGCGCTGCCGATTACAGCCGTGGCGGCGGTGATCCAACACAACACCTCCGGCATCGTCTCCCGCAAGGGAGAGGGAATGGACCGGCCCAAGGGACTGGAAGGGCATAAGTACGCCACGTGGGACATGGAGGTTGAAAAGGCCATCCTGAAAAACGTGGTGGAGACGGACGGCGGCGATTTTTCCAAGGTGGAATTGATTCCGTCTACCGTCACGGACGAGGTTTCCGCGCTGCAGAGCAAGTCTGTGGACGCTATCTGGATCTATTACGCCTGGGCCGGCGTCGCCTGTGAGGTGGCCGGCCTGCCCATCGACTACTTTGCGTTCAAGGATATCAACCCGGTGTTCGATTATTACACACCGGTGATCATCGCCAACAACGATTTTCTGAAAAACAGTCCGGACACGGCCCGGGCGTTTTTGCGGGCGCTGTCGAAGGGTTACGAATACGCCATTGCGAATCCGGATGATGCGGCGCAGCTCCTGATCGAGCAGAATCCGGAGCTGAAGGACAGCTCGGCGCTGGTCAAGGCCAGCCAGGAGTATCTGGCGGATCAGTATACGGCGGACGCGTCCCAGTGGGGCATATTCGATCCGGATCGCTGGAGCGCCTTCTACACCTGGCTCAACGACAACGGCCTTACGGCGGATCCCCTTACGGCAGACGCCGGGTTTACCAACGATTATCTGCCGGAAAAGTGAGCATGGAAAAGCTGGAGGTACATTCCGTCAGCAAGACTTTCGCAGACGGCAAGGTGCTGGAGGACATCTCCCTTACGCTGCGGGAGGGGGAACTGGTCTGCCTGCTGGGCGTCAGCGGCGGCGGGAAGTCCACGCTGTTCAATATCATCTCCGGCCTTCTGCGCCCGGACTGCGGGCAGGTTTTTTTGGACGGAGAGGATGTGACGAACCGGCCGGGACACATCAGCTATATGCTGCAGAAGGATCTGCTGCTGCCGTATCGCACCATCGAGGACAATGTGGCGCTGCCGCTGCTGCTTCGCGGCGTGAAGCCGCAGGAGGCCCGCGCCCGCGCTGCCGCGCATTTTGCGGAGTTCGGGCTGGAGGGTACGGAAAAAAAGTGGCCCGCCCAGCTCTCCGGCGGGATGCGGCAGCGGGCGGCGCTGCTGAGGACCTACATGTTTTCTCAGAATGTGGCGCTGCTGGATGAGCCGTTTTCCGCGCTGGATACTCTGACAAAGTCCTCCATGCACCGGTGGTATCTGGAGGTCATGGAGCGGATCCGGCTGTCCACTTTGTTCATTACCCATGATATCGACGAGGCGATCCTGCTCTCCGACCGGATTTACCTTCTGACGGGACAGCCCGGCAGGATTACGGAGGAGATCCTCATCCGGGAGCCGCGTCCGCGTCCGGCGGATTTTAACCTGAGCCCGGAGTTTCTGGCCTATAAAAAGCATATCCTGGGAAAGCTGTGAGCGCGCGCCGCCATACGGAAGGGTATGGCGGCGCAATTTTTTGGCAATGCTTCGGAGTGCGAGGGCCCCAAAGCGGGCAGCATGACGGTCGGACCGGCCGGAAATCCCCGGCTTCTGCCCCCGCGGACCGCCCTCGGGGAGAGCGCCTGCGGCGATTATTTGGAAAAACGGTTGTAAATTATTCCGGGACGGTGTATCATAACAATACTTCCGATCAAAAGGGATTCCGGATACGAGGAGGATTCTGAATATGAGCAAAACAGCACGTATGGTTATGAAAATCATCGGAGCCAGTCTGGCTGCGGCCGCCTGCGTCTGCCTGCTGGTGGGCGGATGGCACGATCTGTCCGTGGCCGGAAGCGGGATCAGGAAGCGCCTGGCCAGGAAGTTCGGCTCCGAATATGATGATTACGACGACGAGGACCTCTATCAGTGAGCAGAAGATGAACGAGGGCTGTCCCGAAAGGGGACGGCCCTCGCTTTTTGCGGTAAAAAAGGGGAAAAAGCCCAAAAAAAAGCAGGCCTCCCCAAACAGCCTGTAAAAATGCTTGACAAGAACGGCAGCGCATGATAAAATAAATCGCTTATGACAGCGAGACAACATAACGCCATTCTCTTTTTTACTGAGTGTAGGATAGCATATTCCTCCACAAAAAGCAATAGCGGAGCATAGAAATTTTATCAACGAATCCGTGTGTATCATTTTGCCCGGCTGGCTGCCGCCCTATGAGGAAGAATTTTGCACAGGACGGGGAGGACGGTTCCCGGCCGCCGCGAAAGAAAGGTTGCGTGAATTACAAGATGGCCAAAGACAAGTATTACGGAAAGACTCTTCGTAAGTGCTTTGCCCGGCACGAGGAAGTCATGCCCATGCCCAATCTTCTGGAGATCCAGAAGAAGTCCTATCACTGGTTTCTCGACGTCGGCCTCAGAGAGGTGTTTGCCGATGTCGGCGCGATTACGGACTATCAGGGCAATCTGGAGCTGACGTTCATCAACTATAAAATGGATGAGCCCCCCAAGTACGACGTGGAGGAGTGCAAGGCCCGCGACGCCACGTACGCCGCGCCGCTGAAGGTCACCGTGCGCCTGCGCAACAAGGAGACAGAGGAGATCAAGGAGCAGGAGATCTTCATGGGGGATTTTCCGCTGATGACGCAGTCCGGGACCTTTGTCATCAACGGCGCGGAGCGCGTCGTCGTCTCCCAGATTGTTCGCTCTCCCGGCGTGTATTATGGCAAGGAGGCCGATCTCAAGACCGATCTGCCCATCCTGACCACGCAGGTCATTCCTTACCGCGGCGCGTGGCTGGAGTACGAAACGGACGCGTCCGAGGTATTCTGGGTGCGGATTGACAAAAACCGCAAGCTGCCCATTACCTGCCTGATCCGGGCCATGGGCGTAAAGACCGACGCGGAGATCAAGGAGATGTTCGGGGACGATCCCCGTATTCTGACGACGCTGGAAAAGGATCCCTACAAGACGTATGAGGACGCCATGCTGGAGATCTACCGCAAACTGCGTCCCGGCGAGCCCCCCACTGTGGAGGCCTGCGAGACCCTGCTGAACAACCTGTTCTTCGATCCCCGCCGTTACGATCTGTCCACCGTCGGCCGCTATAAGTTCAACAAGAAGCTCTCCCTCTGGGCGCGCGTTTCCGGCTATAAGCTGGTCTATCCGGTGGCCGATCCGTCCACCGGCGAGATCCTGTTCGACGAGGGCCATGTCCTGACGGCGGAGGAGGCCAAGCGGCTGGACGCCGTCGGGGTCGGCGAGGTCACCATCGAGGCGGACGGCGCGCCGCTGAAGGTTTCCTCCAACAAGATGTGCGACCTGAGGCATTTCGTGAGCTTCGATCCGGAGAAGGAGTGCGGCATTAAGGAGCGCGTCCGCTACGAGGTGCTTCAGGGGCTGCTGAGCCAGTACAAGGGGCAGGAGCTCGTTGAGCAGATCCGCCTGCAGAAGGACGAACTGGTTCCCAAGCACATCATCATCGACGATATCCTCTGCTCCATCAACTATATGAACGGGCTGGCCAGGGGAATTTCCAGCAAGGACGACATTGACCATCTGGGCAACCGCCGCCTGCGCTGCGTAGGCGAATTGCTGCAGAATCAGTTTCGCATCGGCTTTTCCCGCATGGAGCGGGTCATCCGCGAGCGGATGACCATTCAGGACCTGGATGTGGTAACGCCCCAGAGCCTGATCAACATCCGGCCCGTCACGGCCGCCATCAAGGAATTCTTCGGCTCCAGTCCGCTGAGCCAGTTCATGGATCAGACGAACCCGCTGGCCGAGCTGACGCACAAGCGGCGTCTCTCCGCTCTGGGCCCCGGCGGTCTGTCCCGGGAGCGCGCCAACATGGAGGTCCGCGACGTCCATTACAGCCATTACGGCCGCATGTGCCCCATTGAGACGCCGGAAGGCCCGAACATCGGCCTGATCTCCTATCTGGCGACTTATGCCCGCATCAATGAGTACGGCTTTATCGAGGCGCCCTATCGCAAGGTGGACAAGAAGACCTTCCATGTTGCGCGGGAGATCACCTATATGACGGCCGACGAAGAGGACAATTATATCGTCGGTCAGGCCGCCGAGCCCATGGATGAAAACGGCTGCCTGCTCAACGCCCGCATTACCTGCCGCCACCGCGACGAAATCGTGGAGGTCGACAAGGAGATGGTGGACTATATCGACGTTTCTCCGCGTATGATGGTCTCCATCGCCACGGCCATGATTCCGTTCCTGCCCAACGACGACGCCAACCGCGCCCTGATGGGCGCGAACATGCAGCGCCAGGCCGTGCCGCTCATGGTCACCGAGGCTCCGATCGTCGCCACCGGCATCGAGCACAAGTGCGCGGTCGACTCCGA
>Ga0268263_1001100_pt1 | contig 27446 bp, 24 predicted proteins | sample Biomet5_FD_190358 | JGI IMG/M metagenome (GOLD analysis project Ga0268263, IMG submission 190358) | Microbial communities from bioreactor (seeded with sewage sludge) at LBNL, California, USA - Biofuel metagenome 5 (SPAdes) (version 4) | ecosystem: Engineered > Bioreactor > Anaerobic >... | reverse complement strand
CTGCCGCGATATCATCCTCCGCGAACTCTCAAAGGCTACCGGCAAACCTATTGCTGAAATCGCTCCCGGGACCATGCGGCCTCCGGTTAAGCCAATTAAAATCGGCCTCCTGGCTGAGGACGAATAGCGAGACTTTAATCGGCATAAACATAAATTTGTTTGTAACTGCTGGTGTATACTGCTTCCTTCGCAAACATTAATAGCTATTGCCAGCAGCAGTTTGCCGGCATCACAAGATCAGAGGTCAAACACAGATGGGATGTTATTCAAATTTCGCAAACAATGGCCGGAACATATACGGATTTTCCATTGGCATCCTTATGCTTGAAACAAAATTTCCAAGAATTCCGGGTGAAATAGGCAACGCACGCACATGGGACTTCCCTGTACTTTACAAAGTTGTTAAAGGGGCTTCTGTTGCAAGTGTCGTAACAGAAAGTGACCCATCGCTTCTGAAACCATTTATAGACGGAGCAAACGAGCTTGCCGAGGCAGGAGTAAAGGCAATAACCACAAGCTGCGGTTTTCTTGCCATGTTTCAGAAAGAGATGGCGGCTTCTGTTACAGTGCCTCTGTTTACATCATCTTTGATTATGGCACCTTTGATACATTCAATGCTTAAGCCTGAGCAAAAAGTCGGCATAATGACCTTTAATGCAAATTCATTAGGGGACAGGCATTTCAGGGGGGCAGGAATAGAGGATACCCCCAAGGTTATTTATGGCATGCCTGAAAAAAGTCACTTTTGCAGAGTTATTAGGGGAGAGGATGATTTTCTGGATTTTGAGAAAGCAAAAGAAGAGCATGCCGAATTAGCTGCAAGAATGGTAAAAGAGCATCCTGAAATTGGCGCCATTCTTCTTGAGTGTACAAACATGCCTCCGTATGCAAAGGCAATTCGCAGTGCAACAAAATTGCCTACATTTGACATAGTAAGCTTCACTAAATACATTTATAACGCTCTGAATGTGGAATAAAAATTATGCGTTCCGGAGAAATACCGTTACAAGCTTCTGAGATTCAGACAATAGCGCTGAAAAATTTAAAATAAATAAAGGATGCCCAGGCCAGTTTCAAAGCAAGGGCATCCCTTATTATTCCAATAAACTAAAACAAATTTTTACATATTTTACGAACCACTAAATATTGACTTAAAAAGAATGTCGATAAAAATCTGCTCATACGCATATCAACTGGAAAACAATATTTTTTCAATATCGCCGATAATCTCTTTTGCTGCCATGGTAGGCGTTGTCTTGCCGTTGGTAACGCAGGCTTCAATTATGCGTCTGCGTTCAGATAAAATATTGTTCCTCGCTATGCGGTTTCGCAGGTATTCATCAACCATGCTCCTGACCCATTCCAGAGTCTGCTCCTGCCGTCGTTTGACATAAACGCCTGATTTTTCAGTGCTGCCTTTAAAATCAATGACCGTTTCCCATACAGACTCTATTCCTTCACCAGTAACAGATGAGCATACAAGTGCCTTTGTTTTCCATCCTTCAGTAGGAGGACGCAGATAATGCAGTACCTGATTATAATCGGTCATAGCAGCCATAGCTTTCAGTCTGTTATCACCGTCCGACTTATTTACAACTATTGCATCGGCAAGTTCTATAATCCCTTTTTTTATCCCCTGAAGATCATCGCCAGCACCTGTTATAACAACCACAAGGAAAAAATCCACCATAGAACGCACAGACGTCTCGCTTTGTCCAACTCCTACAGTTTCAACAAGAATCACGTCATATCCGGCAGCTTCACACAACAGCATTGTTTCCCTGCTTTTACGCGTTACTCCGCCCAGTGAGCCGCCGGAAGGGGAAGAACGTATAAAAGCATTCTTCTCTCTTGAGAGATTCTCCATCCTTGTTTTATCGCCAAGGATGCTTCCCTTTGAAAGAGTGCTGCTTGGATCAACCGCAAGGACAGCAACTTTCGAGCCTTTTGTGCACAGATATGTACCCAGCGCCTCTATAAAAGTGCTCTTGCCTGCCCCGGGCACCCCTGTTATTCCTACTCTTATAGCTTTTCCCGTATACGGCAGTATATCCTGAATTATCTCCTGACCAAGTTCAAAATGTTTCGAAGCATTACTTTCAATTATCGTAATAGCTCTCGAAAGTTTTACTCTGTCTCCGTTCATTAGACCTTCAGCATAATCTTTTGCTGTAAGTTTCTTAAACCCTTCAGCTTCAGCCAAATCATGCTTCAATACATCATCATTACCTCCGTCAAGCATTACTCCAGGCATTACGGTGCAGGCGAATTCTGAGCCGGCATTATCCGGCTGCCACTCCGGCCGATAATTATTATTAGCCATAGCTGATTATCTTGCTTCGGCCAGATGTTTATTAAGCAATACCAGCATTTCCTTGGCAGCGGCAGGGATAACTGTCCCAGGCCCGAATATTGCCGCAGCGCCATGTTCGCGCAGAAACTGGTAATCCTGTGCAGGAATGACTCCGCCCACTACGACCATAATATCGCCTCTGCCCCGCTTTTTAAGCTCTTCTACCAGCTGCGGCAGCAGTGTCTTGTGTCCTGCAGCTAAAGAACTCATCCCAACGATGTGCACGTCGTTGTCAACAGCATCCTGCGCTGTTTCCTCGGGCGTCTGGAAGAGAGGTCCTATATCCACATCGAATCCCATGTCCGCATAAGCAGTTGCAACTACCTTGGCCCCCCTGTCATGTCCGTCCTGCCCCATTTTAGCAACCATTATTCTAGGCCTGCGGCCCTCTTCATTTTCAAATTCATCGGTCATTCTGCGCACTTCTTCAATAATTTCATTCTCTGAAAATTCACTGCTGTAAATACCTGATATCGAGCGTATCACAGCTTTGTGCCGGCCTACCGCCCTTTCCACAGCATATGATATCTCCCCAAGGCTCGCTCTGGCTCTTGCCGCTTCTACTGCAAGCTCAAGCAGATTCCCCTCTCCGGTATCCATGGATTTTGTAATAGCATCAAGCCAATGCTCGACCTTCTCAGGATCACGGTTGCTCCTGAGTTTTCTTAGGCGCTCTATCTGCGCTGTGCGCACAGCGGAGTTGTCAACTTCAAGGATATCTATCGGATCTTCATGCTCCAGCTGCCACGCATTTACGCCTGTTATTTTTTCGCTTCCTGAATCGATACGTGCCTGTCTTCTTGCCGAAGCTTCCTCAATACGCATTTTAGGTATGCCGGTTTCAATGGCTTTGGACATTCCCCCAAGTTCCTCAACCTCCATTATGTGTCCCCATGCGCGGTTGATAAGTTCATTTGTGAGCGCCTCTACGTAATATGATCCGCCCCATGGATCGATCACTTTGCATACCGTAGTTTCATCCTGTATGTATATCTGGGTGTTGCGGGCGATGCGTGCAGAAAAATCTGTAGGAAGAGCTATAGCTTCATCGAGTGCATTTGTATGCAAAGACTGTGTATGTCCTAAAGCGGCTGCCATAGCCTCAATGCATGTCCGTGCAATATTATTGAAGGGGTCCTGGGCAGTCAGACTCCATCCTGAGGTCTGAGAGTGAGTTCGCAGGGCCATTGATTTTGCATTTTTAGGGTTGAACTGCTTGACTATCTTGGCCCATAGCATCCTCCCAGCACGCATTTTTGCGACTTCCATAAAATAATTTTTGCCTATGGCCCAGAAAAATGAAAGGCGCGGGGCAAAATCATCTATACCAAGACCTGCAGCCTGTCCTGTACGTATATATTCAAGACCGTCAGCCAGTGTATATCCAAGTTCTATGTCTGCCGTCGCTCCGGCCTCCTGCATATGATAACCTGAAATGCTTATGCTGTTGAATTTCGGCATGTTACGTGATGTATACGCAAAAATATCACCGATTATCCTCATAGATGGAGCAGGTGGATATATATAGGTATTACGTACCATAAATTCCTTAAGTATATCGTTCTGGATAGTACCGCTTAAAACAGATTTATCAACCCCCTGTTCCTCTGCGGCCAATATATAGAAAGCCATGACAGGAAGGACAGCTCCGTTCATTGTCATTGAAACAGACATCTGATCAAGCGGTATGCCTGAAAACAAAATTTCCATGTCCAGTATTGAATCTACCGCAACACCGGCCTTTCCAACATCACCGACAACACGCGGATGATCTGAATCATATCCCCTGTGAGTTGCCAGATCGAATGCAATAGAAAGTCCTTTTTGTCCGGCAGCAAGATTGCGTCTGTAAAACGCGTTGCTTTCTTCAGCAGTCGAAAAACCTGCATATTGGCGTACAGTCCACGGACGTGTAACATACATTGTAGGGTACGGTCCCCGCAAAAACGGAGGAATGCCAGGCATGTACTTGAGATGATACATTCCGTCATAGTCGCTTGGCAGATATACTGCTTTTACATCAATTTGCTCCATAGTATGACGCATAAGCACATCAAAAGGCTTTCCTGTCTCCATTTCCACCTGCTTTTTCCATTCCTCGAAGCTAATCTTTTCTTTATGATCCAAGCTGAACGGTATTTTGCTGAAGTCTGGGTTTTTATTCATAGCAGGAATCCTTCTTTTGAGTTTTGTATCGCCTTGAGTATCTCATAACAATTTGCTTTGACATGTATGAAATCGTCAACTCCCGCATCAGTATACAAATCTTTAAATTCAGGGGCAGGAGCTCCGGCAAGCAGTACTTTCATCTTCGGAAGTATTGTTTTGATTCCTCTTGCAATAGCAGGAACGAGTTCTGGATACGTCGCATCAGTTGAACAGATTACGGCAACATCGGCCCGCGATTCCACAGCCGCAGACACTGCATCCTCTACAGTTTCAAACCCGGTATTTCTCAGGACCTGGAAGAGTGCCACCTCCATAAATCCAGCACTGAAATCAGCTCTGGCTTTGTGCTGTGGAACAGGCCCCATGTTCACTAAAAATACACTTATGTTTTCACCTGTTCTGGCAATATAATCCTCTGTATTTTTCCTAAGGGCCTCGAACTGCTCGGTCCAGCGATGCTTACCGATAGGCTTAACATTTATTTCACCCGCAAATCCATCGTTAAGGGTTTCACGAACTTCTCCGATAGTAGCTCCTGCCAAAAAAGCATTTATAACAGCCTTCAAAAAGACCCCGCTTTCTTGAGTAACAGCAGGCATTATTTTTTCAAGCTGCATTTCGGTGTGCCGTTCATCCATAATTTCTTTATATTTGCAGATATCTCTGTGCCTTTTTTCAAACATAGCTGTCCCGTTCGACGAATTACATTCAAGAGGAGGTTCTGACGTATTTGCATACATGTTAGTACCGAGAGCTTTGTCTGATCTGAGAGCAAGATTTTTTAAACGACTCTTAAATACTTTATCTATACTCTCCTGTACAAAACCGTCTGAGAGTGATGCAATAATTCCTCCTCTGGAATCTATGTCCTGTATTATCGTCCATATTTCTTCCGCTGCCTGCATGGTAAGAGTCTCGATATACCAGGAGCCGCCGGCAGGATCAGCAGGCTGCAGCAAATCAAACTCAGTCTGCAGCATTATCTGGATATTACGGGCAATGCGCTTTGCGTTTTCCCAGCAGGGTCGGACTGCATCGTCAAAGCAACCTACCTGAAGCGATTCGATACCTCCTATAACTCCCGAAAATGCCTGCGTGGTTGCACGCAGTATGTTCACATACGGGTCATAAACTGTTGTTGTAAACTGGGAAGTACGTGCAATAATATCCATTTGGGCAGCTTTTCCGGATATCACACCAAAAGAAGCTGCAACCTTAGCCCAAACAGTCCGGATAGCGCGAAGCCTGGCTATCTCCATAAAAAAATTAGCCCCAAGCGACAAACTGAAACATATGTGCCTGATTGTCGTTTCAGGTTCGATTCCGCGCAGCTGCATTGCCCTTATATATGATATTGCAGCCGCAACAGCATAGGCAGCCTCCTGAGTGGCACTTGATCCGCCGTTATGATATGCTCCGCCGTTTATAAGTATGGTTTTAATATGCGGCATCTCAATTTCAGCCCATTGGATTCCAAGTGCCATCTCATCGTAGAGCTCGTCAGAAGGAATAGGTATTTCCCCTTTTGATGCAAGGTATCCTATAGGATCAGCACCTATACATCCGCTGTATTTTTTTAACAGTTTTTCTCGGCCTGATGCCTTTGCTTCGGCTGCAAAAAGAGCCAGCAGCGGGACAGAGGAAAAACCGGCATACACGTGTACAGGCAAAGAGGAAAGGTCAATATTTTTTATAAGATCGTAAATGTCTTCCAGTGTAGAAACAGAAACACCCCTGTAATCACCTGTAAAGAGATTCTCATCGGGATCTCTGCCGGCTTCTGTACACACATCAAACTCAAAATGAACCGCATTTGCACCCCTCTCTATCTCATGAATCATCGACAGGTTTGCTTCCTCCGGAAACACATCGCTGCAGCTCTGCGATATTGTCCATGGTTTTTCAATATAACCTGATGTTTTTGCTCCCCTGAGATTTGGAAAGACTCCCGGCAGATCCTCATTTTTCAAGAGATCTGCGGTTTCTTGCAAAGTATAAATTGGCTTAAGCGTTATACCTTCGTATGTTTTTGTAAACATACGCTTCTCAAACGGCGCTCCCTTAAGTGCCACAACAGCCGCATCGTGCCATTTTTCGTGTGTAGGCGGTTCAAATTCATCAAACGATACGATAGGAATTTTACTGCCCTTTGCTTTTTCCATATCCATTCTTACGACATCCTTCCATCAAAGATTAACGCGGGCAATAAAAAAGCCGCCCATGCGGGCGGCATCTGTATTTAAAATAATACAAAAGAATTTATGTTTTCTTTCGTACCCAATGGTAATGCCCGCCCGCGCAGACACAGCCTACAGAACTTCCTTGCAGACCGGTCTCCTGGCTTCCGTTCATCCTACTTCCGCGCCTTCCCAAAAAATCAGTGGCAATGCGGTTTCGTCACGGTTACAGTGGCGGGGCCGTTCCGGAATTACACCGGATTCCCGAGCATCTGCAATTCAAATTTTCCTGATTATACATTCGCAATTTATTCAATGTCAAGAAATATACAACGGACGAATTCCAGCCGTATATTAATTTTTACTTACAGTATATATTTAAGAAATTGTATATGATAATAAAAACATTAACATAAAAGACAATTTTCCTATACCTTAGCAAACTGCTATATAACAACAAAAAAGCAGACAATTACATTTTACATATGAATTTTTTTCTCAAAATTCTGTTATCATTATCATATTCATGAACCCTTGAAAAGGAGATGTTTATATGGCTAAAATACTGGAACCGCCCAAATGTCCGTACTGCGGTGAAATAGCGACATCATACTGCTACAAGGAGAAACCGATAAGGAAATTACTGGGACTCGATGCCAGAGACGAGATATCCGCAATTGAAATTTCCTGCTGGAAATGCGGGGCCGTAATAAGTGTAGCACCGTCCCCTGATTCTATAGCTGACGCAATAATACATAAACTGCGAAACGCAAAAGTTTAAACTCTGACTTAAGACTCTCACCCTTGCCCCTCAGCAAAGGTATACAATACAAACACTTAAGCGTCCATTCTTTAAGGACAGCTCGTGTTGTTTTTTTGCTCCGCATGTATACATCGTTATTATTAAAAATCCAATTTAAGCCGCAAAAACAATATAAGTCTTAATAAGCGTCAGATGTTTTGCCCTACGGAAGTTTATTGAAAGTTTACATAAAATTTGGCTTATAAATTATTTCTGGAAGCTCCATGGGTTTTAAGCAGTTTTATGATCTCAAGAACATCATCCAGATCATACGCACAGCCGACTGCCTTTCTGTGCGGATCCTGTATCTCAGCTATTGATGAAGCCATTGCTATATAAGCCTTGTCCAGCGGGGTATCTTCTATATTGTCCTGGCTGTCTATCCGCGCTCCTTTTTCGACAAGATACTCAACAACATCTTTTCGTCCCAGCTGGCATGCCGTATGCAAGGGAGTCTCAAGGCTCAAAGCCGTTATATTGATATCTGCTCCGTATTTAACAAAAAGCTCTGCTATTTTTCTGTCCCTGGCAATATGCAGAGGGGTCAACCCATTGATGTCTCGGCCGCAAAACGCTCTTTCAAGCTGTACTGCATTCGCCGAACTCAGAAGCAATTCAGCCATTTCACAGCTTTTTATCAAATGCAGCGCATTTTTCCTGTCATAACAGTTTCTTACCCTTTCACCGCTCACAACAGCTTTACGGCCTGACCTTATACAGCCGCGGACATATTCGATATTATCGGCATCAACCATTTCAAGTGCCTTATCGGTAAGGTACTCTTCTATTTGACTACTGTGCTGAATGAAGCTTGAGTTATCTTTGATCATCATTATCCCTTTTTAATATTTATTTTTTATTATTAATATTATTATATTCAATTATAATATTTTATATATAATTTATAACATGTGCATGTTATATTATATCATATTTATATAATGTATATATGTATATTCAATTTTATATTTTAATATTATCTGGCTAGTTTGTGTATGAAAATACGTCATACTTTTTATATACTTAATTTTCATAAAAATGTTTCATAATATTAATTAAAAATATTTTAATAATTTAAAATGCTTTATTTTACGGACATATAAAATTACAGCTGTTTTGAGGTATCAGCCGATATATTTCAAAAAACTAATTTACAATTAATTTATTTCTCACTGTATGCTGCTGTCAAATAATGTCCGCACCGGATAAATCCGCGAAGATAATTTGAAGGGATATATTCAAACGCCGATGCATTGCTTACCGTATTGCATTGTTCTGTACACTGCACTAAGTGACAGTGATCGTTAAAATATTATGATTTCAAAGTACCGGAAACAGCACGGCCATCTCGATATAATGCGCCATAACCGGACAAAATATAAATAAAGCCGAGGGCAGCCCAGCTTCAGCAAGGCTGCCTCAGGCTTTATAAGGATTTGAATGGCTATCTTAAGCCCCTGGCAACATCATTATTATACGTATATTCCGTGACATTTGACGCAAATGCCAGTTTGCCGGCATCATAAAATGCAATTGTATTTAAAGCTGTATATCAACAGTCTTTACTGTTCCTTTGTGCTTGAATGTCACATTAACCAATGTCTTCATTCCGGCCCTGCTTGCAGTATAAGCATTTATTCTGTCCACTCCGAAACTCTTAGTATCATAGCTGTCGATCTTTATAAGCGAATCTCCAGGGGCTATACCTGCAAATGATGCCGCAGTACCTTTTGCTACATCTTGTATTATCAGGTGTCCGCCTGCGTCTCTCTTGCCTTCCGCGAGTTCGAAACCTATAAACTGCATGATCGAGGACACCGGCTTGGGTTCGGTATAATAACCGCTTGACTCTTCAGTTACATCATAATCGGGCACTGTCGTCCTCACTATTACCTTTTTGTTCTCACGCTGGAAGGTATATTCCAGTTTTATATTCGATTCGGATTTAAAGCCAGTCACCCTGAGCACAGCGGTTCCGCCCCTGTCGTCAACGAACGTATGCTGTCCCTGATCCTCCCACGATCTGGATATTATAGCTATAGTATTATCTACCCCATTTTGAGCTACAAGCTCCAAAGCATGGTCAGTTTCTTTCTGGACATTATCCTTTGCGGTCTGCCTTATTTCCTTGGTTTTCTGTGCCCGTTCCTGACGATCCTGCTCCTGCTGCGAGTACTTTGAATCACCGCTGTCAATGTTAGATGCTATCGCTCCGAGCAGAAGACCTACACCGCAGCCGATGAGTATGCCGCTGCCATCGTCATGGTAATGGTAGTGAGGCGGCGGAGGCGGGGGCGGCCCGGGATGCGGATAAGGATGTCCGCCAGGATTAGCGCCTGCCATTGCGGCCGGAGCAAGAATAAGCGATATGATCAGGAAAACGGATATAAAACGAAATTTCATATCGTATACCCTCCCTTATTATTAATTAACATTTTAGAATTATAACACCGTACAGCAGACTTTAGATTTTATTCAGTAATACCGATTCAGTCTGTTTATTTCATTATTTTCCAGCGTTTGAAGAAAAACAGTGCAAAAATAAATACGGCAAGCCCGGCTGCCGCAAACACATAGCTCCTATTTCCTCTGAAAAAATATGTCGGAGCCGTATCATACGGGACAGCGTTCGCAGCGCATAGTTCCCTGATGTTGAGGATATGTATGACAGGATAACCGGCTGCAAGTGACCTGCCCATAACGCCATTGCCTGCTGTTCTGTCAGCTGAAATATGCAGTCCGGGTTCAAAACCGGTAACGGCATCGTCACTGCCCATAGCAGAATGGCCGCCTCCTATGTTTATAACGACCTTTGGTTTTAGCCCGTTTATAATCTGCATTTTCCATTCTATCATTTCCAGCAGGTTCTTTTTTACAATCAGCGGTGTTGCATTTGTATACGCTATTTGCCTCATAAGCGATATTCCTTCTTCGCTCAGCCCTCCTCCTGTCTCGCCATTGCCTCCCAATGTAATATATTTCTGTTTTGTGTGCAGCATTCCACGGGCTCGCAGGTGTGAGGAAATAACCGGCCAGGTCATGGTTGGGTCGTTTGCCCCCCATGTTGATGATCCAAGTGAAAGTATCATACAGGTATCGGCTCCGTGTGATTCCAGCGCATTAAGTACATTAAGTATCATTCCCGGGAAAGATGAAGATGACAGCAATACCACACTATCCCCTCTTCTGATATTCAAACGGTCAAGCCAGCGGGAGACAACGATAGACCAGCGCGGGTCACACGCCGTACGTTTTGCCGGTAAATCTCCCAGCGTAGTACTCAGTGGGCTCCATTCAAGTCCGATCAAACCTGTTTTGAAAATATCGGCATCGGGATTAAGTTTTTTCAATGATCCCTTCCATTGCCGCAATTCTGATTCTGCCGCCGAGACAGAAGCGTAAAGTCTCCGCTCATCACTGGAAATCGATACTCCTGATTTTATCCAGAGAAAGGCCATAATGAGCAAAGTTAAAAACAGAAGCAATAGTCTGCGGTATTTCATAATACGCATATTTTTCTGGTATTTTTGAAGATCAAAAGTGTCCATAATGTCTACCATCCGGTGCAGAGCGCTATCAGCTGAACTGCAAATGCAGTGGCAAAAGAACAGATAAACGCTGAACATACAGTAACGATAGCTCCCTGCCTCTGCATATCAGCGGCGATCAATCCAGGCACCACCCATCCGAACCAAAAAGGGTCAGGAGAATAATGTCCTGTAACAGCAAGGGCAGAAAGAGCAAGAAGCATAGCCACTCCTGTCCTTGTACGGCCATACAGGTCAAAACAGCGGACTGCGATTTCAAGCAGCGCCCAAACAGCAAATGCAATAAACAAACCTATTGCTATTCGTTGTGGAGCGTAAAGAGACAGAGCAAGCACACCAGGTGCGATCAGACCGCCGCTGCCGAGTCCCGTGCATTTTTCCCAGAGGATCGAGCAGGCTATTCCTACAGCAAGGACCAAAGTGATATTGCCGTTCATATTTTCAGTGTTCCGTCTTCAAGTGCGAGCTTAAATGCAAGCGGAAGCCCGTAAACAGTGTTGCCGCAGCCGAAACAAAGGCCGGACCTGGATATCATTTCCGCCATGGATGCCAGGGTTTTAATTTTTTTATAGTATCTAAACAGGCGCGGCAAAAGCGGCATATCTCCAATTATATATGTTTTTTTCCACCCGGTCAGACTTATCCATTCATCGAAGGCTTTAAGCCTGTCCCATCTGTCGCGGCGGTGGTTATAGATCAACGTGGTCTCAGCAGGCAGCCATTCCAGGGTGCGAAAATAATCCTTCGTGCTCTGCAGGTCATTTATAGAAAAAGCAAATGCAAGCTCGCCATTCCCAACTTTAAGCAATGATGAATCTGCTATGTCAGGTTTTAATCCTTTTATTGCACGTAAAGCCTTTTCTGTGTCCAGGCCTGATATTTCGCATGCCTTAAGTGCAAGCGGAACGTTTATTGCAAGATAGGACTTGAACTCTTCCCTCCTGTCGACAGGATAAAGCATAAGTTTTTTTTCGCTTGCCATAAATTGCATATCCGCACGTTCCGCAAGAGAACGCGGAAGCACTGCACGGCCCCGTACAGGCAATGCCCCGGAAAGCGCAGCCAGCACGCTTTGTTCATTTTCACCCCATAGTGCGGTATGGTCCGGACTGGTATTGGTAAACACCGTTACCGTAGGGTCCAGTATATTGGGGCAGACGCACTGCAGCTCCGGCGATACGGCACTGTTTTCCGTGATGATCGCCTGTGTATCGTCAGGAATTCCGGAAAGCCACCATTTCAATTCCGCTACGTTGGCACCGGCAGCACGAAGAATAGGACGTTCGCCGTATTCGGAAAGCTCCCTGGGAACGACCCCTGTTATTCTGCTGCGGCATTTTATACCGCAGTAAGAAAAAGCTTCATGGAGCATCCTTACTATTCCGCTCTTTCCCCTGCTCCCTGTAACGGCTATTCTTATATCTGCTTTTACCTTCATTCGGCATCCGCCTAACCTGTAATGTAAAAAGGGCGCGGCAGCCCTAAAGCTGCTGCGCCTCTCATTATTTTATATTATTTATCTGATTTTTAAAATCCGACAGGTACTCCAAGACGTCTGCTGTCAGCACCGCCGTCCATGCGGCCTTTGGCTTTATCGATAAGAATACCCTGGGCGGTTCCAAGCGTTCCGGGACCAACCTGTTCTATCTTGTAGCCTTCAGCAGCAAGTGTCTTCAGCGTGGCTTCAATCATACGTCCCTCATCAACCCTGAGCAAAACTCCGCTCTGATTATGGAATCTGCCCTGCTCTATAGCTTCGTCCATGCTCATGTTGTGATCTATAACATTCATGATTATCTGCGATACAGCGGTAATAATACGCGTAGCACCTGCAGCTCCGATACTCATAAAAGGATTCCCGCTGGGGTCGAGGACGATAGTCGGGCTCATTGAAGAAAGCGGGCGTTTCCCTGGTTCCGGTGCGTTTACGCTTGCAGGATCCTGTGAAAAGTCATCCATTTCGTCATTGAGCAGGAACCCATACTCCGGCACATAAACAGATGAACCGCAGAAATAGTTTATTGTATTTGTAGAAGTTACAATGTTGCCGTTCTGGTCGACTACTGAGAAGCTGCTCGTCGACTGCCGCTCTGAGCCGCTTCCTGCTATATAGGCTGTTTTGCCAGGCTTGTCATATTTCCATGGGTCACCTGCTTCGACCTTCTCAGCTATTTTCTTCATGTCGATTTTTGCCGCAAGCGTTTTTGCATATTCTTTCGACTGCAGTCCGTTAAGCGGAATCTTTACAAATGCTGTGTCAGCCATATATTTACTGCGATCGGCAAATGCAAGCTTTGTCGCTTCAGCCCACGCATGTGCAAATTCAGGAGAACCGGCGCCCATGCCTTTGACATTAAAGTTTTCCATTATGTTAAGGAGCTGGACGATATGCGTGCCGCCGCTTGAGGATGGAGGCATTGAGTAGATTTTGTATCCTCTGTATGTACCCATTATAGGAGCACGATCATACATTTTATAATTCATAAGGTCTTTTTTAGTAAGATCGCCGCCTGCACGGTTAACAGCTTTCACTATAGCATCCGCAACCTCGCCTTTGTAGAAAACGTCAGGCCCTTTTTTAGCTATAAGGCGGAAAAGTTTGGCAAGTGCCGGCTGTTTCAGAGTGCGCCCGGCTTCCATAGGAAGTTCATTTTCAAAGTACGGAAGGTCTGTACCGTTGAATTTCACCAATGTTTCGTAGCTCTCGCCTATAATATCCTTCTGCATAGGGACCAGGACAAATCCCTCTTCAGCAAGGCGTATTGCCGGTGCTGCAACCTCCGAGAAACTCATAGTCCCGTATTTCTTAAGGGCATATGTCATTCCTTTAAGCCAGCCCGGAACAGCAACAGCTTTGCCTCCGTAAATGGACAGTTCTTCTTTTTTTGATTTTTCTGATGCGTACATATCCTTGGTGGCCGACTGCGGTGCCGTCTCGCGATAGTCAAGACAGACTATTTCGCCTGTTTTAGCCAAACGGATGGTCATAAACCCGCCGCCGCCGACACCTGATGCATTGAATTCAACAACGTTGAGTGCCAGTGCGGTAGCTACGGCTGCATCAACAGCATTGCCGCCCTTCATCATTATCTCGACACCGGCCTTGGATGCAAGTTCATTTGCAGCCGAAACCATCCCGCTTGTTGCATATACTTCATGATAAGAGACAGAAGCACCTGATACAGCTGCCGTTGCAGCAATGAAAAGAATCGATAAAAATGCCATCACAGTTTTCTTCATGTTGTTACCTCCTTATTATGAATTATGATCTTTGCAAATAGGGCATTTTTTAATTTGCCCTGTTAAGCCATCTGCCTATCCCGTTGTCTTTGATATCGGCATATGACGGAATACCTTCTATAACAACCTTGTCGCCTGGCAAAAGTTCGCCAAGCGTTTCTACTGCAACTTTTACTCCTGTTACATGACGTGCTGTGCGAAGCGCTATCGGCTGATCCCCGTCGTACGGTATAAACAAAAGTCCCATTTTGGAAGCCTTTGCATATGCTTTGTCTTTGCCTGTAAGAACCAGAGCCTCGTCTGTACGTCCGCGCAGACGTCCCTGCGACGGATTTGCGGATTCCATAAGGATCGGCATAAGGCCAGGTACGCTATCGCCCCATTCGCGGTGGCTGAGCCCCCTGAGATTTACAGGAGATGGTTCAAGGCGCATAGGGATGCCTTCGCTTTCAAGTTTCATGCATGCCATAGCTGCAAGTTCCATTGAATTCTCATGGGCAACCATTGCGTTGACCACAGGATATTCAGGGGAAGCTTCATGCAGGTCGAAAGCGAGTTTCACGTGTTCTTTCTTCAGGAGGTTCGTAACTGCATGCCCTGCAAGCTGCGTAATGCCGTCATGCGTGTCGCCGGGGAAAGAGCGGTTCATGTTGCTTCTAGAGGACCCGTCCAGTTTCTGCAGCGAAGGGTGATGTATGTATATATCAGGGTCAGGCCATTGGTCGATCGGATTTGTAGCCCTTGAGCCGAACTTAAATGTCCTGAATCCTCCGCCAGGCAGTTCTATTCTAAAATACTGCGGGGCGGCGTCCTGAGGTGAATTATGTGTACGAGCCGAATTATTAACAAAAGGAACTATTATCAATGTTCCCTTTTCCACCTTTGCATTTTCAAGAAGAACTATAGCAGCCATAAATCCGGCAGGTTCATTTTCATGTATCCCGCCTTCCACATATACGGTACTGCCCGGTTCCTTTCCCTTCTGTATGAACACGCGGGTGTCCATATTTGTTCCCTTAAGCCCCGGTTCCCATTCTGACAGCATATGTTCTTTAAAACCACTGGCGGGTACCAGCAGGTCAGGTTTGCGCATTGCCATAAACTGCACGGCAGTATACCAGCATATCAATGCACATATGCCGCAGAGGATAAGGGCTGTTATTTTATTGCCTTTTACACGATATTCCATTTTGCACTACTCCTTACTTCAGCATAAGCAGGCGCATTACCAGCGGTATTATGACCAATGCGGCAGTTGTCTGTTTCCAGAATGAGCGTTCACGGAACATGCACCTTAAGACAAGTATGAGGATCAGCAAAAGTATCAGACGGTAAATAAGTGTCATGTCAAATTTCCCCCATCATCAAAAGATAGCCGCTGCTATCGGACCGCTGACAGCTATTACTGCTATGCCCCACAGAGCTATAAGGATCGCAGGAACCAGACAGAGCTTCAGAACCTTGAAATAATTCTCTTCCTTTACCACCTGCGCAGCGAATATACCGGCCAGCGCAGTAGGCGGCATAAGATCTCCAAGTGAAGCAATAAGACTGAGTGCGGAAGCAACTATTATCGAGTTGTATTGCAGAAGTGCAAGCAAAAACGGCACACCAAGAACAGATGCGGAACCGAAGGACGAAACCGCTCCGAACAGCGGCATTGAGACGGCAATCGCTGCATATAGCAGCCATGAAGGAAGGCTCAGTGCAGATACGACTATGAAGCCCTGCACCCCTATCAGCGTCATGATCTGTATGAACATCCCAACACCCATAAGTATTCCCATTACAGGGAGAGCGTCATCTACAGCATCTGTGGCTGTTTTTAAAACGTCAAACTTTACTCCTGACATTATGCCCGAGAGCGCTGAGACGAGGAAAATAAACGGCATTCCCATGCCAGGTATTTTACCTGCCATATACTGGTCGGCAGCAAATAGGACCACCAAAACGATAACAGGCAGTATCAGCCTTATTGTAAGAGGATTCTTCTGCATTCTTTTCAAATGCTCTTCCAAGGCTTCTTCATCCGAGAACTTTCTGATAAACGGGTATATCATCGTAAGCGCAAACAGCAGTGCAAGCGGGAAAGTGCAAATAATAAGCGGCAGCGCAAATCCGACATAAGGTATATCTACACCGGCGCATATTATCATTGCCGGGATGCTGACCGGAGGTGCGATCATGCCAAGAAGCGCCCCCACGGAGACAGCTGCTGCAGTACGCACCTTGGACATTCCAAGGGTCATAAGGAGCGGCGAAACAAGCGCACCCGTTGTGAGGACCGCAGCTGTCGATGATCCCGTGATCATTCCGGGCACCATTATTATGAACATTATGCCTATGCTTAAAAGTGCTGGGTATTTCCTGAATCTGCGAATCATCCACGCTGAAAGTGAATCAAGAAGTCCAGTCTCAAGAATAACTTTCATGAACATCATTGCAGTTGCTATTACAAGGATGGTATTAAGATACCCGAATTCACCCTCAACAAGATGACGCAGCGGGATACCCTGACCTGCCGCAAGCGCTCCGGCTACTGCTGACAGCGCCATCGCAACTGCTATAGGGAGCTTCCAGGCAAAGGCCCCGAAGGCAAATATTCCTATCATTAAAAGGGCGTAAAAACCCTCAGGCCAGAACCAATTCATGGCAGACTACTTTATAACGCCGTATCCGGCAAGCACAGCCTTAAGCGGTTCCTTCGCGGCACTTACGTTTGCAGCTGTTTTTACAGGGATATTCTTTGGTTTTGTAAGCTTGTCGAAAATCCCGTCCTTATTTGCTCCGTCAACAAGAATAAGAACGTTGGCATAGGGCACAGAAGATTTGATGAACAAGTCGGTAAGTGCGCCGCGGCGGCCTTCTCCGCCGACATGCATGACCACGATCTTCATATTCTTTTTCTGCGCAGTCTTAAACAAAGCGTCACCGCGCTTTACCTCGTCTTCCTTGTTAATACCTGCGGCTCCAAGTCCCTTTGAACTTCCGCCTACAACAGCAACGAACACCTTCTGGTTTATAAGTGCCGAAGGCTTCATCACTGCGTCATAATCAGGGATGACCCCGAGCGACTTCATAAGGACCCGCACCATCATCGCATCAGGGCTCTGCCCTACGGACGTAAGCGCAACCTCGGCGGCATTGGCAGACACGGCAAAGGCAAAAGTAAGCACCAATACGGCAAAAATAAAACGTAACTTCTTCATCATAGTACCTCCTAATTAAAAACAAATTAAATAATCCAATTTCTCCAAGTTTAAACAAACGCCCAGTAGAAATCTATATTTTTTATCTTTTTTATCTTTGGGATGAAATGCGGTCTTTTAGATATTTGGATAAGGCACAAAAAGGTATAAGAAGATTTCAACAGCATGCAAAATGATTATAATTCGCAGCACACATCAATAAACTTACATGTACGCTACAATATTAGAGTTTATTTGTCCGGTTTAAAATAAATATTCCGCGGCCTGCCACTCTTCACGTTTTCGTATTCCGTAACACGCTGAAGCTGGCCTTTTTTTACAAGATGCTCAAGATATCTGTGCATGGCTGGATATGAAAGCTTCGCGGATTCTGCGGCCGCTCCCGCGGTCAGCCTTATATCTCTATCTGAAAAAAGCTCCAGGACCCTGCGTGCGGTTTTCTCTGACAATCCTTTGCCTCTCTCCTGCCAATGCTCATCTGTACGGTATTTCAGAAGTTCGGCATGCAGTAATATGCGCGCTGAAAAATCGGCAAGGCGGATCGGTTTTGAAACGAAATCATCAGCACCTGCAATCCTGAGGTTAGCTGCTACAGCAGGATTTTCCTCCACTGTAAGAGCGATAAGAATCACATCCGAGGAAACCTGGCGTGCTGAGCGTATAACATCTATACCGCTCATAAGCGGCATATGGTAATCAACAAGGAGAATGTCCACTTTCCTGTTTCTTACCCATTCAAGGGCTTCATTCGGCTTCATTGTCGCCAATATTGACCACCCAAGTGAATCTGCCATTGCCTGAACGGTGTACAACGTGCTCTCGTCATCATCAACTATTCCAAGGATTGCATCCATTTTCAGTTTTCCTTTCCTGCCGCACATGGGATCCATACATTGCATACGGTCCCTCCTTCTGCGCGTCTTTCATACTTGATCATTCCGCTGAACCCTTTTACTGCGTTATTTACGAAAGCAAGCCCTAAACCAAGAGAGGCTGATCCCTGTTTTTCACAGTCATCAGGATTAAAAAAAACAGGCCCGTTGTCTTCGACTGTAAAGGATATCCCTTCGGCTGTTCTTTTTGCACCCAATGAGATAAACGGCACAGCCACGTTTTCAGTTGCATGCCATGAATTATCCAGCAGGTTCACCAATACACGTGAAAAACGTATTACGTTAAGATTCAGGCTGCACTTGAAAAGCTCTTCAGGAACATCGACTGCCACTATGGAGCCCCACGACATCACACGGACCTGGGACATCGTATAATTTATTATCTCAATAACAGTGGCCTTTCTCACATGGTCAGGATATTTTATTTCGCTGATCATCTGATCCATCTTCTCAGCAGACGCAATGATTGCCATACTGTGTTTGGCCGTTTCATCCTCTTTTGACATTGAGAGCAAATCGGCCAGACCGAATATAGTGGTAAGAGGGCGTTTCAGATCGTGAACAAGGTACTGCATCTCCTGGTAAAGCCTGAGCCGTGCCTGCTCTGTACGCATCCGCGTAATTTGGCGTTCGCGCTGTCTTAAAAGCCTCAGCTGTTTTAGCTGCTTCTCATAACTTACAAAAAGCTTAGTAAGAAGCATCGCTGCCAAGGCATTAAAGCAGAATGCTATGCTGCACACGACATTCAGCAGGTGATCCTTTTCCATTAGTTTGGAAGTGTTTTTTACTGCATAACTCAGCTCCCCCCAGCCGAAACCGTATGGCGTAAGCACAGGGATAAGATCGAGCCATTGGATTGAAAATACAACTACAGCCTGGATAGCAAATTTATATCCCGTTCTTGTAACATCACGGGCAATATACTGCAGCAGCCATACACTGATCAACGTAATAACGGCAGGGACACCGAAATGAGGCACTGACGGAAAATGCATAAAGGCTATACCGAAATAGCTTATCGGAATCGCCACCGGCGGAAGAATCCAGGCAAAATATTTGGAGTTGAATAACTCAGCAATACCGTCGGATAACATAAACCAACCGCTGTAAAGGAATATTGCCCTTATAGCATTATTGGCCAGCAGGCACATTGCAGAAAGCAAAATATATCCGCCTTCATCCAGCATGATCGCCAGTGACAGGTTGGAATAAACAGGCTTCAGTGTAAACTGCACTGTCTGGCTCAACAGCCATACTGCCAGCATTGCTATCCCGGTAAAGCATCTTATTGCAATTGTTTTTTTCAAACGGGTCACTCAATATTCCCCCACTGGTCTCTGTCATCCGCACTATATTATATCTAAAAATTTTCATGTATTTACATAGTTGGTCTTATCCAACTGTAGGTTCCTTACTCCCCGCTGTAGAAAAATCAGTAAAACCGGGGGCAAATCATCCGTGGATACCTGTCCGATAAAATCTTGTTTAATTTTCCGCAGAAATTGCGGGAACTTTAAAAATAGCTGTTAGTCAATGTTATAATAGCGTTAGAAATTAGAAAATTAAATATTTGCAACTGACTATGCGTTTTCATAAAGTCCCGGAAGTAAAACTTCTGTGTATATTTACAGCTGCAAATGAACAGTTATCTTAAATCTAATCGTAAAGGAGGAGTATATAATGATGGATTTGGAACAATATCAACTACTTGTTGATTCTTCTCCGAATATGATATGGAGAGCCGATCTTACTACCGGATGTGATTACTTTAATAAAACATGGCTTAATTTTACGGGACGCACCATGGAAGAGGAATACGGATTCGGATGGGCTGAAGGAGTTCACCCTGATGATTTGGATAAATGCGTAAAAATTTATCTTGATAATTTTAAACTGCAGCATCCGTTCGAAATGGATTATCGTCTCAAAAGATACGACGGTCAGTACAGATGGATCAATGACCGAGGAGTCCCTTTTTTTGATAAAAATAAAAATTTTATTGGTTTCATAGGCAGTTGCATGGATGTAACAGAGAAAATTGAAGGTCAATTACTCAAGGAGATGGCACAAAACGATGGTTTGTGTAAGACCTATAATCGTCAGTATTCCCATCAGCTACTGACTGAGATTTTCAGCCAGGCACGCAAGGATGGGCTGCAGCTCTGTATTTTAATGATGGATATTGATGCATTTAAAAGCATTAATGATCAATACGGACACAGTGCCGGTGATATTGTTCTGACAAAAGTAGCCGCCACAGCAAAGGGTGAGATTCGTGATCCTGATATCATAGGACGCTATGGAGGGGACGAATTTATAATCGGTCTGGTTCACACCAATCTCGAAGCAGCTCTTATGATTGCTGAACGCATCAGGTCCGCAATTGCAGAAACAGAGATATCTGTTTCAAATGCAACGCTGTTAAAGGTACATGTAAGCATCGGAGTGAGAAATCTCCAAAATGAAACGACTCTTGACGAACTCATTAATAATGCTGACAAAAAGTTATATGAAGCAAAAGCGGAGGGCAGGAACATAATCAAAGGATAAAAAATGCACTCATGATGAAAGTTATAAAAGCATTCAATCAAGGAAGCCGTATACGGCTTCCTTTTACTATACAGATACAATGATGATGCTTAAAGAATACTGATCAAATTATGAGTTCAGATGCCTGTAGATTTAATTGCCAATTCTGGAGAAGATATTCTTTTGCCTGAGAATAATGTTAATTAAATATGCCAGATATCTCGGCTATTTAATGCTGTTTTTTACAACTTACTGTTTTTTTCAAGATTTTAATACTTGGCATTTATCAATTAAGCGCTTTTATTCATAGATAAGCCATAAATCTCTTTTGAGGAATTTATAAATAAACAAATGTTGCCTTAAGAGAATTGATTAAAATCTCTTTTAGATATAATATTCTGCTAGGGATGCAGCAACAGTACGCAAATAAATAAATTTATTATAGAATCTGGGAAAAAACGTAACATCAAACGGTACGTACCAGCATAAAAATCAGTAAAAATGGATTTTGCCGGCAGTTCAGGAAAAATAATACCGGTGCCGGTCTTTGAGCGAACCTATTCGGCCTGCTGCGGAGCCGGTTTCCCTAATGCAGATCAAATATATGCTCGTGCGGAGGATTTCATAGATATGCCGACAAGTTTTATCGGGCAGGTCTCGCCCGAAACAGACAAACGGCCGTTCATGATATATGCCGAAGGAGATTCCATGGTCCAGGCTGGTATAACAGATGGATCACAATTACTTATAAACCCGGCAGAAATCATCTATGACGGTGATTCAGCCCTCATCGAATACTGGAGGAAAAGGATTTTTCCATGTACGATCAAAGATAGGGACTGTATATGCTTATTAGTAAAATAGTATGACATAAGAATAAATTGCAAAAAGGACAATAATATTATATAAGGCACCCTAATATTGCAAATGTGAGGTAATTATAATGGGATTACGCTTCAGAAAATCTCTAAAGATAATACCGGGAGTTCGCCTTAATTTTAGCAAAAGTGGGATAAGCACCTCTATTGGGACAACAGGGGCAAGGGTAACAATAGGCAAAAACGGAGTATATGCCAATGCTGGCTTACCGGGAACAGGCATTTATATGCGAGAACACGTTGCCGGAGGAAGAAGCGCAAGAACGCCTAAGTCCCAAATATCATTAAACGAAGCTACAGATCAACTCAAAGAAACAGCGGAAGAATATAATGAAGCTGCAGAAAAAAAGCTTGAAATATGGACACAAACGCCCCATCCAATGAAATATCCAGTTTACAACAGATATCCATTTTATCTTCTAAAACCAGAGAAAAAATCCTTAGATAATATATATAAATTTTGTTCTGCTATTATAATTTTACTTTTTATGGTTTCAATCTTTTCAAATAAATTTGATAATGCGATTTTTTTGATAATAATTCCATTAGTGGCAATTGTTTATTTTTATTTTAAAAACGAAAAAGAATATAAAGAAGAAATGGCTGCATGGCAAAGTGAATATGATAAATGGGACAAAGAGCAAAAAAACCTAGAAGAAGATTTTGTTGCAATAATTGATTGCGGAAAAGAACAACCCGAAGATGCCCTTGCTCTTGCCTTTGACAATATTAAATGGCCGTATCCCACATACATATCGTATCAAGTGGATAATGACATGGTTTTTGCTGATGTAGATTTGCCGGAAATTGAAGATTTGCCGAGTGAAGTTTATACAGTTAAGGGCAGAGGATGGGACAAAGAGGTCTCTACAAAAAACAAAACTCAGTCCAAGCAACAGGAAGACTATGCAAGGCATATTCATGGCGTTGGAATGCTTGTTTGCGGAACAATATTCAGCGTCCTTCTGCATGTCAATACTGTGATTGTGTCATCTTATTCACAGAGAAAGGCAAAGGACACGAACATTGTTAATGATGAATATTTATATAGCTTTATGGCAAAGCGTGAATTGTGGTCTAAAATAAATTTCGATCATCTTGAGTTTGTGGATCCGGTTGATATGCTATGCGATTTTAACTTGCGCAGAAAGATGACATCCGGCTATGTGTTTAGTCCTGTAGAACCATACAAACCAAGTGATTTGATAGCCACTCAGGGGAGATTATAATAAAAAAATTTCAATAATCCTAATAGACACAATATTAATTAATTTTTATTTGTATTTTAACATAAGATATAATAATATAAATTTATTGTTATTTAATTAATCAATGCTTTTATATGCAAAAATATCATTACTACATAGTAATATACAGTAATATTCCTAGAATTATAAAATTACTTTTATATATTACGGCTAATATATTTAATTTCCATTATGATTAGTAAATTGGGGTTATAGATTCACTCTGTGTCATAGATGTCGTAAAAATACCACAACAATTTTCTTTTTCTCTACAATTTTTGCATTGTGGAAGATATGATTTCTTCCAAGATGAGATGCTATCTCTATCATAACCCCATAATTCCTTTAACAGTAAACATCTAGGTATGTTGTAAATTGAAAATGGAATATTATATCGTTTAAGCTCAAGCCCTGCCTGCCTTAAAAAAAATCTATAATCTATTGGGTCAATCCAAATATCTGAGAAATTTTTTCTTGCAATTCCACTAATTTCCATTCCCATCAATACAACATGAGTTACAAATGGCATATTATGAAATATATAATCAGCAATCAAAGGTAAGTCTTTGTAGTTATTTTTCATAATTACCACACGAATTTCAATAGGCCTTTTTAAACGAATAAGATTATATATGCCATTAATTGTTCTTATAAAACTTCCCTTTGTTCCTACAATGTAATCATGTTTCTCACTAGATGCTGCATATAGCGGAATACAGTACTTAATATTGGGATTGGCTAATGCACATTGTTTAGCAAAATCAAAATCATCAAAATTTTTCCCGTTTGTCAACATAGTTATGTATATAGATGGAAATTTTGAGAAACATAATTTTAATATTTGAATTAGTTCATCTTTAAAAATAGTCGGCTCTCCACCTGTGATTCCAACGCTTTTTAATTTTGTAGTATCTTTTATTAGCTCAACCATTCTGATATTTTGTTTGTAATATGAATATGGTTTTCCCTCCGGTACTTGCGGGCACATAATACATGCAGAATTACAAAAATCCGTTGTAAATATTAAATTGTCTGAAGAAGATTCCTCCCATATAACACTTATAATGCCATTCGTACCAATTTTTATTATATCCCCCTCATTTAATTCTTTAAAACTTAAGTGATCTATATAAACTATTGATTTATTATCATTACAAAGACTATCATTTTTATTATCATCTGGAAGTATATAGATGCTACTAGTAGGTGCAAACTTAGGCATTTTTTCAGCCAAAACAACACAATTATGGCTTTTTATAATATGCACACGTGTGCTTACTCTCCCAACGTATTCCGCCCTAATATTCAAAGCTTTTCCACTAATTGTTTTCAAATTTTATCGCCTTCAATTTTCTGTTGGTTATCCAGGACCAGAATACATTAAGAACTTCCTCATCAGCTTCTTCCAATAACTCAAATATATAGTCAAAAATTGCTTTATTTTTTTTACAGAAATTACTTCCTGATCTTTGTCCAATAATATTACCGGACTCTACATAATATCGAATTGGGTCTGCGCCACAATAAATTTGGTACAAACAACTTGCACAAGAAGGCAGTGTTTCCACACAACTGTTATATATTAATTCATGAATTAATTTTCCATTAAACAAATCATCATACGAATTAGTGAATACATCTCCCATAAAGAATCTTTTATCACCCATTCTTGCAAGCATACGTCCTTCATCTGCTGGGTAAACATCTCCATTATAATCATAGATTACTCCGGCTATACCAGCACCGGCTGGAGATTGTAAGTCTACAAAACCCGTAGGGAACGGTGTTAATATTCTTTGCAGAAGTAACTTGGCATAGCTTTCAACAAAATATACCCCCCTCTTGTTCAGCTGTATTATATAATTCAGAGCATCCTTATATGACGTTATAAAATCTTCAATTGGATATCCAACAATATTTTCATTCTCTACAGCATATCCATAAGGATTTATAGCTCGAAGAAAAATATTATTAAAACTACGTTCGACATATTCGTCTATTATATTTCTAAGATCATCAAGGTGGTCTTTAGTAATAGTAAGTAGTGCGTTACATGAATCTTCTCCAAGCACTGCACGAGTTTCATAAAGCTTTTCTATAAACATATTGTATGTGCTTTCTCCATTTCTTGCTTTTCTATGAAGATCATGTAGGCATTTAGGCCCATCAAGCGACGTTGAAATATAAATATTATGATCTTTACAAAAATGAAGTTTTTCATCATCCATTAACATAAGATTGGTACATATTACAAATCCTTTGCATCGATTATTGTGTGTTTTATTTAATTCTTCTGCATACAGTACTGTCTGTTTAAGGACATCCCAATTTAAAAGTGGCTCTCCACCTTGAAATTCAATTTTAATATCATTAGATGGTGACTGAAATATTAAATCAACTGACGCTTTAGCAACACATAGTGTCATATCAGCATTTTGAGTTTCTGTCCCGCTACTTGAAGCGTGACAATAATCACAAGAGCAGTTACATCTAGTAGTTAATACCATCATATGCAATGATGTAAAATTACTTAAAAAAGATTTACGTGTACGTAATTTTGTTGCCAATAAATTCAACGATAAATCCTCATCATCAGTATAGACAAGTTGTTTACTTTTTAACATATGCAGTAAGTCATTTGGAAGATGCCTTCTGTTAGTATTCAAAAGAGCATCAAAATCTTTCCTTGTAAGAAAAACATACTCTCCACCCTGATTAACAACTAAAATCTTGCCTGACTTAACCTTATGAAAAGTAAATGGTAACAGCGGCATTATTTATTACCTTGCATTGAAATTGGGCTAAAAGCATACTCATAGATAATATCTCTTAAATGTCCATATTGTTTATTTAGGTCTCGATACACCTGTTGATCTAAAACAACATTACAAAAATCGCGTAATCCCACACTCGGATCATCTTGCATATTTTTAGCTGAAAAAAATATACCAACGTAGTCACCAAAAGAGTCTATCTTAACATAGTACCTTTCCTTAAAAACGTCTGCAGCTGCAAAAACTGCTTCTCTTTCATAATATTCTTTTAATAACTTTACTAAATAAGTACCATTCCCGCAGTTTTCGATAAACTCATAGTTTCCCATTAAATACACCTCTTCAATAAAAAGAAAGCCCCCAACTAAACCAATGGGGGCTTTTACAAGACATTAAGCTGCTATTTTAATAAGACGAAGAATAATGCGAGTAATGAGACGAATGCGACCTATGGGAATAATGCGAATAGTGGTATAGGCTCTGTGCATTATCTCCTGCTTCTAAAATAGGAGCGTAGGATAAATAAACTTTATCATTAGCTGTTGCACTCTTAATAGTTGTATGTAGTTTATCTATATAATCATGGTTAATAGGTGCAGCTACAGATGCACTAAATGGTACAAATAGTGCTACTAATGCTAATAAAATCGATGATAAAAAACTTTTACCCACTTTCACAGGCTATTCCTCCTCCTAAACTGTTCTGGCTATATTATTGTTTATGCTAACACGTTGAGGTAGAATATTCAATAGTTTGAACATTATTGGAGGGATAGATTTTTTGAAAAAAACAACAAAACATGCTATTAATTGCATAACTAAATGGTCTACTCCAATTATAGCAATATTAGGTTTAATACTTGGAGGAGTTAATACTTATACTATAATTGATAACAATAAAACTAACATAAAAATTATTCCATTAATCCATGCACAGCTATCTGCAAATACGGCATTAACTGCAGAGAAAGTTGATCTTAAAATCATCCCATTTAATGACGCAAAAACAATAAAAAATAAAGGTAAAATTGCTTTTACAATTATAAACAATAGTAAATTTCCTATATATATAATTGATACTGGTTTTTCAAAAAACACTAAGCTAAACAGTGATTTGAGAATATTTATAAAACGTCCATTCTTAATACAAACCACAGAACAGTTATTAATGTTTACAAATAAATATAATTTTTACCCAATTAAACTTAATAGCAGAGAAAGTATAACTTTATTAGTCAAAGATATAAAAATAAACGATATATTACAAAATAATTATAAATATTTTTATGTAAATACGACAACTAACGAAACATTTTACAGTAAAATAACTGAAATTTTAATATTTTTATCACAAAATGACCATGTTTGATTTAATTACTAATATATTTAACCTTTAATTTGCCTTTTATATAGATCCTCTAGCATGAAGATATTTAACAATAAAAACACAGATAAAGACTTACACATAACTTTACTATTACTAAACTTTACCAAGTTAGAGCATAAAAAAACAGACCCTTTATGAGGGTCTGTTTGAGATTTTGGTGGAGACGCGGAGATTCGAACTCCGGTCCAACAGGGGCCAATCTAGGAGGCACTACGAGCGTAGTCTTTGCTTTGATCTCGG
>Ga0268263_1001095_pt1 | contig 27633 bp, 23 predicted proteins | sample Biomet5_FD_190358 | JGI IMG/M metagenome (GOLD analysis project Ga0268263, IMG submission 190358) | Microbial communities from bioreactor (seeded with sewage sludge) at LBNL, California, USA - Biofuel metagenome 5 (SPAdes) (version 4) | ecosystem: Engineered > Bioreactor > Anaerobic >... | reverse complement strand
GTTTGAAGCACACAAAGCAAGAATCTCTTCACGTTTCATCAAGGAAGAAAATGGTTCATTTTATATCCAATTTTTCCTCGTTCCGAGGAAAATTGTGTAGCCTTAACAAGGCTACCTGAATAGTTACGAATAATTAAGAATTCAATATTTATGATTAAAAACAGATTTGCTTGCATAAATTTATATAGAAAGGACTTTTTTGAAAAAACAATACTTTCTTAAAACATGCCCAATCTTTTAAAAACTCTTACTTATTTGACTATATATAATCTCATCAGGTCATCTGTCATTTGACTCTGAATTTGAACTAGTCTTATTGGGCACAATCGTTGTGCCGCAACCATCGAGCCTTTTTATCACGTCGTTTCAAGGGGCTTTTCGGTCAAGCCTTTTTTGAAAAGGGTTGTGCCACAACCGTTGGGCCGGTTTATCACGCCGAATAGAGTTTGGGATAAGGTCCTCAAACTCAAACGTTACCGTGTTTTCGATCAAATCTTTTTTGAAAATATTTGCAGACAAGCCTTTTTTGAAAAAGGTTGTGCTACAACCGTTGATTCGTTTGATCACGCCTTTACGAGGATTTTTTTGGTCAAGCCCTTCCTAAAAAGGCTTGCAAGCAAGCAGTTTTTAAGAAAGGCTTGCGGAACTCGGGCAGAGACTCGTTTTTATTCCAAATCTTTTTTGTTTAGAATGTAAGAAACCATTCCAGGACCAAGTTTGCTTTCATGCGCTACTTTCTCCGCAATTTTTTCACTGGGAATGCCTTCAGCTTTCATGCTTCTTATCTTTGAAATTACGGGTGAGGGGACTGTATAATACTCATTAATGTCTTTCCTGTGTCCCCATACATCCCCTTCAATGAGCTGAACTTTTTGCATTTCCAGAAACATCTCTATGGCTCTTGAAACTGTTCTTATATATGATTTTGGAAGCTGGATTACCTCCAGTTTCGGACAGGTCTCAACAAGCAGAAAAATATCTTTATTTGATGGCCTGAATGCAAAGTGAACGATCTTTTCATTCGGATTCAGTGACAAAATTTCATTTCTTGAACTGATAATTCTTATTTTCATAAAGATCCCCCGACCCAAAACTTAACTAAAGAATCAATAAAATAAGTTACACTACTTTCTTTAAATATTTTTCTTGTATACTCGTCAATTTTGTTCTGTTTAATTGAGAATATTCAAAAAGGAGTATGTGGAAAAAGCAGAAATAAAAGCACTAAAAAAGAGTTCTCATATTTCAAATGTTCAGAAATTAATTATAAAATTCTTAATGAACATATAAAAATTTTTAATACATTGAATATGTTGAAGGGTATTATAAAGTAGTATAGGATATTGTAAAGTAGTATAGAACATTGTAACATAATATAAAATGTTGTAAAGTAGTATAGGATATTGTAAGATAGTAAAATATCATATTTAAAAAATTAAATTAAAATATTATGAATATTGTATCAAGAACGCAGGAAAATATTAACGAAAAATGACAATGAGTCAAAGAGTGAAAAGCCCCACAATAGCTGAAATGGGAAATAAGGCATGAGAAGCGAAGTGAGAAATAAGGGGCAACAATTAAAACCCTTTGTCTACTTCAAACAAAAACGAAATATATCTCTGCAAACTGCAAAATATAAGAACAATTTGAGAAAAGTACAGATTAGATGGAAGTTCCAATTCGGAATTCCATCCTGAAAAGAAGAATTCAAACTTTGTTTTATCCTAAAATTATTTCGCTTTTTTAATTTCTTTTATTGCATTATCAGGTGACCCACCATTTTAATTCAACTTCGAATTTGTTTCTTTTTCATGATTAGTCCAAAGTACCAAAATGAAATTGAAATTTACTCAGTGTTTAACCTTTTGCGTCACCTGTTGTTGCATCGTGTATTGAACTTTCAAATGGTTTTGAATCTGCGAAATCATTTCAGGATACGACAATTTAGATTATTTTAAATTATTTTATTATTTTAGATCATTTTACGTCTCTCGATTCCTGTTTAGATATCTGTCAATTTACTCCTATTCGAAGAGATGTCCATTTATTCCATTCCTGTCCACCACCCTTCACAGGATCAGATCTGAAAAAGATCATATCCTTAAAATACACCCAGAAGATGGCGAAAGAATTAACAGATTAATCCACAATTTTTTTGCTCAGGATATACAGGATCATATCCGAATTCAATTTACTTTCCCTGGAAAGCTTTTCAGCAATAACTTCATTGGTAAAGCGGTCGGCTTTTAATTCCTGAATTTTCTCCAGAACGTTCTGAGAGACATTATAATATTCGTTTATGTCTTTCCTGTGTCCCCATACATCGCCTTCCAGAAGATTTATCTTCTGCATCTCCAGGAACATTTCAATTGACTTGGAAACCGTCCTTCTGTAAGATTTAGGAAGCTGTATAGCTTCAATTTTCGGACATGTTTCCGCAAGCATGAATACATCCTTGTTAGACGGCCTGAAAGCAAGATGGATAACCTTTTCGTTCGGGTTCAGGGTAGGAATTTCCTCCCGTGAACTAACTACTCTTATTTTCATACTATCCCCACTCCTTATTTAATAATTAGATTTTCATTTATTTAAAAATCAAATTTTGTTTATGCATTTACATTTTAAATACATATCGATTAGCCGATATATTATTTAGAAGGTTTATACCCAAAACGAGTTCTAATAGCATCAGCATGTGCCTGTAGACCCTCTTCCTCGGCTAATGCGATTACAGTTTCTTTCAGACTTTCAAGCCCACTCTTGCTGATTCTCTGAATACTTGAGTATTTAATAAAATGGTTTATATTCAGACCAGAATAAACTCTGGCATATCCAGATGTGGGAAGTACGTGATTTGTCCCTGAGGCATAATCTCCAACAGGGACAGGAGAATAGTTTCCTATAAAAATTGATCCTGCGTTTTTAATCCTGTCAAGTACGAAATCCGGGTCCGATACCATAATCTCAAGGTGTTCGGGAGCAAACTTATTGCTAAAGCCAATACATTGTTCCAGGGAATCTGCAATAAGAATTGCGGCATTTTTAAGAGAAGCCTTTATAATACAGCTTCTTGCAGCCTGTTCCGCCTGAACCAGAACCTCTCTTTTTACAGCTTCTGCCAGCGTATCCGAACCTGTGACGAGTATTGAAACTGAATTTGGATCGTGTTCGGACTGTGCAAGAATATCCGAGGCGACCATAACGGCATCTGCCGACTCATCTGCAATAATGAGCACCTCGCTTGGGCCAGCTGGAAAATCAATTTCTGCAACATCCCTGATCTGCATTTTGGCAGCTGTGACAAAAACATTTCCAGGTCCTACGATTTTATCCACCTTAGGAACGGTTTCAGTCCCATAAGCCATTGCTCCTATAGCCTGCACGCCTCCGAGCTTGAACACTTTGTCCGCTCCTGCAACCTTTGCAGCGGCAAGCGTAAGCGGGTGCACGTAACCGTCCTGCCTCGGAGGGGTACAAACAATGACCTGCTCCACGCCTGCAACCCTGGCAGGGATTACAGTCATGAGCACGGTTGAAGGATAGGAAGCCCGCCCTCCAGGAGCATACGCACCCACACTTTCCAGAGGCGTTGCCTTTTGACCCAGCACAATCCCTGGTTTTAATTCCATAAACCAGGTAGCTTTCGGAAGCTGAGCTTCATGGAAAGCCCGTATGTTTGCAGCTGCAGACTTAAGGTGATCCAGAAGTTCGGAACTTATGCCGGAAAGAGCCTGTTGAAATTCCTCCTCACTTACCTCAAAGTTTGCAAGTTCGACTTTATCGAATTTAGCCGTATATTCCCTTAGCGCAGAATCTCCTCTGGTACGCACATCGGAAAGCACGGCTGAAACGGTTTTTGCTACATCCTCAAGCCCGGAACCCCGGGAGACTAATTTCTGCATTTCAGCTTCCGAAACATCAGACAATTTTTTGAATAACATCATGACCATCTCTAAAAGACCTGACATAACCTGATACAGGTTGAAATCCGAAATTTGATCTCGAAATTTGATATAAACTGACTACTCAAATCTGATATAAAATAACTCTACTACAAATTAGTTATCGGCAATCTGAGAATTGAATAAGAGGATAATTGGTTAACTCGATAATCCGATTCAATTAAATCCCTGCTCTCATTTAATATTTTATCCCTTACTGAGCTCATTAACAGAGATAAACCGTAAAGAATACCTGATTTGTAAAATTAAAAGAAAATGAGGCAGGTATAATCAATAATCGTTAATTGTTTTTTGCCCTGAATACGGACTTTTCTCAGGAGGTTCAGGCTCAGTAGGAGGCTCAGACTCAATAATTCCAGAAAATACTCCTTTGCTCCTGATCTGCTTGAAAATCCGGTCTGCAATTTTCGGCCCAAGAAGAGCAGCAACTTTCTCAGGATCAACTCCTGCAAGCTCTGCTGAGGATCTGAAGCCTGCTTCATAGAGTTTCCTTGCTCTCACGCGCCCTATACCTCTGATATCGAGCAGATCCATAAGTTCAGGGGCTGCTCCGTAATGTATCCTCTTTTCAAGTTCTGTGGCTTCTTTTGCACCTTTGAGGTCAAGGAGCCCGGCAAGCTGAGAGGTGACGTGCATTATCCATTCCGCAATATCCGCAATTGAATGAATGTCACCTTCCCCGGTGCCGAACTTTAAGCAAATCTCGTTTTCAGATTTTTCATGGACCCAGTCAAGCAGAAGAAGGGAAGTCTTGACTTCCCCAAGGAACCATTCATATTCCGTAGTATCGAAGGGACTGGGCACCTTTACAAACTCGCTCGCATGAGCCATTACATAATCATTGATATCCTGATAATCATGGCTCCGCATGTAAAGCAGGCGCATGTCAGGTGTGCTGCACACCAGATGCAGCAGAGTAAGCTCACTCAGGCTCTTTGCTCCTTTCAGGCCCTTTGCAATCCTGGCGGCTGACAGGGGGTCAATATAAAGCCTTGAGACAAGTTTTCCGAAGCTTGTAGGAATAAGGTCATCGTTTTTCTCAATCATCCCTTCCTGACGCAAAAAGTTAAGGCATTCATTCACGACCGTAGAAAGCCCGAAGTTCGAGTACTGAAAAGCGAAAAATGTTGCTTCAAGAAAATCCATGAGTTCATCATATGTCCGCGCAAAACCGTTAGAGATCGTAGAGAGCACATGGGTCCTGAGAGCATTTTCAGTTCCGAGTTTGGACCAGATATCTTCGGCGTTGGCTTCGATATAGTTTTCAAAAAGGAAAACAAACTCTTTATATGATTTTGCAACAAGCACGGCTTCTCCATACGGGTCAAGCCTCGGCCTGCCTGCCCTGCCTGCCATCTGTTTGTACTCGAGCACAGGAATAGGCTGCATTCCGTCTTCAGAGGAATAGCGCCGATAATTTCGGATAATTACACGTCGTGCAGGCAGGTTGAGCCCGGCTGCGAGAGTAGGCGTGCTCGAAATCAACTTTATCTTTCCGGCCCTGAAACCGTCCTCCACAAGTTCTCTTAAAGGCGTGGTAAGACCTGCATGGTGAAAAGCCGTGCCTGAACGAATACAGGCTGCAAGGTTCGTTGAAGTATCGGTTTCACTGTTTTCAAGGATCTCGTCTGCAATTCCGGCAAGTACATTCCTGTCTTCTGCTGAGAGCGTCTTTTTAACAGTTGAAGCTGCCTTTTTTGCAAAAGCCATGCAGTTTTTTCTGCTGCTTTCGAAAACCAGGCACTGCCCGTCTTTTTTGAGGGTATCCAGCGCAAGGTTCACAGCTTCGTCTTTTGTGGACTGTTCAACAGCTTTTTCCCTATCTTTGCAATAGAAGGTCCCATTAAAGAATACTCCTTCAAGAAGCTCGGTAGGCCTCCATTCACTTACTACAAGCTCGGCTTCCAGCCAGGCTGCAAGTTCATCGGCATTCCCGACAGTTGCAGATAATGCAAGGATCTGGCAGGAAGGATTCATTTTCCGAAGCTTTGCAAGGGTAACCTCAAGCGTAGGGCCCCTGTCTGGCGAGTCTATAAGATGCACCTCGTCTGCCACAACAACCGAAATTTCCTGCATCCAGGCGGTCTCGTTCCTGAGCAGGGAATCGGTTTTCTCTGAGGTTGCAACAATAATGTCGTTTACTCCGAGTCCCTCGTCCCGCAGGTCATAGTCCCCTGTAGAGATCCCGACCCTTATTCCAAGTTCTGAAAACTCCCGAAAACGCCTGAATTTCTCGGAAGCAAGAGCTCTGAGAGGCACGATATAGAGCGCCTTTCCTCCTGCAAGGATGGATTTCAACATTGCAAGCTCGGCAAGGAGAGTCTTCCCTGAAGCTGTAGGGATTGCAGCAAGCAGGTTTCTTCCCTCAAGCAGCCCTTTTTCCACGGCTTCGGCCTGAGGGGGATAAAGTTCCATAATTCCGGAATCGAGATAAAACTGCTTTACTTCATCGGGCAGATCGAGACTTTCTATCTTCATTGAAAATCAGACACTCACACATTGGATAAAAACTATTTTGAAATTGCACGCCAGTATCGAAAAATCTTATCTTCAAAATCTGAGTCATCTGTTAAGGAAACCCAGATTCATTGAGATTTTTTGAACGTGATCTACTAGACTTCACTTACTGGACATCACTTACTGGATATCACTTACTGAATATCATTTAGAGATACAGAATTTAATCACTTGCTGAGTAATAGTAATTTCCGCTCTCTTTTTGTTCCCGATCAAGCCTTGAGCCCAGATTATTCACACGTGGACGCCTCGTTTCCTCATCCCTACGGAAAGTTATGCCCAGGTTTTTCAGGAATCTGTTCATACCGTCTTCCATGCTGAACGGGCCGTGCGCTTCACCGTATACCGAAGGCTTGCCTTCAAAAACCACGAGTCTCTGGCTCAGCATATCTATCATATAGATATCGTGGTCTACGACAAGGGCTGTCTTGTTGTTGTTTTCGGCAAAGCGGTTGAGGACTTTTGTGACCATGGAACGCTGTTCCACGTCCAGATGGGCACTGGGTTCGTCCAGGATATAGAGGTCGGCTTCCTGAGAAAGGCAGGCTGCAATCGCAACTCTTTGTAGTTCTCCACCACTAAGGTCTGTAAGCATGTTGTCATAGATCTTATCAAGCTGGAGTGGGTTTGAAATCTCTACCTCGTAGTAGCTGGTTCCAAAATGTTTTGAGATCCCGCGCAGGAAGTCCTGCACGCGCACAGGGATATCGGCTTTAATATACTGAGGCTTGTAAGAGATTTTGACATCTATGCCTGGATCGCCTTCATCAGGTTTGATTTCTCCTGCAAGTACTTTTACAAAGGTTGACTTTCCTATCCCGTTAGGGCCCACTATCCCGAGCACCTCGCCTTCTCTAAGACTGCCGCCTGTGGCTTTCAGGGAAAAGCCGTCTCCAAATTTCTTTGAAAAACCATTAAAGGTAACCATAGACCTTAACTGGTAGTCTTCTCTTGGAGGATGGACTTCAAACTTGATGGCTTCAGGCCGGATCCTTATATTTTCTTCAGGGAGATAGCCTTTGAGGTACTGGTTAATTCCTACCCTTACACTCTTCGGAAGAGTAACCACACCGAAACCTGCAGGCTCTCCGTAGGCAATGTGAATGACGTCTGCGAGCATGTCCAGGAGTGCAAGGTCATGCTCTACTACGAGCACAGTCTTGTCCTTTGAGATATCCTGGATCAGGCGGGCGACATTAATCCTCTGGTAGATGTCAAGGTAGGGGCTAATTTCATCAAAGAAGTAGAACTGAGCATCCTTTGCCGCACATGCTGCTATTGCCACACGCTGCAGCTCTCCACCGCTCAATTCCGAGATTTTCCTGTCAACTATGCTTTTTAAATCGAGATAGTCGATAAGCTCATCAAGGACTCCTCTTTCATCGGTTTTTTCGAGCAGTTCGGAGGTTTTTCCTTTGAAAGCTTTAGGAATGAGGTCCACGTACTGGGGTTTTTGGGAAACTCGAACTTTCCCATCCACGACATCTTTAAAGTAATCATAAAGTGCAGTTCCGGCATAGTGTTCAAGCACAGTATCCCAATCGCCTTTTTTCTGTCCGAAATTAGGGATTAAAGTTCCTGAAAGGATCTGGACGGACGTACTTTTTCCTATCCCGTTAGGGCCAAGAATTCCTGTTACTTTTCCTACCCTGGGTACAGGCAGCCCGAAGAGGGCAAAACCATTTACTCCGTACCTGTGAGTAGGCTCCGTCAGAGTTTCAGGAAGCCCTATGATCATAATGGCTTTAAAAGGGCATTTGTGGACGCAAATTCCGCAACCCACACACAGCTCTTCGGAAATGACGGGTTTTCCGTCCTCCTCAAAAACAATCGTCTCATCCCCTGTTCGAACCCTCGGGCAGTATTTCTCGCACTCCTTACTACACTGTCTGGGCTGACACTTATCTTTATTAAGTATAGCTATTCTCATAATAGTCCCCGAAAATTACGTTTTTCGTTAATTTGTTAAGTAGTATTAGATTAAGTGCCTGCTATGATTTCAAGCGTGACCAGAGCTTAGCAATGTAAGTCTTGCTATAGTAAAGAACGGTTATCATGGCAAGGCAGTTGATAATGTAATGTCCAGTATGTTAAGAGAATATTGTATGTATGCAGCAGTTATCTGAGAGGTATTTTGCGTATACAGTAGTTGTTGTATACAATAGTTGTCGTATACAGTGGTTGTCGTATACAGTAGTTATCGGTTATGAAATGCCTGCTCTGGTATATGAACCGTTGGACTAACTACAGGCATAAAATATCAGTCATACAAGAGTTTAATGAAATAAACGGCCAAGTAAAAACGGCCAGGTAATACAGGAGCTGAGTAAATCAAAAAGGTAAAAACCTGTGATAAAAAGGCTGTATAAAAGGCCCTTAAATTTAAGAGAGCCTTTTTGCAGTTCAGGAAATAAGACCTTAATTCAGGAGGAGAGTCCAGACGATAAGGAAGAAATCAACGACTATAAACTCTACGTAGAACCAGTCCTTGAATTTGAACTCCTTTGTATTGATCTTGATTTGAGGATAGAAAAACTTCTGTATGTAATACGTAAGCCCGATGACGATTGTAAGTACAGCATACCAGATCCTATCTTCTCCGGCTCCGTACAGGTGGAAACATAAAATTCCTGCGATTGTGCCAAGTAATGCGGCTACTGCCGTCTTTACAATTCCGTCCCTATGCTCCTTTTGTTTTTCCTCAGGCGTCCTTTCCTTGATAAAAGTCTTCTTCTCTGGAGTCTCAATCTTTGCTGCAGGAACTTCTGAAGTAGCCTCTGCTATTTTTGCAGGTTCCTTTCTGGACTTTGACTTCGGATTTTGCTTACTCAACCTGTATACTCTCCTGAACGGCAATTAACATTCCCGGGATGTAATCGTAGTCAGAATCTAATCTCAGTTAAAAAATTAGACCTGAGTTATAAGATTTTAATTTGCAGATAAGATATTGATTGTACATAAGATTTTAATTTGCGGATAAGATATTGATTTGTACATAAGATTTTAATTTGCGGATAAGATTTTGATTTGCAGATTTGAGATCTCAGATTAAAATCATTGTATTTAAATTATTAGAATCAAATTATATATCAGGTAATTATAATTTTTTGCTGAAATAAGATTCTTGAATTACAATACGGAATTGAATCCTTGGAGTTAGTTTTTGATACAAGATTCTCGAAATTGAATTGTTGAGATTAATATTAAGACTGGATTTCACAGCTTTAAATAAATTCATTACTTAAAACATTACCGATCTGATCTATAGATATCGAATCAATTCCTATCGAATTTAAATGTTTTGAGAATTTTGAAGGCCTGTTCCCTCCTGGGTGATAGACAAGAGTAACTTCAGGAGAAAGTTTTCTGACCATATCTTCAAGCCCACAAGCATCAAGATGGTCGCTTATCCTGATTGTTGGGTAAGGATAATCCATGCGGCAACTTAAAACGTATTTTTTCATGTTCCAGGGCAACTTGGCAAGGTCCCAGGGAGCAACTATAAAAACCCCATCGCCTTCTCCAGAATCAAGCCCTGTCAGTTCCCCGGCATCCTCAAGCATACTGCGGGTAAGAGCCCTTGTCCTCGCCTCCATACAGATGGCGCCGTCGTATCCAAAGCTTCTTATAAGTTCAACTGCACGCTGGGCCTTTCCAAATTCATATGCTCCAAAGGCTACAGGCCCTTTTTCGAAAAGTGCAGATTTCATGCCTTCAAGGTCATCTGAAAAATGGCAGGAGGGATCAGCAGGGTCGCCGTAGTTAGCTTCAGTGATAAGGACATCACAGGGAGGAAGGCTGCTTGCATCTTTGACGTCGCCTGTAACCAGAATCCTTGTCCCGACATCGTTTTCCCAGTAAAAAGCACTCGCGCCTGCGGTATGTTCCGTAGGAAAGGTCTTTACCTTTGTTCCTTTGACGTCGATTTCATCCCCAAGCCTGCACATGCTGCCCGCATATTTTCTGTCGTGCCTGATTTCAAGCGCCACTGCAGTTTTTTCCGTACAAACGGCATTGGGGGAGAGCATAGCCGATTTTCCGTTGTGGTCGGAATGGGCATGGGTGATCAGATAAGCATCGGGCTGGGGATGCTTTCCAACCGTCCTGGTAGTATCAATGGAAAAGGTGCGCAAGTCCCCGGCGTTATCCCTGAACCGAAGAGAGATATGCGGTTTAAAAGTTCCGCGGGAATTACGCTGCCTGAGCGCCAGTACACCAAGATCAATCAGTTTTTTAGAAATCACGCAAATCCTTGAGGAAATAATACTTAAGGTATTTAAGGTTAGGGAAAAAATGTAAATTGGTGATGTATTGGTTTTAGGACTTATGCAGTTGAACTGAATAATCAACAACATCAGACCGTCAACTGTCTAAAACGTGACTTTAATCCACAGTCTTGGATGTAATTGATTTTGTTCCTCAAGTGCGTAAGTCCTAGGTTTATAAAAATAAGAGAGTATGTAGACATTTAATTCTTTCTAGCATTTTGCCTTTAAGCACTGAACAATGAGGTAAAGCGGGAGTTTTCCGCTGAAATTTATTATTTAGTGAACCTCGCTCACGAATCTTAAAAAAGCAAAAAGAAAATGTTTTAAGCGTTAACATTTATAGGAATTTCTGGTGTTGGGCAGTTAATTACTGACCGTTGATAATATAGGTGATGTAAGGTTTAAGGCCTTCTATGCCCTTGGTTCTACATTTTCCCATTATCAAGCACCCTATAAAATCATTCGGGAAAGATGTCACAAATGAAATTATTGTGAGTTACGCCGCTGAAGAAATCGTGAAACTTGTTTTCCAGTTAGTATTGACAGCAACTTCCACAGCAACTCTGGGAATCCCAATTTCTCCCCAGATTTTAAATCTCTTAAAAAATGTAGCAAAAGAAGTTAATAAATAAGAAATCCTCTTGAAAAGCGGATCTCAATTATGTTTTCAGGGTTTCCTACTTTCTCCGGGCATAAGCCTTCTCTAGTAGAAGATTTAAGCCGGAGATCAGATCGCGAGAACGCGAAAGATTCAACGCCTTTGCGGTTCAATCTCCAGTGAAACGCCTTGTAGTGTATTTTATCCAGTTCAAATTCAGGCTGCGGATTCCTTGGTTATGATATAAGCGACCATTTCAGGGTTAAGCATATTTTCTCTTGAAATCTTCGCTTCAATATCCTCAGTGGACATACCTTCGGATCTCATTTCCTTTATTTTTTCAGTCACTGAGGTCGGAATCGTGTAATACTCGTTTATATCTTTCCTATGGCCCCAGACGTCGCCTTCAATGAGTTGGATTCTCTGCATCTCAAGGAACATTTCTATGGATTTTGAAACTGTAGCCATATAGGATTTCGGCAACTGAATTACCTCAATTTTTGGGCAGGTCTCAACCAGGCCCAAAACATCCTTGTTCGATGGCCTGAAAGCCAAGTGAACAATGCGCTCATTTGGGTTAAGTGTAAAGATTTCTTCTCTTGAACTAACCACTCGGATCTTCATGTTTTTCTCATCTCACCTTAAATTTTTTTACGTTTTTACATTGATAGTATTAGGATATACTGACTATAAATATTTATCCCATTAAACTAACATTATTTAGATAGTATTTAGGATTTTCGATTCAAGAAACATTTCTTTAATCAAAATTTTTTAGTTTACTCATATAATTATTTTATGTTAACTTATTCAATTATTGTGACTCTTTTAGAATTTCATAATTTTTCGGCCAGGAATCTCAGGGACTCACTTTCTGTAGCAAAGTTTTGTATGTATATAGTTGTTCTGCTACTGTTTTTACGATATAAGAGAAATTTACTGGGCTTCTATGAAGAAGTTAAAAATAGCTACATTGTTTAATTTAAAAACCAGAAAAACAGTATTAAATCCCATTAATTTTCCATTCCGATTCTATATTATTATACCAAGTTTTAAAAACGTTATAAATATATTTAACTTTAAAATAAATATTGAAAAATACAGGCAATAAGACTTTTTCCATTTAAGAGATATAGAAAAAGCCCAAATAAGCAGATAAAAACGGATATGGACAAAGATAGCCCCAGGTTTCTGGAACCTCGGGCGGTCTTGTCAGAAAAACTGAGGGTCAGAGGATCTTATCGAGTTCCGACGCCAGTACACTACCCTGGGTAACTCCCATGAAGCGCTTTACTTCAGTCCCATCTTTCTGGATAATCAGCGTTGGGACAGCATGTATGCCGTATTTGGAAGCCATTTCCTGGTTTTCATCCACATCGACAACTTTGAACTCAACCTTATCCCCGTACTTTTTCTCAAGCTCTTCAAGAATTGGTTTTTGCATTCTGCAAGGTCCACACCATGTTGCGGAAAAGTCCAATAACATTGGTTTCATAAAATCACCTTTATATTTTGAAATGTCTGAGAATTTCTCTATTTTTGTTTAATCCACTCCGGGAAGCATACAGAAGAGTCGTACATACACTGCCTCAAGGACCTGTACGACAAAGCTGCCGGAAACCCAATCCTGATGATAGGCGACATAAAAGCTGGATTTACCAAATACAGGGTCGGGACTCAATAATTGTATATTATCTTCGATGATGTGAAATAATTTTTCATATATTCAATTATTTCTTCCTGCTTCATCCTTCTCTCTACCGAGAATAAATCCACAGGATCTACCCTGGAATCTCCAGGTAAATTATTTCCATATCGAAGTGCAATAGTCTTATATTGATTGCTGCATTTATATTTCTATCGTGTATAATCCCACAAAAAGGATTAAGATCGATACTATCCATTGAAACTAAATTAGATAGAATTGAGATAATCTCAAACATTATACTATTTTATACTATTCTGATAATGGTTAGAAAGTGCCAGTTTATAGGTCGAAGCGTAAAACCCCGAAGTCTTTAGCTTCGTGGGATATAAGCGTCAACCTAAACAGTCAACCGTTTTTGATTATGTATATTCATATTATTCGGACTATTCTATTATTGCTATATTGTCACCACAACCAAAATGCGAAAACCAAGCTGAGGAGTTGGAGAACAGGATATAGCCTATACCTTAAGGGATCAGGAACGTTAAGCTTTTCCCATACCAGAGAGCTATATACTCCAATCCGAAGATAAAGTTTCCAGAGATAAAGCTGCTCACGAAACATCATTTATTGCTTGCGCAAGTTTGTGTTTTTCGGATTCTATTCATAATACTTCGTTTTTGTAGCTGGTCTAGTTGGGCAGAAACTAAAATTTGTAGTTTGCCAATACGTAAGTAGATCTATTTTATCATCAAAGGTTTACCAAATTTTCAAAATTATTGATAATAAGGAAGAATTATTCTATTGTTATTATATAAAATATAATTATATTTATATTTATACCCATGTAAGTTGAGGTTGAATATTTTCACTCCAATAAAAAGGAAAAAAATTAATCATTTCGAAAAATAGCTGGCGTGGGTGTATTACAGGATTAAGGAGGTTGAAGGTGAATTTGATCAGATGGTTGCATTCTGATCTTAATAAATTTATCTTCTCCAGTATGTAGCACGAGTGCTAAAAACATAAAAAGAACATCGTAAAATTATGGAGGCAAATATAATGGGAGGATATCCATTCTTTAAACACAGATTCGATGGCCGTGGCGGCTGCGGTTGGGGCGGCTATGGAGACTATGGAGGCTGTGGTGGTTATGGCGGTTATGGAGGCTGTGGCGATTATGGTGGATTTGGTGGATGTGGCTTTGGTGGCCGTTTTGGCTGTGATGACGGATTTAAAGGTCGTCGATGCGGTCACCGAAGATTCGGTGGTCGTGGCTGGGACTGTTAAGGAACCATGACTGTAGCTATCAATAATGACGCCGAGTGTGAAAAAATTAGTGTGAAAGAATTATTGAGTATGAAAAAAACATGATAACCATCTTTTCGCGGCATGAAGAACAAGTCACAGAAACTCGTTTTTCTTGAACAGATGACTATTTATTTCAGTCGAATACCCCGCTAGCTTGCTGCGGGGATGGAAACTTCCCCGGTAACCGTTGATGATAACATAATTTACCAATTCCATTTTTCGGTTACTAACTTCTGCTCAAACTAAATTGTTTAGGGTTATTATTTCCTTTAACGGAATTTCGAGCGGTGGCGCGAACATACCCCGTTGCTTGCAGCGGGGTGCGCCAGCGCAACTTTGATTTTCTTTTTTTGGGATATACTTATTATTAGAAAGGTATTGCAGACTCTCCAATGTAAGTTCCTGAAGGAATGAGATCTGGACTTGGTACTCCGTTTATTAGGTTTGCGTACTAATTCCTTCACGAAGATCAGATAACTCTAAAAAACTTTCAGTTTATTGAAGAGTACTTAAAAATAAAAATTCGCTTTTATCAGGGAACTCGTTAAGGATTCATACATTTTTCTCGCAGTTTTTATCCTTGGGCCGACCTTTTATTATGTTGCCGAAGTACATACAGCCTTCCATTGGGATCGTTGGCATATCAGGTGACTCATTTATCATGCTTACAGGAGCACCACGGATAAGCACGCACGGCACTCTTTCCCCGGCTTCTCCCATAAGGAGTTCGGCAGCCGAGACAAGGTTATCTGCTACAGCCTTGTATGTAATACGGAGAGGTTTTCCGTAGATATCGTCGGTTCCCCGCGCATCTTCCACAGGCACAAAGCCTGAAACTCCAAGTGCAATTCCTGAGCAACCAAGCCTGAGAGGCTGGGTCCTGCTGTCTCCTATAATTACCCCTAGCCTGCATGAATAACGCTTCTCAAGCCGGCTCCTGATAATCTCGGAACTTTTTCGTGGGTCTTCCGGGAGCAGGATTACATAGCCTTCAGGGGCATTAGAAGCGTCGATCCCTGCATTCGGAGCCAGAACACCTTTTGTAATTGTAAGGGCAGCTCCGGGCACACCCCCAAAAATCTCATCGCATTCCTGAAGCACGAGTTCCATTTCTCTGGGATCGATCCCGTACTGTTCCCCAAGTATCTTTGCCTTTTCGCCTGGAGTCACGCTTGCAAGCCTGACGACTCTTCTTTCCGCAGTGCCAACTGCAGATTCTGCAAGTACGAAAATATCCCCGTCAATAGGGACAAGCCCTGCTTCCTCCAGAGCCTTATCTAAAATCTGTACGATATCATCCCCTTCCCTTATAATAGGGGTCTTAATTCCAAACATCTGGATGGAAGTATTTTCTGAACTCATACTCTGCTGCCTTTAGGAGTTAATGACTAGATTGGTTTGCTGAATCTAAAATAAATGCGAAATCAAATCGTAAAATGCCGGAAGATATTGATAAATGTATCCGACAGCTCCCAAAAAGATGTGGGGAGGTATTCAAAAAGATGTGAGGAGGTATTCAAAAAGATGTGAGAAAATGTCCAAAGGATTCGAGAAGATATCCAGATAAAGTGCTTGATAAGAATAAAAGCCTGAGGAAAATACAGGAAGTAAAAAATCTTACCGCTGAAAAAGAGGAAAAAGAGTCTTCCGGGATAGAGAGTGATTCAAACCTTTACGAGAATTATTTCCCGGAAATTCCAGCCATAGAAAGCAGTCTTGCTGTATTTTTATGAGAGCCTACAGGCATAATATGAACCCCTCTTGAGAGTTTCATAAGCTCCTTTATAGTCTCTGAAGCTATTGAAAGACCTTCTTCGACAGGATCAGGTGCATCTTTTACACGAAGCATAACTTCTTCAGGCACACGAATTCCCGAAATATTCTTGTTCATGAATTTAGCCATACCCAGAGATTTTAGAGGAATCAAGCCTGCAATTACAGGCACTTCAAGGTGGTTTATAGCCTCCATAAACTCCTCAAACATGCCCACATCATAAACTGCCTGAGTCTGGATAAAGTCAGCTCCACACCTGACTTTTTTTTCAAGCTTTATGAGTTGCAAAGGTTTTTCAGGGTCTATACCAGAAACCGCACCTGCACAGAAAGAGGTCCCTCCATCCAGCTGGTTTCCTGCAAAATTAATGCCTGAGTCAAGCTTCCGTACAAGTTGCAGGAGCTGTACGGAATCAAGATCGTATACAGGTTTTGAACCTGGGTGATCTCCACACGAAGGAAAATCTCCTGTCATCACACAGATGTTCCTGATGCCCATAGCATACGCTCCGAGAAGATCGGACTGAAGTCCTATCCTGTTCCTGTCCCGGCAGGTGAGCTGCATAATAGGCTCGTGCCCATCATCAAGTAGAAGCTTGCTAAAAGCCAGGGAGCTCATGTGCATAATTGAGCACTGATTGTCCGTAACATTTATAGCATCTGCAATACCTTTGAGCTGGCGAGCATCTTCGAGGGAAACTGAGAATTTTGTGCCCTTAGGAGGGGAGACTTCAGCAGTAACCAGAAATTTGCTGGAATTCAGTTTTTCACGAAAATTAAAGAGCATTGAGTAGAATATTAGGGATGAAATTATTTAAAACCATGCTCCTGGATAGTGCATCAGTCGGTTAATATTATTTCCAAAACCTTTAATCTGCATCATCCTGTTTTTGCATAGTCCAGTGAGGTTTGCAGTTCAGTAAGGTTATAGCAGACATGCGTTGATGCACAAATATATGCATTTTAAGCACTGGAAAAAATCTGATTAAAATATTGAATAAAAACTGTAAATGAGTTTAGTCAACTCTATGCTCCTGAGGGGCATGAACTGTGTAAAGGAGATCAAGCCTATTGATTTTTTTCAACCTATTATAAATCAAAGTCCATACACAGTCGTTCTCTCTGTTGACTTCGCACATCCCGTCAATAGCTCCCCCACAGGGCCCGTTTAGAAGTCCTTTTGGGCACCGTGATTTAGGACAGATTCCTCCAAATTCACCAATTGTGCATTTTCCACACATTATGCACTGGCCTAAAAGCAGCTTACCTTCGCTTGAACCTCCCAGAGAAAGCGTATCATTTGAGCCGAATACAGGCACCTCCGTAACACCGGCAACCGTTGAAACTCCACTACCGCAGCCCATAACCAGAATACAGCGTGCCTCAGTTATTTTTTCATTTTTCTGGACCAGGGAGTCAAAAGACCGGACACTGCAGGCTGCTGTGGGAAGAGCCCAGCCCACTACATGCTTTCCGTTTTTCTCAAGCTGTCTGATCATCTCAAGCACTTCGGGTTCTCCACCAGTCTTCAGTTTTGCAGCGCAGACATTGCATCCGATAATAAATATGTCATCTTCGTCCTGTAACAGGGCCAGGATTTCTTCAAGGGGTTTTGCTGAAGTTATAATCATAACTACCTCAAATATCGATATTCCAGATCGCTCCGCTTTGCAATACATTCGCGGATCATTTCGGCAATAAGTGGTAGGGAGCGCGCCTGCCCTTCAAGTTTCCTGGCAAGGCGTCCAAGCTGAAGCAGAGTGCCCATTACAAGCACATCAGTCATCTCCGTTTCGTGGGAAACTGCATTCCTTGTCAGGGCTGCATCTCCTCCTCGGGCAAGTATCTCCTGTTTTATTATCAAAGCCTCTGTGGTCGTAAGATTACGAATTTTCAGCATAAGATGGATACTTTTATTCTGCATTACCTTTGAGCCTATTGTGGTAACTCCAAGTTTCCGCATTGCAATGGCTGCATCCTGTGGTGTCTTTACCTCGACCACAGAGACCTCATACCTGCCCTCTTTTACTATACTTGGCCTGCTCCTGATAGCTCCTGAAAACTTTACAACATCAACGGTCTCAGGTACATCATGCGTACGGACGATATGAGCACCTTTGTAGACTGCAATAGCTGTTGCAGCCAGGCTGCCATAGAGCCTTTCAGTTGCAGGTTTTCCAAGTACATCTCCTATGAAAGATTTTCTTGAGAGAGCTGCTAACAAAGGCTTTTCAAAAATTTTAAGGCGTTCAAAATCGTCAAGGGTTTCAAAGTCATAAATGGAAAGTTTTTCTTCGATCCATCTGCCGGATGCAGGGTCAAGTATGAGTTTTTCCGGATTTATGCCGCCTGCTTCAGCGGCCTGTATGATAGAATCAAGAGATTCGATAATAGCATCCATTCCGAGAGGATCACCCGGTACTTTATTTGAGGCCATGACAACAGCAGGACATCCGTAATCTGCCACTACTTCAATCATTCTGGGGTCTGCTGTAAAACCGGAAACATCATTTATGATATCAGCTCCCCTTTTAAGGGCCTCTTCTGCGATTTCAGAAAACATCGTATCCACGGAAATCACAGCATCCACATTGCCTTCAAGTGCTTCAAGCACTGGCAAAATACGTTCAAGTTCCTGTTTCCTGCTAATGGGCTCGGCATGTAACCAGGTTGAACGAGCTCCTAGATCCAGAAAGGTTGCTCCTTCCTCAACCATTTTTTGAGCTGTCTTAAGCGCGGAATCCGGACTTACGACCGAATTTCCGTAAAAGGATTCAGGACTAAAGTTAATAATACCCATAACATGTGTAGGGTATCGATCTCCTATTTTTATACCACAGATTTCAGTATCAACAACCATTTTTGACAACCAGGATCTATAAGTTTCAATTAAAATAACGCTAGCTAACGCTTAATAGACATTGGTAAATAGATACTAAGGAAGCCGGCTTTACAGAGCTATCTCGCTGTCGGAGATTTCAACGATATGTCTTTAAATCGCGAAAATAGAGTTTATTCCGCTTTTACTACATTCCGTGAAAAATCTTTATATTCCGTCCGCAGAGGCTTCCAAACAGGGAGAGTTTATTTATCGCTTATTATCAGGATTGGACAAATAATCACTATAATCATATATTAATTAATACATATAAACTGATTTTATCAGGTATACTTGTTTAAGGCATGTTTAAGACGCGTTAAAGCAGGTTTCAAGCCTTGCTGTAAGCCTCATTTTGCCGACTGAACACTATTTTAGTAATGAGATTATAAGTTTAAACTCAATTATTATTTTGAATATTATTTATTGACAGTAAACGTCATTGTAATATTATAAGCTTCAATAATACATAAAAATATTGATGTGTAGGATTGATCTGGTACAATTAGGAAAGCAGTGTCGTACGTTAATTTATAAATTGTCTTTAAAAATAACTACTTATATTGCAAACTAACAAGATAGAGAGAATAAGATTGATTTTCCTGATCCGGTACAATTGGGAAATACAACGTTTCTTGCTTTAGTGTAAATTATTTTTACCAAATCTAGTGCATTGATTCCAAAGTATGCCCAAAATGAATTTTTTGAAAACCACGGAAGACACGGAAGACACAGAAATAAGTAGTAAAGGTGTGTTTCTTCCGTGCTTTCCGTGTTTTCCGTAGTTGTAATATCCAGATCAAATCACTCTGTCACCGGCTGTGTTTTCCGTGTTACAGAATTCCATGTGACTTTAAAATAATACCTGCGTCATATGCTGTAATTGTTTTCTTATCATTGTATCTATTTGAAAATCGATGCAATAGAAACAGTACCCGAAAACAAAAGTGTCATCAAAAACAAAAATCTCAAAAATGATTAAAAGACCTGATAAAAAGGCCTTACTAAAGAAGTTTTAAAAATTCGTTTCTGCACATCTAAGCACATGCTTCATCAGCATGGCAACTGTCAGAGGGCCTACACCACCAGGAACAGGAGTGATTAGGGCTGCCTTTTTGATCACGTTTTCGAAGTCTACGTCTCCGTATACGCCATCTTTTTCCTTGGTAATACCCACGTCAAAGATTACTGCACCTTCCTTTACCATGTCGGCTTTGATAAGGTGTTTGACTCCAGTCGCAACCACCAGAATATCTGCGTCAAGAGTGTATTTCTTAAGGTCATCTGTAAATACATGACAAACCGAAACTGTTGCATTCCGGTTAAGGAACATTGCTGCCAATGGTTTTCCGACAACATTGCTGTGCCCGACAATAACCACGTTTTTGCCCTTGATAGGCACGTTATATTCTTCAAGCGCTCGGATAACTCCATGTGGAGTACATGGAACAAGCTCTTCATCCCCTATCATTAGTTTTCCCATGTTGTAAGGGTGAAAGCCATCCGCGTCTTTCTCAGGGGCTATGGCTTCCATTGCTTCCTGAGGGAAGAGGTGTTTCGGAAGTGGGAGTTGAAGTAAAATTCCATGCACATTCTTATCTTTGTTAAGGGTATTGATCAGGGAGATAAGTTCCTCCTGACTGGTTTCTGCCGGAAGAAAGTGGTCTTCTGCCTGAATTCCCACACGTTCGCAGGCTCTGTGTTTCAGGCGGACGTACATTTTAGAAGCCGGATCGTCGCCAACAAGGATGGTAGCAAGTCCAGGCGTAACTCCCCGGTCACTTTTCAGAGCTTCAACTCCAGACGCCACTTCAGCTTCAATTTTCTTTGCAAGAACTTTCCCATCTATAATTCGTGATTCATACCCTTCATCTAACATTGGTAAAACATCCCACTTCTTTGATTAACAATAAACCGGGAACCTTGAACAGAGTTCTCTGACCTTGTCACTTGTTTCCGACAGAATCTTATCGTTTTCTGAGTTTGTGATTGCGGTCTCAATATAGTCGGCAATTAATTCCATTTCCGTTTCCTTCATACCCCTTGTGGTACAGGCAGGGGTTCCGAGCCTTACGCCGCTTGTGATAAAGGGACTGCGAGTCTCAAAGGGTACCGTGTTTTTGTTTGCAATAATCCCAGCTTTGCTCAGGGCGGCTTCTGCATCCTTGCCTGTTATATTCATATTATTGAGATTGACAAGCATAAGATGGTTATCAGTGTCACCAGAGACCATATCAAAACCCTTCTCTTTCAGGCATTTGCAGAGTGTTTTTGCGTTCTTTACGGTCTGAACCTGATCCTGTTTGAACTTCTCACTCATTGCTTCTTTAAAGGCTACTGCCTTTCCAGCTATAACGTGCATGAGAGGTCCGCCCTGAAGGCCGGGGAAAACCGCTTTGTTAATTCCAGTCGCAAGTTCTTCTGTCCTGGAGATAATAATTCCGCCTCTTGGGCCCCGGAGAGTTTTGTGGGTTGTGCTGGTAACAAAGTCCGCATAAGGTACAGGACTCGGGTGCACACCTGCAACTACAAGACCTGCAATGTGAGCAATATCTGCAAGCAAATAGGCTCCGACCTCATCAGCAATTTCCCGGAACTGCTTGAAATCTATTTCACGAGGATAAGCTGAAGCCCCGCAAACAATCATTTGCGGTTTGTTTTCCTTTGCTTTTTTCATAAGTTCGGAATAGTCCAGCATCTCGGTCTTTTTACTGACCCCGTAAGGCACAATATTAAAGAGCTTTCCTGAAAAACTCACAGGGCTGCCGTGAGAAAGATGCCCACCGTGAGAGAGATCCATGGACATGATGGTATCTCCGGGATGTAAAACCGAGAAATAGACAGCCATATTAGCTCCAGAACCAGAGTGGGGCTGGACGTTTACGTAATTTGCGTTAAAGATTTTCTTTGCTCTGGCAACCGCGAGATCCTCGGCAATGTCCACGAAATCGCAGCCGCCATAGTACCGCTTGCCGGAATATCCTTCGGCATATTTATTGGTGAGAACTGATCCCTGTGCTTCCATAACGGCTTTGCTCGCATAATTTTCAGATGCGATAAGGTTCAGTTTATATTCCTGGCGTTCGGCTTCTTTTTTTATAGCCTCGAACAATTCCGGATCAATTTTTTCAATATAAGACATTATGTCACCTGTAACCTATTCCTTTAAAATCTTTCAAAATCAAGAGTTTTTGTGGCTTGGATTGATGGGTTGATTAATGCTAACATGTGCATGTATACAGGAGCTACCTTCCAGATTGGATAGTTACTCAAAAGGCTGGCGTTCAGCGATAAAACCGCCGAATAATGGGGAGTGTGATTAAACAGACTCTATAACCTTCCTGATGGGATTTTTCATTCTGAAGTTTCAAAACTTTCGGTAAAAAGTTCCTGGATATCTTGAAGATAGGAAATTTCGAAACCCGAAAAGCCCTTATGGTCTATATGGTTTCGTGGAATACCTATAAGTTTGGAATATTTATAACTATCAGGGATTAAAGAAGTTATTAATCGGTAAAATCTATTCCGGTTTTATATGATATTAAGCGTTTACTCAAGTCTCGGTTACTACGTTTCTACCCTCAATTTTAAGTTTACCATCGGTAAAGAGCCTGACTGCTTCAGGGTAGATAACGTGTTCTTGCTCCAAAATTCTAGCAGTAAGGGTTTCTTCCGTATCCCCGGTAAGTACAGGCACGCACTTCTGGATGATTATTGGCCCTGAGTCCAGCCCTTCGTCGACAAAATGCACTGTACAACCTGCAACTTTTACTCCGTATTCAAAAGCCTGCTTCTGGGCGTGAAGTCCTTTGAAGGCCGGAAGAAGAGAAGGATGGATGTTCATAATCCTGTCCCTGTAAGCCTTAATTATCTCATTTCCTAAAATCCGGAAGTAACCTGCAAGCAAAAGAAGGTCCGTATCATACTGGCTCAAAACATTCAAGATAGCTTTATCATATTCATTCCGGTCATACTTTCCCGGATCAAGGAAAACCGCGTTTATTCCGTTATTTCTTGCACGTTCGAGCGCGTAAGCATTTGCTTTATTGGAAATAACCACATTAATTGTTGCATTCTTTATGTAGCCCTTATCAATGCTGTCCATAATCGCCTGGAGATTCGAACCCCTTCCAGAAACCAGCACTGCAATTTTTACAGTCATCGAAGCTTTTAGATTGAAACAGTGCTATATTAGGGTTTTGGAACAAACTTTTCGCCGGTTGGGTCAAAACCATTGCGCCGGTTTATCAAAACCGTTGCGCCAGTTTATCACGCCGATAGGGTTTGGGGATAAGATTTTCAAACTCAAACGTTTCTCGGGGTTTTCGGTCAAGCCTTTTTTTAAAAGGCTTGCAGGCAAACAGTTTTTTAAAAAAGGTTTGCGGGACGCGGGCGGTGGAAACCTGGTTTTTACTTTTCTTCGTGAGTTTCTCTACGTTCCTCTATAAAGTTAAGGAGTTCCTGAGAATCACTTATTTTGTCAAGTTCTTTTTTCTCGATCATAACCGTGTTTTCTACGGATTTTATTTTTGAGTGCCCGTTAATGATAAATACGGATTGAGTCTCGGTGACGCAGGAAATACTGCTCATTAAATGAGCCCTTTTGACCACGGTCGTATTGAATTCACTGACTCCTGTAAGGATCACTGAGGATTCGTCCCGTGAAATGGCTTTGAAAGGAGCCTGGGCAGTATGAAGGACGTCATAGCCAAGCATGGAAATTGTGTTAAGGATCAAATCTTCCGGTAAAAGCGTACAGGGTTTTTCCTGGGTTTCGGTTATGGATTCTGCTTTCTTCCGGGGCTTCCTGCTCCCACAGGATTTCAGGATATTTATGGGCTTTGCAAGCTCAACCCCAAAGATATCTTCCAGCTGGAGTACGACATCTATCGATGCGTCCATGCCTTCTTCTTCGTATTTGCTGATAGTTCTCCTCGAAACCCCTACCATGGAGGCAAGAGTCCCAAGAGACATTGACTGACCTGTCCTGGCTTTTTTAAGGATGTCTCCTTCTATGGAGACATATAACCCGCCCGGAGCTGCTGAAACAAGAGGAGGAACATTTTCAATAAAGTAGTCGTAAAGAGTCTGCACGTTCAGGGCGAGAATATCATAACGCATATATACAACGCTATCTTCAAGCATCTGGTCTCTGGTCTTTGCCCCCACAACAATAGCAGAGCCCCCAAGGTATTCGGCAAGGTACTTCATCTCCCTGGCAGTTTCTTCATTCAGGCCGTCAATATTAAATAAAACCTTGCAAAGTAATAGTGTTTCATCTTTCCGTGCGGCAACATCAAAGCTCCTCGGACGAATATTACAGCGATCGGAGAGTGCAAAACCCGCACGTGCTAATACATCGATAATTTGATGTATGAGAACCTCTTTTGTCATTCCAGTATCAATCTCTGTTTGAACATCTATATATATTTTTCTTTACTTTTGACAATCCTAACAGTAGAAAAAAACGTCAGGGAGTAACGAAAACTGTAATTGTCCGAAGCATATCTGGAAAATTAAAAGGCAAAAACTGGAACCGAAAAAATGATTATCGGAATTGATGATACCGACTCAAACGAAGGAATGTGCACAACATATCTGGGGGCTCTGCTGCTGGACGAACTTCAGGCATACGGAACTGTAGAGGCTCGTCCACTCCTTATACGCCTGAATCCGACTATCCCCTACAAAACAAGAGGAAATGCTGCAGTAGCGCTGAAACTCAAGACCGACTGCCCTGAAAAAGTAATTGCTCATGTTGTGTCCAGAATAGAAGAGTTTGCACGTATGGAATGCGAAAAAACTAACCCCGGCGCAGTTTTTATCCCGGAAAAAGCTTACGAAAAGCTCAAGCCCGTCCTCAGGAACTTTCTGGAGAAAGCCGTAAAGGAAGTGATCGAAATAGAGGAGGCAAAAAGCCTTATCTCGGAATCCGGGGTTCCTTCAAAGGGCTTCAAAAATGGAAGGGGACTGATAGGCGCCCTTGCAGCATGTGGGGCTATGCTTAACCTCGAAGAATGGGATTACACTTTCGAGTACCTGGCATACAGACAGAAAGAAAAATGGGGAACCCCACGCGAGATCGAAAAGGAAAGTTTCTTTGAGGCAGACAGGAAGACTTATCCTGATACCTGGGACACCGTGGACCTTAAAAACAGACTTGTTGTCTGTGTATCTCACTCGGCAGATCCCGTGCTTTTCGGGATCAGAGGGAAAAATCCATCCATAGTTACAAAAGCTGTATCCCTGATCAGGGCTGAACCCGTAGAACGTTTTGCCATATACAGAACAAATCAGGGTACTGATATGCACCTGATTTCCGCAGAAAGTATTGCAGAAATAAGGGATATGCACTCTTACACGCTCGAAGGCACAGTCTCGGCAGTTCCAGAAACTATTCATGGAGGGCACGTTATTTTTCCCATCCAGGATAAAGAGGGAAACGAAATTGACTGCGCAGCCTTCGAACCCACAAAGAATTTCCGGTTGCTTATAAGGAAACTCAGACCCGGAGATAGAATTGTAGTATCTGGAAGTGTAAATTCCAGAACTCTCAACATCGAAAAAATAGAGATAAAAAAGCTCGCTCCCCTTTACAGGGAAGAAAACCCGGTATGTCCAACCTGCGGAAAGCATATGAAATCATCAGGCCAAAACCAGGGTTTCCGCTGTAAAAAATGCGGAACTCAAGCTACCTCAAAAATCCTGTGTGAAACAAAAAGAAACCTTACAGCAGGATTATATGAAGTCCCGCCTTGCGCCCGTCGACATCTTGCAAAACCTCTTGTAAGGGAACAGAAATCCGATCTAGAGATCCACCCTGCCCGCTAAGAAAAAATAGGGCTAAAAAAGCCCGTTAAACAAATTATAACCACAGAAAAGCTGCCTATTTATATATCAATCCGCTTGACCACAAACGCGCGCCGTTTGATCACGCCGACAATGACGTTTTTGATCAAACTTTTTTTGAAAAGGTTTACGGTCAAGCCTTTTTTGAAAAGGTTTTTGATCAAACTTTTTTTGAAAAAGTTTGCGCTTAAGCCTTTTTTCAAAAGGCTTGCGGGGAAGCAGTTTTTTGAAAAGGGTCACGGGAATCGGACGGGGATTAGGGTAACTTAGTTGGGTGGTACCGGAGGAGCATTTCTTTTATGCTCACCTCTCTCTATACGGTTCATGACCGAATTCAGCTGTTCTGCAGAAATCCCGATAGTGTTCAGAATAGTTTCAGGATCTTCTTTCTGTTCAAGCTTTTTGAGTACCTCATCTACTTTTAAATAAGAAATCCCAAGTTCGGCTTCATCGGTCTGGCCTGCCCAGAGACCTGCTGAGGGTTTTTTCGTGATAAGAGAATCAGGAACCCCTAGCCTGCGAGAAAGCTCCCATACCTCGGTTTTGTAAAGTCCACCTATGGGTTCGAGATCAACGCCTCCATCTCCGTATTTCGTGAAGTAGCCAAGCAAGATCTCGGTTTTATTGCCGGTTCCTATAACCATACGGTTCATCCGGTTTGCATGGAAGTAAAGGAGAGACATCCTGATTCTTGCTTTCAGGTTGCCCATGGAGAGCCGATCTGTAGATTCACTCTCAGGGACTGCAGCCATGAAAGCTGAGATAATTCCTGAAATGTCAATTGTCTGAAACTCAATTCCCAGCCAGTCTGCAAGAGTTTTTGCGTCTTTGCTGTCTTCAGAAGGGGTCAGGCCGGATTCGGGCATATGGATTCCGAGCACTTTATCTTTTCCCAGAGCTTTTACGGTAAGCGTTGCGGCAAGGGCTGAGTCTATTCCCCCACTAATGCCTACAACAGCTCCGTCTACACCTGCTTTACGGGTTTCATTCCGGATAAAATCAATAATCCTGTTCTGCGCGATTTCAAGGTTCATGCTGTCAATTCCTTGGTACTCATCAGGCATATAATTTAAATGGCCTTAAGATCCTGAAAATTCAAGATCCTGAGGTAGTAGATTCGAAAGACATCAGGTTTAAATCACTATTCAGATTTAAATGACTATTTTGACGATTAAACAATTTTATACACAGAAGTTACAGATATATAAAACCTCAGAGGAAAAATGGAGTTATGGTAAACTTATTTAATAAATGGAAGGTATAGGAGTAATATATGCCTGGTAATATAATATAAATAACTGATTATCAAATGTACTTCTAACCAATAACTGATTATCAAATGTACTTCTAACCAATAACTGATTATCAAATGTACTTCCAATCAATAACTGATTACCAAATGTACTTCTAACCAATAACTGATTATCAAATGTACTTCTAACCAATAACTGATTATCAAATGCGCCTCTAACCGACAAATTATTATTCGGATAGGGTTACAGGTTATAAAGGGGGTTTCTCTGGATAGGAAGACTGGACAGAAAATTCAAGGCATAAAAGTTCCATTACAAACCCTCCGGGGTGAAAATCTACCTTATCAAAGGCATTGAAATAAAAAGACGTCTAATATACAAAACGGGTAGCTCCATAATGTGCAGTCCGAAAAAATTGGAAAACCCGGTGTCCGTTTATTTTATACAATTATTGAAATAAAAGTTATAATCAAAAAGACAACTATTTTCGGGATGATCTATGGAAGAAATACAGTTGAAGGTTGAAAAAGCATATCCTATCGACCTTGGAAGAGGAATTATCCGACTTGACCC
>Ga0268263_1001087_pt1 | contig 27827 bp, 18 predicted proteins | sample Biomet5_FD_190358 | JGI IMG/M metagenome (GOLD analysis project Ga0268263, IMG submission 190358) | Microbial communities from bioreactor (seeded with sewage sludge) at LBNL, California, USA - Biofuel metagenome 5 (SPAdes) (version 4) | ecosystem: Engineered > Bioreactor > Anaerobic >... | reverse complement strand
CACCGCATGGTGAGAAATTTCCTGAAAGGAGTGCTCGGTGACGCCATCAACCTGTTCATGGCCGCCGCAGCCTTCAACTTCAGGAAGTGGATGTGCAAGCTGGCGCATCTTTTTGCTCTCATCCTGTTGTGGCTGTGTGGCGAGACAAGAGATGATCTCGTCGCACAATCCGTCGGATAACGCCGAAAACACGTTTTTTCAGGACCGACTAACTACCGTCTCACAAACCTGGAAAACGGGACAAGGAGCAACTCGAGAGAATTACGCAGCAGTCTCCACTAAAACGGCTCATCCTCATGACCGACCTCCTGGCCGAGTCACGAACTTCTAACTGGGATACTTTTTGGGGGAAAGGTCACTTCGTCAGGTGGTTGTGGACGCTGACAAAGATATCGCGCCAATCCAGATCGAGCACGAAGCTGCGATACGGCAGAGCGCGCACCGTCACACCCGCCTCGCGCAAGGCCGTGGCCAAGGACTCGGGCGTAAACCCCGACGCGTGGCTTGCCGCCGGTTCCCCGAACAACGGGTTTTCCCCCACGAGCAGGGTGCCGCCCCGGGCCAGAAATCCGCCGGCCGCCTGCTGCAGGGCCGTAAGCGTCCCCGGCGTCCAGGTGCGATGATCGATCACCACCAGGGTCGTTTCCGTTTCTTCCAGAAGGGCTGTCAACGCTTCGGGCGTTTGCACGGCTGCGACGGGATGGCATCGGGCCCGGGCGCACCAGGGCCCGATGTGACGCACCAGTCCGTCATCGTCGGAAAGCAGCGCGAGTCCGGGGCGTTGCTGCACGAGCCCCGAGCTGCCGCAAAGCTTCATGACCGAGCGGGAAAACGGCGTCGCACCGCAGTCCGGGCAGCGGCCGTCCTCGAAGGCCGGTCCGGTCCAGCCACACAGGTTGCAGGCGCGGACCCGGGCGGCCGCCAGGGCGTCGGCGCGCGCGGCCTCCGGCAAGGTCAACGGGTGGGCGGCCACGATGGTTTCGTCCAGCACGGCGGTCAGGGTCGGGCGAGTCTTGACCGTGAAGCTGGCGATGCCAGGGATGTGGCCCAGGGTCCAGCCGCAGCTTTCCAGATAATAGGAATATTCGATGTCCATGCCGCCGTGGGGCACGTTGTCGCTGAAACCGCCGTCCCGTTCGAAGGCTTCGCGGCGCAGGATGTACACCCCCCCCTGGACGTGGCCGAACGGCCGGTCGGGATGTTCCCGGGCGAATTCGGGATTACGGAAGTCGGCAAACTGCGGATGCGTGACGTAGCTTTTGCCGTCGTGATAGCGCGGCATGTGGATCACGTGCCCGGCGATGCCCGTCTCGGGGTGGGCGTCCATGAAGCGAACCAGATCCCGTTCCCAGCCATATTGCAGGACAAAGCCCTCGTTGCTGCACACGTAGAGGATGTATTTGCCCTGACCGGCGGCGGCACCGATGTTGGTGGCCGGGCCGCACAGAATGTTTTCGGGCAGGGCGATGAAGACGAAGTTTTCCCGTTTGCCGAACAGCTGTTGCAGACCGGTCGTGAACTCCGGATCGCTGTTATTGTCCACCACGATGAGCCTGAAGTTCAAGGTGGTGTATTTGTAGATCCGTTCGATGATGGCGCTCGTCAACTCCAACCCCGACGGGTTGTTCACATTGTAGGTCACCAGGACGATATCCAGGGTCGTGCGCTGCCAGATGTTGGTCAGGGTGTGCATCGTCTTTGGAATGTTGGCGAAGCGTTGGGCGGTTTCCCGGGCCGTGTCCACGATGTGCCGGAGCCGGACGGGATCGCAGGCCAGGGCCCGGCGGATGGCGGCGGCCAGATCGCCGGCGTCGCGGGGCGTGGCCATGAAGCCGGAAAAACCGTCCTTGATCAATTCGCCGATGTTGCTCACGGCCGTGCTGACCACGGGAATACCGGCGGACATGGCCTCGAGGAGCACCGTGGGCAGCCCGTCCATGTCCCCGTCCGCGGCGCGCACGCAGGGCATGGCGAACAGGTCGGCCTCGTCGTAGGCCTGGGCCACCGCGTCCATGTCGCCGAGCACCCCGGGGAAGGCCAGGTTGGCCAGCCCCGCCGCCTGCTCCCGAAGCGCGTCCTCCAGGGGGCCGTATCCGTAAAGGCGGAAGTCCACTTCGGGCAATAGCCGCGCCGCCTCGACCAGATAGGTGTAGCCCTTCTTTTCGATGAAGCGGCCGATGGCGATGACCAGCGGTCGGGAACGTTGTGTCCGCTGCGTCCGTTCCCGGAACGGAAACGGCAGGGAGGCTTGCCGTTCCATGACGATCTTGTCCGCCGGCACGCCCGCCGCGAGCAGGATGTCGCGATGGCACAGCCCCAGGGTGATCACCTTGAGGCACAGGGGGCTGTTGGTGACTTCGGCGAGTTTGTTCCGCTTGACGTTGTCCTGGTGGCAAATGTCCACCGCGTGGACCATGAACGTGAAGGACAGGCCCTCCGCGGTGGCGGCCGGATAGGCGAGCAGGGCCGTGGCCGGATAGGCGAAATGGCCGTGCACGGTGTTGCGGCCGTGCAGGCGCAGGTAATTGCGCAACTCGTCCACGCCCTCCACATGGTAGGACGGGATGTCGTAATCGAGCGTTGCCGCCTTGTCCGGCTCCTTCATGAAATAGACGTTCACGTCGTAGCCGTTCTGGACCAGCCAGCGCAGTTCGTTGAGCACGAAGGTCTGGGACAGCGCCGGGAAATCCCACAGCACGTAAGCCAGCTTGAGCGCCTCCTTGGGAAGGTCGCTCCGTTCCTCGACCTCGGTTTCCGCAACCGCCATGGGCTCGGACGCCTGGATCTCCCGCCGTTCGGCCAGGAACGCCAGGAGACGTGTTTTCAGTTCGCCGGCGATTGGGGCGAAATGCTCGGCGAACAGGCTTTGCAGGAGCAGCTTGCGTTCCACACCCTCGATTTCGTCTGTCACGGCGCTGGTGGCGGTCAGGGGCAGGACCGGAATGTCGCCCAGGCGGCGCACTTGGTCGGCGGCCCGTTCGTCGGGCACCAGGGCCAGGTCGAAAGAGGAAACGAGCCGCGGCGACAGGGCCAGGGGCGAACACAGCACGACCAGAATCCGGGGTTGGAAGCTTTGCTGCTGGGGCAGCTGGCCGACCTGGTCGATCTCGGTGAAGACGAAATGGAAATCGGCCCCGATGTTGCGGCCGAAACTGATATGGGTTTTGTCGGTGATGTCCACGAACAGGTCCGGACCGTGCAGGTGGAGCCGGAACTGGTCGAGGATCGATCCGAAATGGTCCTGCGGTTTCGGGAGATGGACCGCTGCCCGCAGGCAGGCGAAGGCCTCCCGGATGGCGGCGCAGGCCTCCCGGGCGCGATGGGCGTAGGTGTGCGCCCCGAGGACCGTGTCCTGCAACCGGCGCACCAGGGCGGTCCGGGCCTCGGGATCGCCCAGATAGCGGTTCAAAAGCGCGGTGAGTTCGTCTTGGGAGGTGTAGACGGGAAGTTCGCCGTCGAAGAGGTCGTTGTTGGCTTCCCGGCTGTTGGTGATCACCAGTTTCCCGGCGGCCAGGGCGTCGAAGACGCGGCTGTTGGCCGATCCCCATTCCAGGGTGGTGTGGTTGGCGTCGTCGATGACGACGTGCGTCGAGGCGTACACGTCGGGCATGCGCGCGTAGGGGAGCGGTCCCCGGTACAGGGCCGCGAAGCGTTCGAACGTCTCCCAGTTGGAACCGAAGATGGCGCCCGTGTACGGAACGGAATCCGGGTCCAGCTGGGTGGCGATCTGCCGGTCCGAACCGAAATAGCTGCCGGTGAAACAATAGTCCGAGGCCAGTTCCGGCCGGGACACGCCATGGCGGAAGGATTCCGGATTCGTCGCGATGCGGATGACGCGCACGGGGGCGTCGGTCTTGGCCGCGAAGGCCTTGCGGGCCTTTTCCGAAGAGACCCAGACCTGATCGTACTTGCCCAGGAACGGGTTGACGATCCAGCGGTCAAACCAGTTGCGGATCCAGGCGATGAGGATCAGGTGGGGATTGGCGCTTTGCACCTTCTCGATCCGGAAGGTCTCCACCAGGGCGATGGCCACGTCAAAGGGTTGGAGATCGTTCCAGTGCTCCTGGGGCACGAAATAGAAATCCCAGTCGGCCTCCCGGCTCATGAAGGCCACGAGTTCCTTGGCCGTGAAGTAGTCGCCGCAGGCCGTCTCGTCCCGGGCTTCGCTCACCAAAAAGGCCACCCGCACCGGGTGGGAGCGGTAAAAGACGGTGCCGTCCAGGCGTTCGCGGCGGAACTGGTGGTTCAGGTAGCCGCCGACGCGTTCGTTGAGGACCAGGCGGTTTTTTCCCCGTCCCTCCTGGAGGGTTCGTTCGCCGCTGACCTGCTGGATGGAGGCGCTGCGCAGGTGGAACGCGCGCAGGTGCCCGGCGCAAACGACCTTTTTGCCGAGCCTGGCCGTGACCGCCAGGGACAGGTCGACATCCTCGTAGCCGTAAAAATAGCGTTCGGAGAACCCGCCGACCGCGAAAAAATCCTCGCGTCGCAGCATCATCGCCGCGGCGGTGACGCCGGGGACCACGCGCGGCAGGGCCGGCACGCTGACCGTGGGTTCGGTGCCGCACATCTCGAAGGGGAGAAACGGCCGGTCCCAATAGTCCGAGGCGAACTTGATACCCAGGTGCTGGGTCCGCTCCAGGGAGAAACCGAAGCCGGACAGGCTGGCCTCGGCCTCGGCGAACTGGTGCGGTGCGTAGTCCAGGCGCAGGCCGACCATGCCGATGGCGGGGTCCTGGAAAAAGGCGGCCATGCCGCCGAGGATGTCCTGGCAGAATTCGATGTCGTTGTTGAGGAGAAACAGCAGGGGCGCGTCGGTGAGCGAGGCGCCGTAGTTGTTCGACGCGGAATACGAATGGTTTCTGCGCCGGGGGACGAAGCGGATGGTCAGCTTTTCGCTCCAGGCCGCGCAGACCGCCTTGGAATTGTCCGCGGAAATGTGGTCGATGATGATGAATTCATAATTTTCCCAGGTATTGTTCTGGGAAAAACTGGAAAAGAGCGTCTCCAGGAAGTCGGCGCCGTTGCGGTTGAGCACGACGATGCCGATCTTCGGTGCGTCCGGCCTCGGGGCGGGGATGGGCAGCGTTTCGGACGCGAAGTGGGCCCGCATGATTTCATAGAGGCGTTGCGGTTGAAAACGTACCCCGGGAGGGCCGAGAAAGAAGCGGGCCGGGGTGTTGTGCAGGTCGTAGGACCCGTCGACGGAGCGCATCCACAAGACCGCGTCCTGGATCGTGGCGCCGGTGGGCTGGATGTTGAAGGAGAAACCAATGCGGCCGTTGGCCTCGGGGAAGCGCTGGCGCAGGTCGGTGCGTATCTGGTTGGCCTGGACCTTGCTGACCGGAATACCGTTGATGGAGATGCACAGGGTCGCCGGAGCCGGATAGACCGACCGGTCCACCGCCCAGCCGCTGATTTCGTTGCGGTTACACTTGTCCAGATGGCCGTCAAAGCGGGAAGCGGCGGAAAGGCTTTCCGGAAAGGCGGTCGCGCCCATGGCGGGCAGGGGAAGAGAAATGCCCGTTCCGGCGAGCGCCACCGCAAGCTTCGGGTAGTCCTTGCGGGTCAGCTGGTTCGGCAGGGGGATCATAAATCCGAAAAAACCGTTGCCGCCGTATTTGTTCTGCAGATCCGCGCGAAAAATACCGGCCAGGCCCTTGGCGAGCACCTTGCCGGCCAGCGTCACGACGATCTCGATCGGTTGGTTCGGATCGGAAAAGCGAATCGCCCAGCCCGTGATCTGCTTGGCGGTGATGTGCTCGATGTGTCCGGTGGCCGGTTCTTCGGAGGGATACGCGACCGTGCGTTCGCCGGAGCCGGGCAGCTCGAAATCGTGGGCGGCGACCTTGGCCACAATGATATGCGGTCCCACGGACAGGGGCTTGGCGAACGTATACAGGAAGGAATGCCGCCCGTCGCCGATGCCGAACTCTTCGAGATCCTGCCGGTATTGGTCGGCATGGCAGTGCGCGGCGAGCATGCCGTCGACGTAGAGATCCACCGTCAGGCGGTGGCCGCTCCTGGACTTGTCTTCGGCCCAGCCATAGACCTCCAGGGCGTTGACGACATCGAGATTGCCGCGAACCGTTGTTTTCTTCTTCCCGCCAAGCAATCCCGACAAGGCCAACGGCCACTTTTTTTTATCTTTACCCATCTTTTTCCTCATAAGGTCATGGGGAGCTTCTCGCGTCCGGTCCCGGACTCTGGAAGAATGCAAGCTTTCAAACGGTTCCCATGCAAGGGTTCAGTGACGACATGGCCTCGGGTCCTTGGGCAATGCTTTAACGGACAGATGCGCTCACGGGTGTGGTGCACGGATTTCAGGCTGGGCTGGCAACCTCGCGGCCAAGCCGCAAGGCGGAGAAGAACATGCCAGGTTGTCGCGACATTGCGCTGCGCCGGCCGCTATCGCCGCCGCAGGCGGAAACGGCACGGACGTGCTGGACACGTTGTCAAAGGGGGTTGCGGTGTTTCGGAACGGCTTGCGCGCAGGAAAGAGACGCGCAAGGGGACGGCATCCGCTCGCGTTTGTACATCGTATCCCTTGCCGGCAATCACTAATCTGCTCGGCGATCGTATCTGCGTAAGCCTGCCAGAGTCTGCGGCATGGTCACCTGTGAGAACACATCGCCCCCAAAACGATCCAGGACAGCAAGCATTCTGGGCGAGGACCGACCTTCGCCTTTCCGCTGTCGCAAGCCTGGCAACTGTCAGATACAATAGAGACAAAACCTAACTAAAATGAAATACTTTTCTTTAATACGACATTATTGTAATATGATTCCGCCTCTGACTTGCTCTCAAATCGCGTGAGATGCCCGTCGTCGAGGACGCAAAAAAAATCACAATACTCTTTGACGACCCCCATAAAGTGGGAAACCATGACTATAGATCTATTGTTCTTTTTGCTGAATATTTCATTTTTGCATCTTTCGTTGAAGCGTCTATCGCCGACCGCTGAGATTTCGTCAATGAGATAGCAGTCAAAATCGACAGCCATCGAGATGGCAAAGGCCAGGCGGGCGCGCATACCGGCGGAATAGCGGGAAACGGGCTCACGCAAGTAACTGCCGAGTTCTGAAAAATCTTCAACGCGTTTCAAGGCGCTGGGATAGGGAACGTCGTAGATGCGACAAATAAAACGGAGGTTGTCAATGCCGGTGAGGCCGCCGACAAAGCCGCCCTGAAAGGCAAGAGGCCAAGAGACGGACATGGTGCGTTCGACAGTACCTGAGGTGGCATGTTCCGCGCCGCTGATAATACGGATTAAGGTTGATTTCCCCGCACCATTGCAACCGAGAATGCCGAGCTTTTCACCCTTACTAAGGGTGAAAGAAATATTATCCAGAATTCTTCGCTTTCCGTTGCGTGTTGGATAATCCTTGGTGATATTATTCAGCCGAATTATATGCGTCATTTCTTTTCTCAAGGACCCATAGGAGCTGAAGTGAAAAAAAAGTCAATATAATATTTGAAAACACAATATAATAAATATTAAAAAAACATTGAACAACATTCCCAAACATTCCGTATCGCATTAATTCTGTCACATGGACCATTGGCAACAATAAAACATAATAGCGATACTGAATAGGAATCCAATCTACCATAAAAAAAGCCCCCGTAAGAAATACTTGACTAATGGCTAGAAGTATCGACGCTCTGGCGTGTAAGAATGAGTACGTAGATAGGATAGCTGATATGAATGATAAAATAAGAGCATGCCACACAGTAAAAAAAATAGAAACTATAATTGCCAGAGGATCATTAAGGCCTCTATCGTTGATAATTGCAATAAATAATGCAAGCAATATTATGAAGCTTACAAGCGCTGACAAAACAGCGAGAATTGCCCGTGAGATAAAAATATCAGATATCGAAATTTGTCTATGATATAGAAAAGAAATGTTTGCTTGTAAAACGCCAGCCATACGTGAAGCTGGATACCTGCACATCCACATTATGCCCCAACCACTTAAGACAAAGGCGATCACAGGAAATGTAGCGTCCTGAACAATTCTACGATATGAAATAATTGCTATAACAAACCCCATAATTACCAACGGCTCAACAAACATCATCAGGAAGCCGAGCCCCTGACGTCCGTAGAGGGCAATAAACTCCCGCTTGACCAGGGCCTTAATCACTCGTATTTGGATGCGCAAGGTTTCCCGAAATTGCGCAAACGTCATCTCCATGCTTGTGTTCACCTTAACAATTGAGTTTTCCAGGGTTTTCTGTGAGTGACCAGGTTCAGGCATACTTGGGATAGAACTCCAGACCGCCGCAGAAGAAATAGATGGCCGCCTTGAGGTTCTCTCAATTCCGGTAACCGCAGTCCCTGCGCTTGCTGGCAATGTTGCTATTGAGTCGTTGGTGATCCGATGCCGGCAAAAGGTCAAGATGTTATCCAGGTGTCGGAAGAGCACCTGCCCCGACATGCGCATCGGGGCAGGTCTGGCTTCCTCACCCAGGTCAGCCAGCGCTTCATGAACCGTTTGGCCCAACCGACACTAAGGTAGTTCCACAACCCGGACAGACTTTTCTTCATGGCTCAGACCTTGGCCACTTCCAGGTCCATATCCCTCATGGTCCCCCTCTGGAGCTGGCCATCGTCGGTCACCTACCCACGGGACCGGAGTGAACTGACATATCCATTCCTCTCATTCAGAGTTGCGGTTGTAAACATCATCGTTGCGGACAATGTCATCCTCACCTAAATAGGAGCCAGTTTGGACTTCAATAATATCTAATGGGATCTTTCCTGGATTCTCCAAACGATGCATTGCCCCGAGTTGAATATATGTAGACTGACCTTCTTGTAATAAAAACTGCTTATCTCCATTAATAATCTGCGCTGTTCCGCGCACAACAACCCAATGTTCCGCACGGTGATGATGCTTTTGTAGAGAAAGAACACCCCCAGGGTTAACCGTGATGCGTTTTACTTGAAACCTTTCCGCAACATCCGTTGTTTCATAGGTTCCCCATGGGCGGTATACCTTTTTGTGAATTACAGCTTCACTCCGTTTAGTTTTTTTGAGCTGCGCAACAATTTCCTTTACTTGTTGCGTTTTGTCTTTATGAGCAATTAATACGGCATCATCTGCGACAACAGCTACGATATCTTTTACTCCAACGACCGCTAAAAGTTTATCGTTGGAGTGAAGATAACACCCGAAAGAATCTTTGACAACTACATCACCACAAATCACGTTGTTTGCAACGTCTTTGTTACCTATTTCGTGTAGTGACGACCATGAGCCCAAATCATTCCATTGTACCATCATGGGGACAAGCATGCCATGGTCTGTTTTTTCCAGCACTGCATAGTCGACAGAATCCGCTGGGCATGCTTCAAAGCTATCTCTATCCAGCCTTACAAAATCTAAATCCGTGACACTTTTCATTACCGCGTGACGGCATGCGGCGACGATGTCTGGCTTAAACCGTTCCATCTCGTGTAGCAGCGTAGATGCCTTGAACAAAAACATACCACTGTTCCAGAAGTGCCCACCAACCGCTAACATTGCTGCAGCTTGGGCGGCATCGGGTTTTTCGACAAAGGCTTTGATCTGGAAGCCCTGACCGTAGGCTTGTCCGGATCGAATATATCCAAAACCGGATTCTGGACGGATGGGATTAATTCCAAAAGCGACCAACCCACCTTCCTCGGCCAGTGGGATGGCCTTCGCCAGAGCTGAAGCAATCTCTGTCTGGGGATATATATAATGATCAGAAGGTAAAACCAGTAGCAAAGGATCTTGTTCCTGACTCCGGAGAGCGGCCACAGTAATCGCTGGAGCGGTATTACGTCCGACCGGCTCAAGAATTATTTCTCCTACAATCTTCATGGACCGCATCTGCTGAGCGACAATAAATCTATGCTTAACATTACAAATGCACATCGGATCAAGCATCTTAGGAAGATTTGCCACTCGAGTAAGAGTTTCTTGAAGCAGTGTACGTTCTCCATGCAACGCCAAAAATTGTTTTGGATATCCTTCCCTAGAAAGCGGCCAGAGCCGGCTACCGCTGCCACCACAAAGAATAACTGGTTTAATCACTGTAAGTTCCTTCAATATAGAGGCTGCTTTTGCAAAAAACTGCAGATTTCCCGTGTTTTGCTCTCCATAAGTTTTTTGTCGCCTCGGGACTCAACATTGAGGCGGACCACCGCTTCCGTATTTGAACTTCTGATGTTGAACCGCCATGTTCCCATATCCATACTCAGCCCATCAATATTCTCTACGAAAACGGCGTGCCGTTCATACCGATCCCGCAAACGCGCTAGGCTAAGCTCGGAATCCCTCAGGGCCATGTTAATCTCGCCGCTGACGGGATAGTCTTGGATCATGGCATCCAAGAAATTTGAAAAAGGCTGGTCTTTCGTGCTCAACAGTTTGGCGACCAATAACCACGGTATCATACCACTATCGCAATAGGAGAAGTCACGAAAGTAATGGTGGGCGCTCATTTCTCCTCCATACACGGCATCCTCCTGACGCATGCGTTCCTTAATGAACGCGTGGCCGGTCTTGGTCATCACCGGTACCCCCCCCCGTTCGGTCACGATGGCTTTCGTATTCCATACTAGGCGTGGATCATGCAATATTTTTGCACCGGGATGTTCTGCGAGTATACATCCGGCGAGCAGTCCCACCAGATAATAGCCCTCGATAAATCTCCCCTTCTCATCAAAAAAAAAGCACCGATCGAAATCACCGTCCCAGGCCAATCCCATATCAGCACCATAATACTGTATGGCCTGAATTGTGTCGCGGCGTGATTCGGGCAACAACGGGTTGGGAACACCATTGGGGAATCGCCCGTCAGGTTTATAGTGAACCTTGATCCAAGTAAACGGCAGATGTGGTTCGAGGGCGTCTAGTACGAGAGAAGCACACCCGTTTCCAGAATTAGCCACAAGACGCAATGGCGCCATTTTTGACGGCCCGACCATTTGCAAAACCTGTTCAATATACGCCTGACGATGCGATAGTTTTCGCTCTATTCTACCCAAGCGCTGGACGCCTTGCCTAAAATTATTGGCCATGATGTATTTCTTGATGGCCAATAGCCCATTTTCTCCATGAATCGGAATCGCATCATAGCCTACAAGTTTCATCCCATTGTATTCTTTAGGATTATGACTTGCCGTCACCATGATGCCACCAGCCGCTTGGTAATGTGTCGTAGCGAAGTAGACTTCTTCGGTACCGCACAGACCAATGTCCAGGACATCAACTCCACTGCAAATCAAACCATTAATTAGAGCCTCTGACAATGCAGAACTACTCTCACGAATGTCATGTCCTGTCACAACAATGTCGGGCTTAAAAACAGCCGCAAAAGCTCGACCAATATCCCAGGCGATCGACGGATTTAGTTGCTGAGGGACAGTTCCCCGGATATCATACGCTTTAAAGCAACTAAGATTTTGCATAACTCTCTCCCATTGAACGTACACCGCCATGGAACAATTCCAAAAGTGGCTGTGACATTGGCTCCGCAAATCCCACGGCCTGGATTTCACCCGATTTGGTAGAGACTGTTTGACGTTAGCCCTCAGGGGGTGAGGGCATGCATCCCTTCGTAGGCCATGGGACAAATCGAGCACAGATGTCGCCTTTGAATATTGGGTCCTCCCGGCTTTTCCGTGGTCCGATGAACGAAGATGGTCAGCCCCGGATAGGCAACCATGAAGGACACAGGCCTGTATCCTCGGATTCGGGGTTGAGCCACCAGTGGCTTGTTGCCGATGTCGATTTGGATAAGGCCGGAGGCCGAGTAGATATCCATGTTGATCAGGGAGTATCCCGAAAACTGTATAAACGCTCCAGGCTGATGGTTCAGCAGAAATCGTCTTTAACTCGACTTTCGGGGATGCTCCAACAGTCCAAGCATCTTGTAGCATCCTGAATTAGCTTGAGTTTGTTGTTGAAGGACACTTCCTCTCCCCCTATACTGTTGTTACCACACACCAGTAAGAAAAAAAGAAGTGCCCTCATGGATGATACGGCAAACGCCTTGGCTCTGCAAGGTGACTTCACACTGCCAGAAAGCAAGATCGTGGCCTTTTTCAGGCAGTTCAAAGTAATACATCTTGCGGGGCGGTGCGGAATATCCAAAGCAAAAGGCGTATCCATCGGGACCTTGCTTATGACACTCGTGTCCTTGCCGTTTCTTGGGCAAAACATTTATCGTGCGGTGGTCAACAACCAGCGTTGCGAAATCGGCAAGGACGCCGTGTATGACTTCCTCGCTTCCAGCCGGTTCAGTTGGCGGCGCTTCCTGCTCCAATTGGCCCTCCAGGCCACGGCCATGCTTGATGCATTGACCCATGAAAACCGCGAGACCGTGCTTATCCTTGACGACACCGCCATCGAACGGCCCAGAGCCAAGAAGGTCGAACTGCTCGCCAGGGTCTTCGACCACTGCGAGGGCCGCTTTCTCAAGGGATTTCGCATGCTGACCCTGGCTTGGTCCGACGGCGCGAGCCTCATCCCACTTGATTTCGCCTTGTTGTCATCCGCAGCCCCCTGCAATCGCTACCAGAACGCGACCAAGGCCGTGGATCGGCGTTCCTGTGGGGCGATGCGGCGCAGGGAAGCCACCACGAAATCAACGGCCCTGCTTGTCCCCATGCTTCGCCGCGTCCTGGCCGCCGGGACCAAGGCCCGCTACCTGCTCATGGACAGTTGGTTCGGCCTGCCCGCGATCATCAGCGCCTTGTGCCCCTTCTTGCCGGTCATCTGCATGGTCAAGATGACCCCCAAAATCCTTTACGGGTTCGGCGGCAAGCGCCTCACGCTGGAAGGCATTTACCGGGAAATCAAGAAACGTCGGGGCCGGGCCAAGGTGCTGGCCAGCGCCGTAATCACTCTCAATGGCGGTCAGAGCGCCCGCTTGGTCTTCGTCCGGGACCGCCGCAAGAAGGATTGGCTGGCACTACTGTCCACCGACTTGAGCCTGCCCGAGGCCGACGTGGTGCGCATCTACGGCAAGCGGTGGGACATCGAGGTCTTCTTCCGCACGGCCAACCAGTTCCTGGGCCTGGAGAAAGGCTGTCAGGCCAGGGACTTCGACTCGCTCATCGCGCACGCGACCATCGTGCTCATGCGCTCCATCATCCTGTCCGTTGAACAGCGGAGAAATCACGATCCGCGAACGCTCGGACTGCTCTTCCACGCCTGCTGCGAAGAGATGCGGGACCTGAGCTACCTGGAATCGCTCATGCGCATCCTGGACCTGACGCGGGACAGGATGAGCCAAAACAACTGCTGGCCAGAGCACTTCTATCAAGTCATGGCCGATGCCATCCTTGGTCAAGCGATAGACTTCTTGGGTCTCAAAGCCAATATTTGTCAAAGAACACAAAGAATTGCGGCTTAATGGACAAGTCCGAAAGTCGAGGTCTTTAAGCCATTCCTGGGAGACGATCGAAGCTGGGCCATGATCTCCTGCGCCAGTCCCTCGTTCCATCGTCCAGCGTGTCTCGACTTCGGCCGCCGTCAGGTACAGTGCCATGAACAGAGTGATCTCCGTGGGAAGACGTTTTTCCTTTTCACGATTTTTCTGTCCCGGCGGTTGAGGCTCTCAATGGCGTTGGTGGTGTAAATTAGCCGCCGTACCATTTCGGGATAGTTGAAAAACATCGTCAGTCCCGTCCACTGCCGTTTCCAGACAGTACGACCTGGGGTACTTCCGCCCCCAGGAGCCCTCGAACTCAACCAGGACCATAATGCCGGCTTCCTCTGTTTGGAGCGGTATAGATCGAGCGCAGGGAGCTGGCAACCGCCTTGAGGTCCTTCCAGGCCATCCACGGCAAATTTGCACGTCATTTATGCCCCGTTTTTAAACTCATTGAGCACGCCGAGCCAGTACTTAATTTTCCAGGTCCTTCCAGGTTTTCCGTAGGTCCCTCGGTAAAGTGTGTCCCGGTGGCGCACTTCGCGCAACACATCGATGCTCAAGCGCCCCATGAGCACGGTAAAGCGCCCCTTTACTTTGACCTGAAGCACGTCGTATTCTGGACAGTCCACGCGCTGGACCCGGGCATGGAGGAAGGTCTTGAACCGGCAGGTAGCGAGGTGACGCTACACCCGGGGCTCGGCATGATCCGACAAACCTGTTCGCGGCCACAGGTCGGACAGCGACAGCATGATCAACATGGGCAACCGCCCGGCCTCCAGCCGTGTCCAATGCGACGTCGGCAACAAACCACAGGTGCTAGTCCCAGAAGATCTGTGTCCTTCATGGTTGCCTCTCCGGGGCTGACCATAGCCAGTCAGCCATCCCATGATGGACCTCTTTATAATACGTTATTTAAGTCTACCGTGCAACAGTCTCGGTTGATAGCTTCCAGTACCACTTCGGCCAGCTCCTCGGGCCGCAAATCCCGATCCGCTCCGCAACCGCCCCGACTGTCCCACAAAAACCAGTCCGTGGCCGTCGGCTCGGGGATTCCCGGCCGGCCCACCCCGGGCAGACCCGGCACGTGATCCCCGTAACCGCACAGGATCGCCGGTCGCGCCAGTCGCGCGAGACCCGCGGCCAGAAACGTAAACAGCGCATCCATGTGTTCCAGATGCCAGAGATAGAGGGACAACGGGTCCAGGCGCGTGGGGGGCTGGCCCGCGAAACCGCGAAAGCGGTCCGCGGTCCACGGCCCATGGGCCTCGATGGTGATGGCGAACACGAATCCCGGGCCGTCGCTTCCCGCCAGCCGGTCGAGGATACGCCGCCCCAGGGCCGCGTCGGCCACGTACGGCCCGGCGCGCTCGGCCCCGGCAAAGGCATCGAGGCTCTCGAAGTGCGCGAAGCCCAGGTTCGGCATCACATTGTGGCGACCAAAAAATGTCGGCTGGAACGGATGCAGACAGCGCGTCTCGTAGCCGGCCTGGCGCAGCCGGGTGGCCAGGGAGGGCACGGGCTGGCGCGCGCCCGTGAAATACGGGTTAAAGGCGTCGCTGCCGAGCGCGGCGGGGCCAAGACCCGTCAGCACGGAAAATTCCGTGCGCATGGTATAGGCACCGTGGTTCGGCACGAGAAACCGCCCCCCCTGGCCGGCGCTTCGCAAGCGGTCCAGGCCGGCCAACAGGCCGGTCGGTAATGCGGTCAGGTGCCGCCGGATGTCGCAGAAGGATTCGGCCTGGACCAGCACCAGATGCGGTGCGGGCGTGGCCGTCAGCACCACGGGCGCCCGGGACGGCACCGCGCCCGGTCGCGCGATGCCAGGCTGCCCGCCCCGGCCGCGGACATGCACGTGGTACAGGGCGTGGCCCAGCATGGAGGCGAACAGCCCCAGTCGGGCGAAATCCGCCTTTGCGTCGAAAGTCGGGGCCAACCGGCCGAGCAGCTCCAACGCCCGCCCCTGTCCCGCCGGACCCAGCAGATGCCGCAGCCAGCCCAAAAGCGCCGCGCCGCCGCCGACCACGACCCCCAAGGCCGCCAGTCGCACCGCCGGCTCGACCGGCTCCTCGACCAGCCACAATCCGGTCAGACCGGCCACGGCCACCGCTCCGGTCACCACGACCGGCTTCGGAAACAAGTAGGGCACGTAAAACCGGGGATGGCGCACAATCTGCGGAATCAGGGTGAAATCCAAAAAGACGATCGGCTCGTGAAAGGAGTGTTCTTTCAGTCGATTGAGCATGAACAGCAGCCAGGCCCCGCCGGCCATGGCCAGTCCGGCCAGCGCCGGCCGCCCCGTGACCGCCACCAGCAACCCGTAACCTGCGCTGATCACGGCCGCCGGCAGACCGTCGACGATCGGGTCGAACCTCCGGGGGGTGGCCATGACCCGCGCGTCGCACCGGTGCAGCCAGAGTCCCACGGCAAGGGCAAGGCCGAGGCTGGCGAAAAGAAGGATGCTGTGCATGGACACGGATCTCCGTCGCCGGGCCGCAGCTCAGTTTCGCCGCCCGAGGAGCATCTTGAGGAACTTGGCGAGCCGCTTCCCGGGCTGCTTTGTTTTGTGTGTTTTTTTTGCCTGGGGGGGCGGTTGGAATTGGAACCGTTCTATGTATAAATCTATATACATTGAAACATACTCATCGTAGGCAACCTCCTTCTCAAACAACTTATACCGCGTGGCATCGTCGCACCACGTAAGCCCGTAGTAGCGCCGGATGGAAGGATGGACGGGCATCTGATGGTTGTCGAAGGGGTCGGTGGGACTGAGGGTCAAGGGCGACAGGCCGAGATGCAACAGCAGGCAGTTGGCCATGTGCCGGAACAGGGGAATGCTCGGATGGTTGATCAGGTGGAACAGCCGCTGGTCGCGGAAGTGTTCCTGGATGTAGGCGGACATGGAAAAAATCGTTCCCTGTTCGGCCTGACGGATGTAGCGCAACTGACTGTCGTGGTTTTCCGCCACGTCCATCACGGACGGGATGTCGAGATCGAGGTATTCGCGCCGGGCCCGGTCCTTGTCCTTGAAGGCCACGATCATGGCGTCGAGCAGCCGGCAGGGCCACGGAATGAGGGCCGTGGCGGCGTAGGGCAGCAGCCACACGGGATGGCGGAAGTCGTAGGACGGCCAATAGATGGTGGAGGTCACGTAGGGGACGGCCAGGGACGGGCAGCCCTCGGGCAGTGTTTTCAGGATGGCGCCGAAGTCGTAGTCCGTGATGGCGTGATAGACGAAGAGGTCGCAGGTTTTGAGATGCGGCGTCAAAACCTCCGGGGAGGCGACCCGGCTGACCCCGTCCACCACTTCGTAGTTCGGGACGAAGGAGCACGTGTAGCGCTCCCGGAATTCCGGTGAGAAAAGCAGCAGGTAGCGCAGCACTTCGCCCTGGCAGGTCTGGGAAAGCACGATGTTTTTCATGGATGGTGCGAATGCCTCGCCTCAGGAAAAAAGACGCAGCCAGGGATGGCGCAGGGTCATGGCCGGATGGAGCTCGGGATAAGCCGCCTGGGATTCGGTGCGCAGCATGGAGGATGCGTGCACCCGGTAGCGGCACAGCACTTCCGGGACGAACACGGCCCCAAGACCGGCTTCGACGCATTTGCACCAGAAGTCGTAATCCTCCCAGCCATGGAGGGCGGTGTACCCGCCCACGCGCGTCCAGGTTTCGCGGGCGATGAGCGCCATGGCGTCGACGTAGTTGCCGATTTCGAAAAAGCGCGGGTGCCAGACGTCAGCCAGGCCCAGGCCCGAGGCCGCGCCAAAAAGTTCGAGCTGGGAATAGGCGGCCGCCCGTCCCGAAAACCGCAAGGCCCGGTCGAGCTTGGCCAGGGCGGCCGGGTACAGGACGTTGTCGGCGTCGAGCACGAAAATGCGGTCGGACCGGGCCAGGGTGAAGGCGGTGTTGCGGGCGGCGGCCAGGCCCTCGTTGCGGACGTGGCGCACGAGCAGCGCGCGCGCGAAGCGATTTTTGTGGGCGGCGAGCCAGGCCTCGGCCACGGCCAGGGAATCGTCCCGGTCCGAGGCGTCATCCACGAGCACCAGTTCCAGGGAGGGATGGGTCTGGGCCAGGACCGAATCCAGGCATTGCGGCACATGGCGGGCGTAGTTGTACAGACTCACGGCCACGGCCAGGGTGTCCGGGGTCACGGGGCCGTCGTCGTGGGACAGCACGGTGGTCACGGGCGGATCAAACGGCATGGCCGTGCTCCAGACGGTCCAGGAAGGACAGGAGGCGCCGGCCGGCCTGTTCGGGGCGGAACCGGTGCGCAAGCAGGCCCAGACAACGGTCCCGGGCGCGTTCGGCCTGGACCCGGCCGTCCGGATCGCGCAGCAGCCATTCGATGAGCTGGGGGAGGCGGTCGGCGTCCTCGCAAAAGTAGTGGGTGCCCGGCCGGAAATCCGGCACCGGGAAACAGCGCTCCGTGACGGCCACGGAACCGCTGGCCATGGCCTGGCGCACCAGCCGGTGCCATTCGAAAAAGCCAAAGGCATCGCGGTGGACGGACACGGTGAGCCTGGCCCGGCCGCAGGCCAGACGGGCGCAGGGACACAGGTCGCCTTCGGCGTTGGCGGCGTTGATGGGGCCGCGTCCGCGCTTGCGCAGGTAGATCAGGCAGTCGAGTCCGGCGAAGCGGGCCGCGTGGCGGGCGAAGAACCGGTCCCGGGCTTCGGTTTCGCCGCCGAAGAACACCAGGTCCAGGGGCCGGTCGGCCAGGGGGGAACGGGGATCGACGGTGTCGTCGCCGCGCCACCAGGCCCCGTCCAGCAGGGCCGGGGCGGGCCGGTCGGCGGGCAGGGTCCAGGGCGCGAGCCCCAGGCCCGGCACCACGTGGGCGCTCGGCATGACCTCGCCGAGCAGGGAGGCCGTGTGCCAGGACAAATCGAGCACCCCGCGGCTGGCCAGCAGCAGGGGCAAGGCCCGCCAGAACCAGGGCGTCTGGGATTGTTCGGTATTGTAGAGCACCGCCCCGCGCAGGATATCCGGCCGGGTCCAGGCCGGCCCCTGGCCCAGGGCAAAAAATTCATGGGGTGCCACGTAAATGCAGGTCCGGGGCCGTTGCGACCGGGGGCAGCGCTCGTCGCCCCGCACCACCCGGGCGCCCGCCGCGCCCAGGCTCGCGGCCAGGTCGTCGGCGATTTCAGCCATGAAGCTGTTGCCCAGGGAACTGGCAAACACGCCGATGGGCCGGTCCGGGATGGCCGGCGCCGCGACATCCTCGTTGTCGGGCGGCGTCACCCGCAGACGTTCGGCCAGGGCCTTGGCGAAATAGACCGGCGGAAAGATCGGCTGGTTGCGGTACATGCCGCAGTGCAGGAAATGGCTCAGGGGGAAGTGGCGGCCCGCTCCGGGATGGCGGCGGCAGTATTCCCGGCGGTCGAACAGGGGGAACCGGACCAGGCGGCGCCGGACCCGCAGCAGCAGGGCCCAGGCGGCCGGGGACAGCGGATGCGCCGGAAATCCCGTGGGACCGCAAGGACGAAAGGCTCTGGGCGGCGCAAGGGACGCGTCGACCGGCGGACGGATGTCCGTGACGTGGCCGGTTGCCCCGACAGACGCCGCGGGCGCTTGGTCCGGAGCCTTGCCGCCACGGGAATGACGCGTGAACAAAGGGGACATCCTAGCTCTGGTGCTCCTTGACCCCAGCGTATAACAACCGGAAAATGCCATAGATAAGGAGGCAGCATAAAAAGGTCAGGACGATATTCGCTCCCCGGCGCGGATAGAGCGCGGTGTCTGGGGTATTCGGCAAGACGATCTTGGCAAGATAAAGCTGCTGGCGGTTCGCCTCCACCTTGGCCTCCTGGAGCGAGGCCAGGGCGGTGGCCAGACGCTTGTCCATGTAGTCGCGTTCCAGGGTCAGGCGTTCGAACGCGGCCATTTTCTGGCTAATGGAACCGGCGCCCCCCGTCACCTTGGACATTTCCCCCTGTATTTCCCGCTGAAGTTCGGCAGCGCGTTTTTCCAATGCCTTGATATAGGGGCTTTCGGACGCGAAAGACCGTAACTGGGTCAACTGTCCCCGGACATCGATAAGATCGGACTGGAGCTTGGCCACCTGCTGCAACTGCAAACTGGATTGCTGGCTCGGATCGAAGAGGGTCTGGCGGTTCCGGTATTCGGACAGGGCCAGGGCGGCCGCCTTGGAGGCCTCCTCGGCCGCTTCGACTTCCTGGGAGGCGACGGAGATGATGTCCTTTCGCGCGCGGTCATTGAGTTGGTTGACGAGCGCTTCGCCCAGAAACAACAAGGCCTCGTTGATGCTGTAGGCCAACTGCGGCGAATAGGCTTTGGTTTTTAACGTACAGATCGTGGACGCAGTATCAACATCTATGGTAATAATATCTTTGTAATATTTATAAAACATCTCAAAGCTGTCATCTATTTTCAGTGGATCAAAGCGACTGAAGAAATCAATGTCCGATTTTGAGAAGGCTTTGCGCAAATTCATGTTGCTATCAATAGACTTCAGGGCATCCCGCGAGAGCATGTAATCGCGCACGACATAGGTGTCATCCCGGGAAGAGGTCAGGCCAGCGCTTTGGAGAAACTGACCAAGAGAACTTGTACTTTTCTTTTCCGGCTGTCTGATAATGAACTGTGTTTCAGAGATATAGATATTGGAAGCGATAAATCCATAATAGCAAGCCATGACAAGCGTCGGCAGGGTCACGATCAAATGAAACATCCGTTTCCGCTTGATCATGGCCCACAATAAATAGAGTCTGTTGATCGACGTGCCGTCTTGCTGGGATGCATAAAACACGGAGTGAATGAATTGCAGCATGATAGGATATCAACTCGTCCGCGCTTGGCGGTTTAAGCCCCTGGCATTGCCCGGGGGGCGTTCAAATCGTGGTTGCATGAAGAGTTTGGTCATCGAATCTCAAGAGGACAGTCCCTGCCCGGCACACAAACAGGCCTCGCCGCATCCGGAGAAAAACAAGTCCGACACCAGCCCTGCGCGGGCGTGCTGCACCGCAGCGGCTGGGGGCACATCATTCGCACAAGGGCGCATGTTCCTATCCTAGCGGTTTTTATTTTCATCGGCAATCGCCGTGCGTTCGGGCCGCACGCCAAACGCAAAGAACCGGCGCAGGATCGCGTCTCCCAGCCAGGCCGGCAAAAGCCCGACCACGGCCGCTCCCACCGCGAGCGGCCAGGGAAAGGCCACCCGGGCTTTGCCGGATTCGATGCCGCGCTGGATCAGCGCGGCCGCCCGGGGCGCGGTCCACAGCCAGGGTTTGGCGCCGATGTAGCGCCGGCTCATCGGCGTATCCACGAATCCGGGCGAAACCACGGTCACGCTCACCCCGGACGGGGCGAGCCAGCCGCGCAGCGCCTCTCCGTAGATGCGGGCGGCGGCCTTGCTGGCGCTGTACGAGGGCGAGGAAGGCGATCCGTGCCAGCCGCCCAGGGAACTCACGATGCCGATATGGCCCCCCCCTCGCGGCCGCATGCGTTCGGCCAGGGCACTGGCCGTTTCCATGGCCGCCAGGGCATTGACCGCGAACACCCGGCGCACGGCGGCGACGGGTTCCGGGGCGCCGTCCGGGCCGATGGCATGGGACACCCCGGCGCAGGCAATTCCGGTGGTCACCGGCCGCGCGGCGTCGGTCGCCAGGATCCAGTCCCGCAGGGCGTCGGCGTCGCGCACGTCGAGACTTTCGGTGGAGACCGTCGCGCCCTGGGCCGTGCAGATCCGGGCCAGGGCGGCCAGCTTGGCGGGATCGCGGCCGGTAAGGCTCAGATGCGCCCCCGGCGCGGCGTAGACCGTGGCCAGGGCCTGCCCCAGACCGCCGGTGGCGCCGGTCAACAGCAGATGAAACGGATGGGCCATGGTGTTCAACCCTCCCGGGCGGGTTTGGTCGCAGAGGCCATGAGGCAATAGCCGCCGGTGAAGCGGAGCGCCCGCTGGGCCGGCACGGGGAAATGACGGCTGACCGTGAAGCCGTGGCGCTGGTAAAAACGCACGGCCCGGGTGTTTTCCTCCCAGACGTGCAGGCACAGGCCCGCAAGGCCCTGGTCGTCGGCCGCCAGCCAGGCGCATTCGATCAGGTCGTCGGCCAGGCCCGTGCCCCGGTAGGGGGCATCCACCCAGATGGTGTTGATATAGAGGGTATCGGGCGTGGCCACCTCGAGCAGGCCGTGCAGCAGGGTCAGTTTTTTGGTCGCCACGGTCTTGCGCAGGATGTCCGGGATGGCGTGGACAGCGGCCGGGTAGGTGAGCAGCAGCCCGGCCACGGCCTCGCCGTCCCGGGCCAGCACCACGTTTTCATGGCTCAACGGGTTGCCCGGTTCCATGATGATCGGGGTGAGCAGCCGTTCGGGCGACAACACCAGGGACAGGCCGCCCAGCAGATAATCCACCACGCCGGCCGACGTTTCGCGCACGATGCGGGCGATGATTTCGGCGTCATCCGGCTCGGCCAGATTGAGCGTCAGCATGGTGGTTCCTCCTCGCCGGACCGGAGACTGCCCAGGCCCAGGCGTTTGAGCATGCCGCTTACGGCGGCGGCAATGCCGACGTCGGTGTAGAAGTTGCCGGGCACCAGGGCCCTGGCGTGCAGAATGCGGATGAAGCCGGACAGCAAGTCCATGTCCACCGGCCGGGGCGTGCTCCAGAAGTCCTCCAGGGACATTTCCTCCGGCGTCACGGCCAGCCCGGGCATGGCGTAGGGCGAGCGCCCCAGGGAATAGACCGGCAGCCCCAGGGCCATGGCCTCCAGGCCCATGGTGCTGTTGACCACCACCACGCCCCGGCAGCCGGGATTGTCCATGATATAGCGGCCCGGCCCGCCGTCGATGTAGACGATGCGGTCGGCGATGCCGGCGGCCCGGCTGAAATTGTCCAGATAGCGGCGCAGGTTGATGAGGCCGTTGTCCAGGGGATGGTTTTTGACCAGCAGCCGGCAGTCGGCCGGCGCGGCGGCCGCGAACGAGCCGACCACCCGCATGATGGAGTCGAGCACCCCGAAGTGGGAGTAGGACCGGATCTGCATGTCCGAATCGAGCTGGAGCGGGAACAGGAAAAAGGGCGAATGGGCGGCGGAAAACGTCCGAACGATCTGTTCGGCCTGGCGCCGCCGGCGCTTGCGGGTCACATAGCGGGGCAGCCAGCCCAAAAGCTCCCGGCCGATGCAGTAGGGCCGGTGGGTCCGGTAGCGCGGAAACCCGCTCCACAACAACGCATTGCCCAGGTGGTGCTTGATGGTGGCATAGACCCGGGTGGGCATGGAATCCACGATGTGGTGGAGGGTCGGCGGTTCGGGCGTGACGGCGGCCTGGGCGCGGATGGCCTCGGGCGTGGCCGGCAGGGGGGAATTGGCGTTGACCCCGTTTTGCTCCAGGGTGATGTAGCTTGGCCGCAGATAGCCCTCTTCCAGGACATGGATCGTGATGCCCCGGGCCCGGGCCAGACAGATGGCGTCATGGTGCAGGGGCCGGCGATCGCCCATGAGGACGAGGTCGGTGACCTGCCGGCGTTCCATGACCGCGGCCACGAAGGCCGGCCAGTCCACGCGCGCCCCCCGGTAGGACAGGGCATGGGGACGGGGCCAGTGGAACACGTCGCCGCCGCAAAAGTTGATCTTGGTCACCCGCACGCCAAGGGCGTCCATGGCCAGACCCAGGCGGCGCAAAAAAGGGCTCTGGGGCCCCTGCAGGAACAAAAACGAACGCCCCGCGGCCTGGGGGCCCGGGACGAAATTGGCGAATTTCCGTTGCGAGCGCCGATCCCCCACCCGGGTGTCCAAGCTGGCCCAGAACCGGGCCAGGCTCTTGCCCACCTCGCGCGTGGCGGAGGCGATCGCCTGGAACGGATTAGGCATCCTCGGGGTCATGATCCTCTCCGGTCGGTCTCGCCTCGGCCAGGGCGGCGACCTTGCGACGGACCAGAGGGAGTTCCTCGGCCACCAGGTCGAGCGCCTGGCGCACCTGCTCGTGGCTGTGCCGGCTCGACAGGAAAAAACGCAGTCGGGCCGCGCGTTCCTCCACCACCGGGAAGATGATGGGCATGACGTAGACCCCGCGCGCGAACAGCCGCGCGGCCAGCATGGCCGCCTCGACCGAACTGCCGATCATGATCGGGATGACGGCATGGCCCTGGGCCTTGCCGGTGTCGAGCCCGAGTCGGGCGGCGTAGTCCATGAAAAAGCGGCTGACGCCCTGCAGGGCGGCCACGCGCTCGGGCTCGCGGGCCATGAGGCGCAGGGCGGCCGTGGAGGCGGCGGCCAAAGGCGGGGACATGCCCACGCTGTAAAGGAATCCCGGGGCCAGGTACTTGAGGCATTCGACCATGACGGCCGGACCGGCGATATAGCCGCCGCAGCCGCACAGGGCCTTGCTGAGGGTGCCCATCCAGATGTCCACGTCCCTGGGATCGAGGCCGAAATGCTCGGCCACGCCCCGGCCCGTGGCCCCAAGCACCCCCACGGAATGGGCTTCGTCCACCATGAGGTGGCACCGGTAACGCTTTTTCAACGCGATCAGCCGGGGCATGTCGGGCACGTCGCCGTCCATGCTGAACAGCCCTTCGGTGACGATCAGCACCCGCTTGAATTGATGGCGTTCGGCGGCCAGCAGTTTTTCCAGGGCGTCCAGGTCGTTGTGGGGAAAGGACAGGCGGCAGGCCTCGCTGATCTGCCCGCCCTGGATGATGGAATTGTGGGCCAGGCTGTCGTGGATGACCAGATCGCGCTTTTTGAACAGCTGGTAGATGGTCCAGACGTTGGTGGCGTGACCGCTGACGTAGGCCACGCAATCCTCGGTGCCGTGGAGTTCGGCCAGGGCGCGTTCGAGTGCCCGGTGGGGGGGGCGTTCGCCGCTGGTCGGCCGGCTGCCGCTGGCCGTGGTGCCGAAGCGCTCCATGGCCGCGCTGGCCGCGGCGTTGATCTCGGGATGGCCGTTTAAGCCGAGATAATCGTAGGTCGAGAAATTGAGATAGGTCTTGCCGTCGATGGTGGCGGTATCCGTGGCCATGGTGTCATGGGCCAGGAAATAGAGGGAATCGATGCCCCATTCCCGGGCCACGGCCTTGTGGATCTGGATTTTTTTGACGTCGGCGAACTGGTCGAAGCCGTCGGGCGCGTCGGCGACGGGCGACGGGGCGCGCGTCGGCGCGCTCTGGCCGGTGCGACCGGCCAGTTTCTCCCGCATCCGGGCGATGAGATCGGACCGATCCTTGGCGGACGGTGTCCTGGTGGGGCTGTCTGGCATGGCTGGACCTTTGCCGTGGGCTTAGATGTTGGGTGACGGGGACGCGCCTTCCCCAAGCAGCCGACGGGCGTCGTCCTCGGACAGGGCGATGCCGTGCTGGCGGCGGATGGTCTCGGCCACGGTCCGAGCTTCGCTGTCCCGGCGCGCGTCCGAGACGTCGAGCTGGCGGTGCAGCAGGCCGGCGAGACGGATGATCGTGGACATTTTGTCCAGGTTCAGGGTCGAGATGTCGACGCCGAAGGCCTCCTCGGTGGCCAAGCCGAGTTCCACGTACATGAGGGAATCCATGCCGAGTTCGCCAAGGGGCTTGTCCAGGCGGATGCGGGAGACGGGCAGGCGCAGGATGTGGGCGAACTGCTGGGCCAGGATGCCGGCCAGATGGGTGACGGCCTCGGTTTGGGTCATGTCGCGCAGGGTCTCCCGGATGTCGCCGACCTCGGCCGGGCCGTTTTCGGCCCGGGTTTCGGCCCCCAGGTAGTCGTAGACCGGCGAGCCCACGTAGGGCAGCCGGCTGACCTGACGCAGGCGCATGCGGAACACGTGCAGGTTGGGCAGCCGGAACCGGGTGAAGACTTCCACGAAATCCATGACATCGGACGCGGTCAGACCGACTGCTCCGGTCAGGCGGCGCAGGGAGTCGAGCACCTCGGGCCGGGCGGCCAGCATGCCGGCATCCGTGACCGGGCCCCAGCCGAAGCTGGTCGCGGCCAGCCCCAGGGAGCGGCGGTAGGCGGCCAGGGCTTCCAGGCCCGTGTTGGCGGCCACGTAGTTGGCCTGGCCGGGGTTGCCGAGCACCGTGGTGGCCGAGGAAAAAAGCACGAAGAAATCCAGCGGCGTGCCCAGGGTGAGCCGGTGAAGGTTCCAGGCGGCCAGGAACTTGGCCCGGCAAACGGCCCGGTAATCGTCCGGGGCCAGGTTGGCGATGGTGGCGTCGCGCAGGATGCCGGCGCAGTGGACGATGCCGGCCAGGGGCGGCAGGGCGGCCAGGGCCGGGGCCAACACCCCGGTCACGGCCGCCGGATCGGACAGGTCGGCCGCGACCACGGTCACGGCGGCGCCCCGGGCTTCCAGATCGGCCACGACCGCCCGGGCCGAGGCCGAGGCCGCGCCCGAACGCCCCACCAGGACCAGACGGCGCGCTCCGAGCTTGACCAGCCGCTTGGCCACCACCCGGCCCAGGCCGCCCAGACCGCCGGTGACGAGATAACTGGCCCGGGGCGACAGGGGCCCGAGTTCGGGCACGGGCGCGTCGACCACGCCGAAGGGGCTGGCGTCGGGCACGACGACGAGCTTGCCCACGTGCCGCGAATGCTGCATCAGGCGCAACGTCTCGGCCAGGTCGGACCGGGAATGGACGGCATGGGGCAGGGGGGTCAGGGCGCCGGTCGCGAACTGGTCGAGCATCTCGGAAAACAGCCGACGGCACAGGGCCGGCTTTTCCTTGACCACCTCGTCCACGTCGATGCCGTAAAAGGTGATGTTGTGGCGCAAAAGCCGCATGCGCAAGGGCGAATTGCCGTAGAAATCGACCTTGCCGAGTTCCAGGAACCGGCCCAGGGGCGCCATTGCGGCCAGGCTTTTTTGCAATGCCTCGCCCGCGATGGAATTGAGCACCACGTCCACGCCCCGGCCGCCGGTGTCGGCCAGGATGCCGTCGGCGAAGTCCAGGGACCGTGAATCGTAGATATGTTCCACGCCCAGCCGGGAAAGGAGCAGGCGTTTTTCGGGCGAACCGGCCGTGGCGAAGACCTCGGCCCCGAGCAGGCGCGCGACCTGGATGGCGGCCTGCCCCACCCCACCGGCGGCGCCGTGGATGAGCAGGCGTTCCCCGGGTTCCAGCCGGGCCAGGTGGACCAGGGCGTAATAGGCCGTGAAATGGGCCACCGGAAGGGTGGCGCCGGCGGCGAAGGACAGCCCGTCGGGCAGGGGGAAAACGGTTTCGGCCCGGGCCAGGACCTGGGAGTCGTAGCAGCCCCCGGCCAGGCAGCACACCCGGTCCCCCGGGGCGATGTCCGCGACCCCGTCGCCCACGGCCGTCACCAGGCCGGCGCATTCCAGGCCCAGGCTCGGGCCGGAGGCCCCGGCCTCCAGGGCCTCCTCGGGAATGCGGCCCAGGGTGAACATGATGTCGCGGTAGTTGACGCCGGCGGCCCGGTTGTCGAGGAGGACCTCGCCCGGTCCGGGGCGTCGGGGTTCGGTCCGGCGCCAGTCGGCGCCGTCCAGCCGGCCCTGGCCGTGCACTTCCAGGGCCAGGGGAAAGTCGGCCTCCCGGGCCGGATCGGTCCGGGTCAAAAGCTCCAGGGGCGCCAGGCGCAACACATGGCGGCCGGCCGGCGACAGCACCACTTCCCGATCCCAGGGCACACCGTCCGGGGCGGTGTCGCGGCCGGGGAACAGGATTTCCCGCACGGCCGCCTCCAGGGGAACGGACCCGTCCGGGGCGGCCTGGATATCCACCAGCCGGGGGGAAAGTCCCGGCGCCTCGTTGATGCAGACCCGGCCGAAGCCGACCAGCGGTCCCTGGGAGGGCACCACCCGGCCGGGCAGTCCGGCCAGGGGCACGCCGCCGCCCGTGACCAGACACAGGCCGGCCGGGAGCTTGGTTTCGAGCCAGGCCCGGACGCACAACCCCGCCGCCACCAGCCGGCGGGCGGTCAGGGCGTCGAGCGCCTCGGCCGGCAGGTCCTGGCGGTCGTCCAGGCCCAGGCAATGGATGATCTCCAGAGGCGGCGCGTCGGCATCGGCGGCCAGGGCGGCAAACAGCGCCTCCCACTGGGGCAGGCTTTCGGGGTCCAGGGTGAAACCGTCCGCCGTGGGCGCGAAGTCCTGTCCGGCCACGACGGACAGCAGGGACCGGCCGGACGCGGCCAGGGCCAGGGCCAACCGTTCGGCCAGGCCGGCGGCCAGGGGCGAAGGCGCGGCATCGGCCAACAGCAGGTAACGCCGCGCGGACGGTTCGGGGGACGCGGGCGCACGGGCGGTTTCGACCGGCCGGGTGCCGGTGAACAGAAAATATTCGGCCGCCTCGGTGTCGCCGTCGTCCAGGCGGGTGACCCCGGTCAGGCCGGCCCGGGACAGCAGCGCGGTCCAGTCGTCGGCTCCGGGCAGGCGGGTGACGCCCTGGGGGTCGTCGTCGCGCCACCAGTCCGGATCGAGGCCGCACAGAAGCTGGCGCACCGGGTGGGGGGCCGGGGC
>Ga0268263_1001085_pt1 | contig 27885 bp, 25 predicted proteins | sample Biomet5_FD_190358 | JGI IMG/M metagenome (GOLD analysis project Ga0268263, IMG submission 190358) | Microbial communities from bioreactor (seeded with sewage sludge) at LBNL, California, USA - Biofuel metagenome 5 (SPAdes) (version 4) | ecosystem: Engineered > Bioreactor > Anaerobic >... | reverse complement strand
GCATTGACTGGAGGCTGAAGCTTTCACCAATGAATCATCAAATGATTGAAAGAGCGACATGCTGAGGTTTTGGAAAAAGTGCTGAATTCTGTTGGTAATCTTGTTGATTTCCTATTGCAACAACACAGGAAAACGACATCATCACCGGGGTGTGGGCGACGGACTCGGCGGAACTGCCGGAAGGGGCGGTACGGGTCCCGAAGGGGTTCACCGGCATCAAGGGGATGAATGTCCACGAGTTCAATGGAAACCGGACCTTGAGACCACTGTCCGAACGGGTGGGCCTCGGGTACGTGAAGTTGCCGGAAGGGTACAAACTCGACGGCGAGAACGTCGTGGAGATGACGGACATTGAGAAATACGCGGCCGGGGTGCTGGCGGTGCCGTCCGGCTACAGGCTCGTTGACGGGAAACTCGTGGAGATGACGCAGGCGGAGAAGCTGGCGGCGGGGATAATCACCGAGGCCGACATCGAGTCTCAGGCACGGGCAAAACGGGACGAACTGCTTTCCTCCGTGGAGTGGCGGGTGACCCGGCACAACTCACAGGTCCAGCTCGGGGTGACGCCGACGGAGAGCGACATCAAACCGGTGCTGGAGTACATGCAGGAGCTCAGGGATTTGCCGACACATGAGGGGTGGCCTGAGAAGGTGGAATGGCCGGAGGAACCATAATAACCATTATAATAGACTTCATTGTTATCCAATAGTTAATTTCGATCAGGTAAGAAATTAGACGGGAATAAACTCAATAATTTTTTTCCCATTGTCAGGATTGTCCAGAAATAGCTCCTTATTACTGAAGTATTCGGTAAGTGCTTCATTGGAGAATCCTAGACATTCTTGAAAGGCTGACAGGGAACACAAGCCATTGTCAACCAGATAATTGGATGCTTGGTTCATGAAGTATGGTTGTTCCCTTGGAATACGCCTGTCACCTGGTTCAACTTTCCGCCAACCTTTTCTTGAAAGCTCAATGTTCATGTTTGTGTATTGTCTCTCCGTGATGATCTTCAGATCACTCATTCTTCTGATGATTGCTGCCATGGAGACTCCCCATTTGTCCTTCAGTGCTGGGAGGAAGCTCACCGTTGCATAATACACCGATTCGGAAAATGTTTCCGCAGGCATGAGAAAAGCACTGGCAAAACGGTGGGCCTGCTTTTCAACCACATCGTTATTTTTTTCCATTTCATCAACAGAAAGTGCATGATGGAGAACAAGATGCCCCAGTTCATGGGCTACATCGAAACGATTTCGGAAATAATTTGCACCGGAATTTAACACCATCACCGGCCGCAAATCATTTGCATCACTAAACGCCACCCAATAGCTCACCCCATCAATCCAGCCGGGCAATGTGATTTCAAAACAGACGACCCCGTTATTCTCCACCAATGTTGTCAGATTGCGTATAGGCCTGTTGTCAATCCCCCATGCCGACCTGACATTTAAAGCGACAGACTCAACATCATATTCGTCCAATTCAAGAGGGTTGTCACCTACGAGGTTTGTAGGAATTTTCATAACTTGTGGTTTTATATAGTCATACACGAAACGAAGTGAATCATTCGCTTTCAACATTTTCATTTTTGAAACCATTCTCGCAGTAGCTTCCTTCGTTGACCATCTGCGGAATGAAACGGGAGAGGCAAACTGATAGTTCCTGTCCCGTTCTGTAAAGAAAAATGATATGTTTTCATTTAGTACTGATGCAATCTTTGCAATGATCTCAGGATTAGGTCTAGAGATCCCCCCCTCAAGGCGGGTCAGAGACACCCGAGAAATCCCAATTCGTCTCGCAAGTTCGACTTTGGACATACCTTTTTCTTCCCGTGCTTCAGTGAGACGCGCGGGAATGAATTCCTTTTGATTTGTCATGTTATTTCACCTCAGTTTGGAGTAGCATCGGAACCAGCAAGTTTCTTCCTTTCTTCCAATGGGCTGAAGGTAACTTTCTTTTGGGATGCCCCATCATAGGCACCATCAACATCGAAAGCATGTGGTTTTCCTCCATCTTTTGCAAGCCGATCCGTCAATTCCATCTCCCATCCGCTTTCAATACATTCCATCCAGACCCGGATAATAACCTCATGGATATCGGTCCAAAAATTGACATTGAAAGTATGCTCCCTGTCGTATTCCTCGGCTCCCATGCCATCAAACAGCCATCCGCTGTTGCCATCTCGGAAAGTCGCTTCATTCGCATGACAGTTTCCGTATTGGAGATGGGATACCCGGATGACCTTACCATCCTTCCGTATCTCTACATATTCGTAACCTCCCTTTCCATGCCGATTCTTGCAAGAATAAGCAAGAGAGGGGAAAACTTTCAGAAGTTCGACATTCGCCTGATGGTTACGTAGCACTCCCAGCATTCCTGCAGCATTGACTGTTGAAAAATCGGAATCTTGCTTCATCTTGTCGAGGGCTGATCTGTTTGCACGCCGTACCACCTCAAGAAACCCGTCCAGTAATTCATCAGAAAAGAAATTTGAATCCATATCGTACTCCTGAAACAGAATTATCAAACTTTCTGTGATTCATATGGTACAACTTATAGGAAAATATGTCAACTTTAATCCAATAATACAGAAAAACAGCAAACATGCTAATCACACAAAAAGACTCGTGCAATTAAGAAAAAGAGATGTCGCCAAACATTGTTCAATGAGCCATCCCAAAAATGAAAGGTGCTGGTTTATCCTCTTAATGGAAACAGCGTTTTTTATGTCACTATACTTGTAGTTTGCAGTTTGTTTGTGAATTCCATGTGTGGTTATGCATTGGCCAAGTTCAATTTCAAAGGGAAAAATGTGATTTTTACCGTCATTATCGCTTTGTTCGTCCTTCCCCTTGAAAGCATTATCTTGGCTCTCTATTGGATTGTTTACAAAATCGGTTGGAACGATAGCTTTGCCGCTCTCATCATTCCGTTTATTGCAAGATGCTTTGACATTTATCTTTTTCGTCAGTTTTTTCTTGATGTGCCAGACGATATCATTGAAGCTGCAGAAATTGATGGAGCTGGACCGACCAAAACATATTTTGCTTTGGTCATTCCAATTTCCGGTCCAGTTTTTGCAACTGTTTTGATTCTTGATTATGTCGCATATTGGTCAGACTTCATGTGGCCTCTGTTGGTCACACTTTCTGATTCCAAGCGCACAGTACAACTAGGACTTCAGGCTTTTTTCACTGAACCTCCCGTTTATTATGGTCCCATCATGGCCGCATTGGTGACTTCGGTTGTTCCGATGGTGATAATGTTTTCTTTCTTTCAAAAATATTATGTGCAAGGGATAGCTTCTACCGGCATCAAGGAATAAGCCGAGGTAATGAGTTCCATTGGGTTGTTTGCTTTTGAATCGGATAAGGCATTTCTTTGCCATTGATTTCATAAAAAAACTCAAGAACCAATTATTCTTGTGATGAGAGACGATCAAACGCAAAGGATTGTCGCTTTATGCATCCAAAAGAGTAGTTGGATAAGTAACGGTCTATGGTAATGCACATGATCCATCATATCAAACATTCTTAGATCTTGGCTTGAAGCTATCGTGGATGAATCCATGTCCCTTTTCCCGTCTTGTATCTGTACTTCCATGAAATGCATTTTCTTGTCAGCCAAAACGACAAGTAGATCAACTGGAGTAAGTTGAAAATGTCCAAGATAGCGATATACCAAGAAATGGGAAAGGAAAGGGGATGAGACAAAAAGAGAGAAAAGTGAGACCAATCCTATGAAAAACAAAATAAGAATTCTCAAAACCATCTTATCCTTTTTTACATGACCTAACACAAGGTTTGTCAGGGGCATAGCCTTTTAGTGTTCCTTATGGAGATGCTTTGTGCGTTTTCTCAACGGTGAAGGATATCACTTACCCGGCTTCATCTTCTTTTCATGTACCGTCAATCGTGGCTTTGGGACCAGAAGGGAAAAAGGAATCCCATGGATGTCCTGTGTGATGATCGAAAAACCAAAACCAACCGTAACAAGAGATACCGCCATGGGACTTTTCCCTCTACTGTCAATGCCATTCTGCTGCGTGGCAATCTGCATGAGCGATACGATAAGTCTTGGAGCTTTGGCACGAAACAATGTACGATCATTCCATGCGTATCTGGGTGAGGTTTGAAAACATTGACGGATAGGGGAAAGACATGGAAGGAATCCAGAGTTTAGGTTTGTTGGAAAAGTTTCCGGACGTGGACAGGGTGTATGTGCATCAGTTGTATGCACGGGAAGTTGCGAAAATCCCGAAACTTGTCGTCCTCGATGACGACCCAACGGGAATTCAGACAGTCCATGATGTTTCAGTGTTTACCCATTGGGAGGAAAGCGACATTCGTGAAGGTTTCGCTCAAGAGTCCCGCCTTTTTTTCATTTTGACGAATTCCCGCAGTTTCTCATCCCTTCAAACCGAGGAAGTGCATCATCAGATTGCGCAAAATGTCTGTCATGTCGCCAAGGAGACGGGGAAACCGTTCATCATTGTCAGCCGAAGCGATTCCACCTTACGCGGCCACTATCCGTTGGAGACGGAAACGCTCCGAAGGACCATCGAGGAAAGTGAAGGTATTGCTGTTGATGCGGAAATCCTTGTGCCTTTCTTCCCGGAAGGCGGAAGATATACGGTGGATGACATCCAATATGTCAGACAGGGTCAGGACTTGTTCCCCGTGGGCCAGACGGAATTTGCGAAAGACAAAAGTTTCGGTTTCCATGAGTCTGATCTGAAACGTTGGTGTGAGGAAAAGACAAAAGGTCGTGTCAAAGCTTCTGAAGTGACCAGCATAGGGCTTCGGGAACTGAGGTCTCTGGACTTTGATGCGATTGAGCATAAGCTGACCGGAGTGAAGCATTTTGGGAAAGTCGTGGTCAATGCGGTAGATTATATCGATCTTGAAGTGTTCGCGATCGCCTTTGCGCGTGCCCTTTCGAAGGGGTACCATTGTATCCTCCGATCCGCAGCTTCCATAGTGAAAGTGCTGGGAAATGTCGCTTCTAGGCCCTATTTGCAGCGTAATGAATTGGTTGATGCGGGAAATATGCATGGCGGTTTGGTGATCGTAAGTTCCCACATACAGAAAACGACGATGCAGTTGATGCGTCTTTTCGAGGTCCCGGGAATACTACCGATCCAGTTCGACCAGCATACGGTTCTTGTCGAGGGCGGGTTGGACCAGGAAGTGGACAGAGTGTCGCAAGCAACGGAAGAAGCCATCGGAAAAGGTGTTTCCGTTGTTGTGTATACCAGAAGGGAACGGGTGGATTTCCCGTCTGATGATCCGGCAGCGAACCTGTTGTTGTCGGTTTCCATCGCAAATGCCCTGACTTCGGTTGTCGGAAGATTGAGAGTGCGCCCCTCGTTTCTTGTCGCCAAAGGCGGCATCACCAGCTGTGATGTAGGCGTGCAAGCCTTACGGGTGAGGAAAGCGCGAGTCCTTGGACAAATCGCGGCCGGTGTTCCTGTATGGCGGACAGGACAAGAGAGCAAATTCCCGGGATTGTCTTACGTGATTTTTCCGGGGAACGTAGGTGATGAGGATTCTTTGGCCCGTATCGTGGCGTCACTCATGGGAAATGCATTATCCGTCTGTCCGTCATAAGGCCATCACGGAAGAAAATCTGGAATCCCGAAGGTTCTTGCCAGTTCCCAAAAGCTTGAAGTTTGGTCATTATGCGCTTCTTTTTTTCAAATCTCCCTTGTTTCGCCTTCACATTGTGGTAAAATGAATATATTCCTTTTTTTGTTGAAGGTTTCCATTTTGTCTATAAACAAGGAACGAACAGTGGAGAACAACTACGCGATTGAGATGCGAGGCATCACCAAGCGGTTCGGTCAAGTCGTTGCCAACGATGGCATAGATCTGAAAATCAAGCGGGGGGAGATACTCTCTTTGCTTGGCGAGAACGGCAGCGGCAAGACGACCTTGATGAATATGCTGTCAGGAATATACCAACCTGACGAAGGCGAGATATTCGCTAACGGCAAAGCCGTCATCATCCGGTCTCCGAAAGACGCTTATGATCATGGGATCGGCATGATCCACCAGCACTACAAACTTGTGGATGTCTTCACGGCTGCCCAGAACATCGTACTCGGCTTGAACGACCAGAAGTTGGATTTGCGGGCCATCAACTCAAAAGTCCAGGACATCTGCAAAAAATACTCTTTTGCCATCGACCCTGCGATGAGGATATATGACATGTCGGTTTCGCAGAAACAGACCGTCGAAATCGTCAAAGTACTGTATCGAGGAGCCGATATCCTGATTCTTGACGAACCGACCGCAGTCCTCACTCCGCAGGAAACCGAACGGTTATTCGACGTTCTGCGCAATATGAAGAATGACAACAAAGCCGTCGTCATCATCACCCACAAACTCAACGAAGTCATGGAAATCTCCGATGAAGTCGCCGTCCTGCGCAAAGGCAAGTATATCGGAACCGTACAAACAAGCGAGACGAATCCTCAGACGCTGACCGACATGATGGTCGGGCACGCAGTCGTCCTGAACATCAACAGGCCGAAATATGACCAACCGAAGATCCGTCTGCAAGTGCAAGGACTGTCCTGCATCGACCATGAAGGAATAAAGAAACTGGACAATGTCTCTTTCACGGCCATGGGCGGTGAAATCTTGGGGATCGCAGGAATCGCGGGATCGGGGCAGAAGGAACTCTTGGAATGCGTCACCGGCCTGCACCACGCGAGCGCCGGAACCATCCGGATGACCAGCGATGACGACCAACACATCGAATTGATCGGGAAGACCCCGATGCAGATACGGAAAGCCGGCGTCAGAATGGCATTCGTCCCGGAAGACCGTCTCGGCATGGGATTGGTCGGATCGATGGGTATGACCGGCAACATGATGCTTCGTTCCTGGAGACGCGGCAAAGGAGTGTTCCTCAACAAGAAATCCCCTGAGCAACTGGCGCAAAAAGTATGGAAAGACTTGGAAGTCGTTACTCCGGACACTGCGTTTCCTGTCCGTCGCATGTCAGGCGGAAACGTCCAGAAAGTGCTTGTGGGACGTGAAATCGCGAGCCATCCATCCATCCTGATGACCGCCTATCCGGTCAGAGGCTTGGACATCAACACATCGTATACCATCTACAACCTTCTCACAGAACAGAAGATGCAAGGTGTTGCCGTCATATTCGTCGGTGAAGACCTGGATGTGCTTTTGGAACTCTGCGACCGCATCCTTGTCTTGTGCGGAGGAAAAGTCAGCGGCATCGCAGAGGCCCGCACCACGACAAAAGAACGCATCGGATACATGATGACCACCGTCGGCGGCGAGGAGAAAACCAAATGATCAATGAAACAAAAACCCCGTTTGTACGTCTTGCCAAACGAGATGCCATGGATCCGAAAAAAGCATGGCTGATCCGCGTCGGTTCGATTGTCGTGGCTCTCATCCTCAGCTCCATCCCGATGATGATCACCGGAAACAACCCGTTTACCGCCTATGGGATCATCATCTCCGGATCTCTTGGCAAATCCATCTACCTCAAGCAAACCATCAAGACCGCGATTCCGCTCCTTGGTTGCGCCCTTGCCATCGCCCCCTGTTTCAAAATGCGCTTCTGGAACATCGGCGCGGAAGGCCAGATAACGGCAGGAGCCATCGCCGCATCCTATTTCGCTTTGTATTGGTATGACAAAGTGCCCCATCCGGTGCTTTTGTCCATCATGTTCGTCTCCGCCGCCATCGCCGGAGGCATCTGGGGCTTCATTCCCGCATTCTTCAAAGCAAAGTGGAATACCAACGAAACCCTGTTCACCCTGATGATGAACTATATCATCATCGGCATCGTCGCTTGGCTCCAAGGAGGACCATGGGAAGGCAGGAAAGGTTCACAGCTCATCCCGATGTTCGACAAAGCCTCGCGTCTTCCTGAAGTATTCGGCATCCATTGCGGTTGGATCATCGTGCTCGTGTTGGTCGTTTTCATGCACATTTATATGAACTATACCAAACACGGTTATGAGATCGCCGTCATCGGAGATTCCGAGAACACGGCGCGATATGCCGGCATGAACGTCGGTTGGATCATGATGCGCACGATGTTCCTTTCCGGAGCCATCTGCGGGATTGTCGGCTTCATGGTCGTCGCAGGAGCCAACCACACCCTGTACAAGGGAGTCGCCAACGGCGTCGGGTTCACTTCCATCACCGTAGCTTGGCTGAGCCAACTCAACGCATTCGCGATGATCATCATATCGATGATCCTCGCCATCCTCACCAAAGGAGCCAACACCTTGCAGACGAAGCTGAAAGTTCCCGCTTCCATCTCCGGCATCGTGACCGGCATCCTGTTGTTCTGCATGCTTGGTTGCGAGTTCTTCATCAATTACCAGTTGATTTTCCGCCACAAAACCAGCGAGGAGGTCCGACAATGAGTGCTCTTGTAGCTTTGATCGTCGCGGCAGTCACGTTCGGCACCGTCCTGATGTTCGGCACCATCGGTGAGATCCTGACGGAAAAGTCAGGAAATCTGAACCTTGGCGTGGAAGGCATCATGTACATGGGAGGCGCATTCGGCCTTGCCGGTGCCTTTTATTATGAGAAAATGGTCGGAGCAGGCGCTTCCAACGGTACCGTGGCCATCCTCATCGCCATGTTCGCCGCATTTCTTGCCGGAGGCATCGCCTCCCTCATCTACGGGTTCCTCACCATAACGCTCCGGGCAAACCAGAATGTTACGGGCCTTGCCCTGACCATCTTCGGCACCGGTGTCGGGCAGTTCACCGGCGAGTTCATGCGGGTGAAGGAAGGCGGGTACGTCGCGTTGAGCAACAATCTGAAAAACGCATTCTCCCGTGCCGTTTTCCCGAAATTCTTCCAAGACATCCCGGTGTTGGGGAAGATCCTGTTCGTCCACAATGTGTTCTTCTATCTCGCCATCATACTTGCCGTCGTCATGCACCTGTATTTCCAAAAAACCAAATCCGGCATGTATTTGCGTGCCGTCGGAGAATCACCATCAACCGCGGACTCGGCCGGCATCAACATCACGCTGTACAAGTACCTTTCCACCATCATCGGGGGAGGCATCTCAGCCATCGGCGGAATGGTGTACATCACCACCACCGCCGGATGCGTCTGGAATCATGAAGGATTGTCCGGCGTCGGTTGGCTTGCCGTAGCGCTGGTCATCTTCTGCATGTGGAAGCCGCTGAACGCCATTTGGGGGTCCATTCTGTTCGGCGCCTTGATGATCATGTACCTCAGGGTGAAGATCGCTTTCATCCCGACTGAGATCTACAAGATACTGCCCTATATCGTCACTGTGGTCATCCTGGTGTTGTCAAGCATACGGAATAACAAAGAGAAACAGCCTCCAGCATCGCTGGGAATCAATTATTTCCGAGAGGAACGGTAAAAAATCCCTGTCAATCCAAGAATGGTTGTGGTACAATCCAACCTGTATCGGGGTAATGAAAACAAATTCTTTAGGAGGATTCAATGAAAAAACTCACAGTAGCGCTTTTGGTTTTGCTCATGACCGCCGGCTTCGTATTCGCCAATGGTTCTCAGGAAACCAAGGCTGCGGCGCCCGCGGCAAGTACGGCCAAAACCATTAAAGTCGGACTTCTTTGCATCGGTGATGAGAACGACCAGGGCTATTCGTACAACTTCATACAGGGCCAGAAGGAAGCCACCAAGAAGCTTGCTGCGGAAGGCATCAATGCGGAATGGGTCATCAAGTACAACATCGGCGAAAACACCACATGTACGGATGCCAATAGGGAACTTGCCGAAGAAGGATGCAAGGTCATCTTCAACAACAGCTATGGTTTCGAACCGTTCATGCTGGAAGTCGCCGGCAACTACAAGAACATCAACTTCGTCTCCTGCACCAACTGCGCTTCCCGTACCGACAAACTCGAGAACACCTACAACGCTTTCGCGAACATTTACGAAGGCCGCTATGTCGCTGGTGTCGCCGCAGGTATGAAACTCAACCAGATGATCAAAGATGGAAAGATCAAACCGGAACAGGCTGTCATCGGCTATGTCGGCGCTTATTCCTTCGCGGAAGTCATCTCCGGTTTCTCTTCTTACTACCTCGGCGCGAAGAGTGTATGTCCGTCCGTAACCATGAAGGTCTCCTTCGTCGGTTCATGGTCTGACGCCACCGCGGAAGCGAACGCCGCCAAAGCTCTTGTCGACCAAGGTTGTGTGATGATCAGCCAGCACTCCGACAACACCACACCGGCGACCGCAGCTCAGGCTGCAGGTGTGTTCCACACCGGTTACAATGCTGATATGTCCGGTGTCGCTCCCGCCGCATCCATCATCTCCACCCGTATCGACTGGTCTGTTTACTTCTACGAATTCATCAAAGGAACTCTTGAAGGCAAGAAACTTGACCAAGACTGGTGCAAGGGCATGGGGGCCGGCGCTGTTGTCATGACCAAGCTCAACACAGCCATCGCTGCTCCTGGAACGGAAGAGAAGATGAAGGAAACTATTGCAGACCTCGCCTCTGGCAAGATCCATGTATTCGACACCTCGAAGTTCACGGTGAACAATGGTCAGAAACTGACCCATGCGTTTGCGCTGGACACCAATGGTGATTTCAAGGCAGATTCCGAAGAAGCGGTATTCGATGGATATTTCCACGAATCCTACTTCCAGTCCGCTCCGTACTTCACGGAAAAGATTGACGGAATCACCTGGCTGAACCAGGCGTATTGATCCGATCAGCCTCTCATGACGACGTCCCGTGGGTAATCCCATGGGACGTTTTTATTTGTGTAAAACGGAGGTTCCGGGGCGCTTTTTATGGTGAGCGGGTGCGAAGGAACTGTTTCGTATGGATAGATGACGAAGTACGGCTCATGGATGAGGGACAGGACCTGGTCCATACCTCTTCGTTCCTTCTCCGTCATTACCCATCCTCGGAAATGCATCAGCGGGAAAAAACGTTCTTGGCTCAGATGGTCACTTTGCGCAATGCTGCGGTTCTGCCATCCGATTTTGGGGACACGCGCACTGTTTCTCGTGTGTTCCTTATCGCTCTTTGGTTGAGGATGGCATCGGAAAAACCGGAAAGCGGAAGACACGCTAAGGCTCGAAGGGATCACCCATAAGACATTGAGACCGTTCATCACGTTTTGCCGCGTTGGAACTGACTATGCCATGCCGAAACAGCGTAAGGCAATCCCAAACAAGAGTATTAATCGGCTTTCCCTGTTAATTATTTGACAACACAAGTTGTCTGTCCTAATCTGAAACGATGGGGGATATATATGGTTTATGAATCGACAGTTGATATACAGCAAGTAAAGCGATGCTTGCTTTGCGACAACGCTCCGTGTCTCAAGCAATGCCCGAAAGGGGTCGGGCCTGACCATATACTCAGGAGCCTTTGGTTTGGCAATGAGATCGGTTGCGCCATGAAGCTTGGGGAAACAAACCCGTGCGTTGACTGCGATGCACCCTGCGAGCGGGCCTGTCTGCTCGGTAAGAATGCGATCCCCATCAAGAACCTCATCACTGCGGTTGTGGATGACCGGATGCGGATGGAGAACATATCGGGCAAGCCTGCGGATCTTTCCCTGTCGTTCTGTGGCGTCCGATTGGAGAATCCGTTTTTGCTCTCTTCTTCGGTGGTCGCGAGTTCGTATGACAAGATGGCGCGCGCTTTCCGAATGGGGTGGGCTGGCGCTTGTACAAAAACACTGTGCGGCTTCATCCCCCGCGAGGCTTCACCCCGCTATTCCGCCCTCCATGGTGACGGCCTCTCTTTCTATGGTTTCAAGAACATCGAACAGCTTTCCGTCAATTCCTTGGAAGAAGATCTTGCGATCATCGCCCGTTTGAAACGGGAATTCCCTTCGAAAGCCATCATCGTTTCCATCATGGGACGTGACGAAGCGGAATGGGCGCATATCGCGGCCCTTGCGGAAAAAGCAGGCGGTGATATCATCGAATGCAATTTTTCTTGTCCCAACATGGAAGAAGCCGGTCTTGGCGTAGATGTCGGACAGGATGTCAACGCTGTGGCGAAATATACTGCAGCGGTGCGCCATAGTTGTTCCATCCCCGTCTTGGCCAAACTCACCCCGAACGTCACCGACATGCGTCCGATGGCCATCGCTGCGGTGAAGAATGGCGCCGACGGCATATCCGCCATCAACACCATCAAGAGCATCATGGGCATGAATCTTGACACCTATGCCACGGAACCATCGGTACGCGGATTGTCCGGAGTCGGGGGGTATTCTGGCTGTGCGGTCAAACCCATCGCGCTCCGCTTTATTTGGGAAATGGCCTCCTGCAAGGAATTGGCGGGAATTCCCATCAGCGGGATGGGTGGCATCGAAACCTGGCGGGATGCCGTTGAGTTCCTGTTGTTGGGCTCCCAATGCGTGCAGATCACCACGGCAGTGATGCAGTATGGCTTGAGGATCATCGACGATCTCATCGATGGGTTGGATTGGTATCTCCGGGAAAAGGCGCTGACTCATGTATCCGACTTGTGTGGTTTGGGCGTGGGCAACATGATTTCTCTGGATGGTTTGGAACGCGACAGTGTCCTTTTGCCTCATTTCGATCGTGACAAGTGCAACGGTTGTGGCCGTTGCGTCCTTTCCTGCAGGGATGGGGGACATGAAGCGTTATCCCTGAAGAAGGGGGGTCTTGTGTTGGATGTGAAAAAATGCGTCGGCTGCCATCTGTGCGTGATGGTCTGCCCCGAGCATGCCATCAGAGGCGGGAAGCGTATCCCCGTCCACGCTTGAGGCAAGAGCTTATCGGATGGACATACCTTCTTTGAACACAGCTTCCCCCGTATCGGCGTAGATGCCGAACAGCACTCCGGTGAAGCTCATATGCATGGTGCCTTCGGTGCTCAGGGTAGCTGTCGATGACCTTCCCAGCTCTTTCCCGTCGGCAACGAAGGTATACCATTCCGGTTCGGCGATGATGGAGAGGGTCAGACAATCATTCCGGGGTATCGTCATGGTTTCGGTGACAGCTTGGAAATCATGTACTTGCCGCACCAAAGAGACGATGAACGAAGAACCGTTATCCGTCACATTGAGCTTCAGGAAGTAGTCGGTGTTGTACCAGGCCGTGATGCCGGCATTCCCCTGCAAGCTCACGCTGCGCAATATGGCTGTAAAGGTGCACGAGAATGCGGGTTGCCTGAGGAGCAACAGGGTGGGATTCATCCTGTCGCCGTCTCCGATAAGCTTCATCGTGCCCTGTTCCCTATCTTGGACATAGCAGGCGTCCTTGGGTATCCTGACTTTTTCCAGGGGATAGCGGGAAAGGTTTTCAGAGAAGCCTATCCGTAAGAGGGAGGGATTCTGTGTTTGCTGCGGGAGAAACAGGTCTTCATAGTCCAGCCGGACGCGACCTTCTTCCCCGATGACAGGCCAACCCTCATCATCCCAGGTCACCGGGGCGAGAAAGGTCTCCCGGCCGAGATGATGAAGGTGCGTTCGGGACGGTTGGCGGAAAGCGAGGAAGACCGCATACCAATGCTCGTCATCCACGGCGATGAGATCCGCATGCCCCGTGCCATAGACCACTTGCGGTTCGATTCTTTTCACATGGGAGAGGATCGGATTGTGGGGATCCGGCGCATACGGTCCCAGGATTGTTCTGGAACGGAAGATCATCTCATGATGTCCATATTCCGTTCCCCCTTCGGCCACCATCAGATAGTACCATCCTCCCCGTTTGTAGAGATGGGGCGCTTCCGTCACGTCATTGGTACAGACAGAGAGGAGCGTCACTTCACTTTTCGGTTTTCCGTCATAAGGGTTGATGAAGTGTCCATAGATACCCTTCACGCCGTTGACCGTGCCGTTGGAGACGTACATGCAGGATCCATCATCATCGAAGAACAGCGATGGGTCGATGCCCATGGGGGAGACGGGGAACGGTTCGCTCCAGGGACCATGAATGTCATGGGAGGTGACGATGAAGTTCATCGGGATGGCTTTGTTGGTCGTCACCAGAAAGAACATCCCTTCATGAAAGCGCAATGTCGGGGCATAGATTCCGCTGCTGTCCCTGCAGGACGAAAGGGGCAATTGGCTTTCCCGCGTCAGGACGGAGGAACAGTATGACCAGTTGACGAGATCGCCGCTTTCATAGACGGTCACTCCGGGAAAAAACTCAAACGTGGAGACTGCCAGATAGTATCTGCCCTGTGCGTGGCAGATGGAAGGATCGGGGTTGAAGCCCGGGATGATGGGGTTATGGTACATATATCCTTTTGTACTTCGTATGCGGTTGATGGTCAATAACTCTTGACGTGTGCAAAATCCCATGTTAGTGTATGATTACACGTTTAATCTAACGAAAGGAGACGATATGAAAAAAATCACGGTCATCTGTATCTTGCTGGCTTTGTTGTGCCCGTTGTTCGCACAAGGCGCCAAAGAAGAAGCCGCACCCGCGGGTCCGGTGAACATGAAGATCACGACATGGACCAGCAATAAGGACCAACTTGCCCTGCTCGGAGGGTTTGTCCAGGAATTCGCCCAGAAGAAAGGCATGCAGATCAATGCGGAATTCGAGACCATTCCGTTTGCCGATTATACGACGAAATTGTCCCTCGAGCTTCAGGGCTCCAGCGCGCCGGATGCGTTCTGGGTAGTGGAAAACGCCGCCCCGGCTTTTCTTGCTTCCGGTACGATGGCCAAGCTCAACGATGTGTTGGCCGCCTATGATTTTGCTGATTTCTCCCAGCCAGCGATGTCGCTGTGGCAGAAAGGCAAGGATGTGTATGGCGTGCCGTTCTCCACATCCCCGTTTTTCATCCTGTACAATGCCGATCTCTTCAAAAAAGCAGGTTTGACCGAACCAATCCAGCTTGCCAAGGAAGGGAAATGGACATGGGAGGCGTTCCGCACCGCATCCAAGACCATCAAGGACAAGACAGGCGTCTGGGGCTATCAGACGGTTGATGGCAACGGCTATGACGCCCGTATCCTGCAAAACTTGATCCCGATTATCCGTTCCTACGGTGGTGATGCCTGGACGGATGACGGAAAGATCCTGATCAACAGCAAGGAAAGCGTACAGGCCATCCAACTGTTCCATGACATGCTGTACAAGGATGGTTCCATCGTACCTCCGGGCGACCAGAGTGATTTCTACTCGGGTGCCGCTGCCATGACCGTCGGTCAGGTATCGCGTGTTTCCAAACTGCAGAACGCCTCGTTCGCCTGGAACGTAGCGCCGATGCCCGCCGGCCCGAAAGGTCCCGCGCCAGTCATCGGACAGGCCGCCATCGCAGCCAACGCAAAAGGCAAGAACGTCAAGCTTGCGACCGAGCTCGTCGCCTACATGACCAACAAGGAATGCATCGCCAGGATCGCCGGCATCTGGCCGCCGGCACGCCAGAGCGTCCTTGCTTCCGAAGGCTTCCTCTCCAGCAACAAACTTGTCACTCCTGAACAGATGCAGATTGCGGTGGCTGATTCCATCAAGACCGGCCGTGTGCTTCCTTCGCATGTCCAGTATCCGCAGATTGATGTCGAGTCAAAGATGGTGTGGGACAAACTGTGGAACAAAGATGCCGACGTGCAGGCTGTGGCCGATGCGGTTGCCGCTGTGTACGCCAAATACGTAAAATAACGTCCAGGCAGGAGGCCTTTTGATGAGACAGACGACATTGAGGAAGCAACATCGTCAGGAAATGCTGACGGGGTATGCGTTCATCGCGCCTCAGATGGTTGGCTTCGTGGTGTTTGTCCTGATGCCTCTTGCCATGATTTTCATCTATTCTTTCCAGCAGAAGAACCTGTTGTTCGGGACAACGGTGTTCACCGGCTGGGACAATTACCGGGAGTTGGGGGGTGACAAGCTGTTTGGCAAAGCGCTCCTCAACACCTTGGTCTTCTCTTTGGGAGTGGTTCCGCTCAATCTGGTGTTGTCCCTTTCTCTGGCGCTGTATCTGGGTTCCGGCGAGAAGGGAGTGCGGTTTGTCCGCTCCATCATTTTCCTTCCTGTGGTGACCAGCGGCGTCGCATGGTCCATCGTTTGCAAATACCTGTTGCAGGGCGGGGAAGCCGGACCCATCAATTGGTTTTTCATGCATCTCGGGTTGCCTGCGCACAACTGGTTGTTCGAGAAAGGCTGGGCGATGTTCAGCGTCATCTTGTCCCGTGTGCTGAAAAACCTTGGCATGAACGTCCTGATCTTCATGGGCGCTGTCATGAATCTCCCGCAGGATGTCATTGAGGCAGGCCGGATTGACGGAGCCACGGGGTTGAAATTGTTCAACAAGATCAAACTTCCGCTGTTGATGCCTTCCGTCCTGATGGTGACCATCGTCACCGTCATCGGGTCCATGCGGGTGTTTGACACCATCAAGCTGATGACCGATGGGGGACCGGAAGGTTCGACCATGGTGCTCGTCTACTATATTTATCATAAGGCATTCAAGATGTTCGAGACCGGTTATGCCAGTACGATTTCCGTGGTTTTGTTCTGCATCGTGCTGGTGTTGACGATCATCCAGTGGTCGGTAAGGAAAAAGGTGTCGTACTATGAGAACTGATCCGCTCCGCAGAGTCCTGAAAGCGCTGCTTCTTTGTCTGCTCGCCGTCGTTTTCGTCTATCCGTTTTGGTGGATGATGGTCAATTCCCTGAATGATCCCAGCGAAATCTTCGGCAAACCCTCTCTGCTCCCCAAAAGCTGGAGATGGTCGAATTACCAGGAAATCTTCACCGTGCAGCCGTTCGGCAGGCACTATCTCAATACGTTGTATGTCGCATTCCTCGGAACGGCAGGGAATATCCTTATCTCCGCTTTGTCCGGTTATGCGTTCGCGCGTCTCCGTTTCCCCGGACGTGACAAGCTGTTCCTGTTGCTGCTCACCGCCATGATGATGCCCATAGAAGTCACCATCATACCGCTGTACTTCGAGATGATGCATATCGGGGCTCTGGATACGTTGACTCCGTTGATCCTCATTCCGATCTTCTGCTCGCAGGGAGCTTTCTCCGCCTTTATGTTCCGTCAGTTCTACGTGACGGTTCCGCGGGAACTGGAAGAGGCGGCTTGCCTGGATGGGCTGACTCCGATGCATACCTTCTCAAGCATCATGTTCCCATTGGCGAAGCCGATCGTCGCGAGCGCCGCCATCCTGACATTCCTCACCATCTGGAATAGTTACCTGGAACCGTTGGTGTTTATCAGCAACATCAAGAAATTCACGTTGCCTTTGTCGTTGGCCAACTTCAATGACTCATATGGTTTGCCCCAGTGGCATCTGCAACTGGCTGCGACCACATTGTCGGTAATTCCGGTAATGGCCATCTATCTGGTCTTCCAGGAAAAAATATCCAACGCCATGGTGACAAGCGGCATGAAATGAGGTTGATATGGAAACACGATTTGATGTGATCGTCATCGGGGGCGGCATCGCCGGTTCTTTGGCTGCGGCAAGCGCCGCACGCATGGGCTCCAAGGCTTTGCTCGTTGAAGAGACCGGTTGTCTTGGAGGTTCGCTGACCACATCCGGCACAGGTCCCATGATGACGTTCCATGCAGGTGAAAGACAGGTTGTCAAAGGCATCACGGAAGAATTGGTTCAGCGTCTGGTGCGCAAGGGGCTTTCCCCCGGGCATACTCCGGACTCCACCGGTTATACCTATACGGTCACCCCGTTTGATGCGGAGGGAATGAAACATGAGTTGGAATTGATGGTCACCGAGAGCGGTGCGGCCATCCTGTTCCATACGATGCTGTCTTCCGTGACCGTGAACGAGGGGAGGGTGGAACGTATTGACCTGCTCTCCTGCGGCAGCCATTTTTCCGTCGAGGCTCCCTTGTATATTGATGCTTCCGGAGATGGGGATCTGCTTTATCAGGCCGGCATTCCGTGCAAGACTGGACGGGACAGCGATGGCGCCGATCAGCCGATGACCATGAATTTCCGGCTTGGCGGCGTGGACATTGCCCTCATCAGGGATTTGATGGACAAGGATGTCACGCTTTTCCCGTTTCTGAAGAATCATCCGGGACGGCAGAAACTGGCTTCCCGCCTGTCGTGTTCCGGGTTCCAGGATTTGATGCGTCAGGGTATCAGGGAGAAAAAGATTACCTTTGATAGGGATATCGTGCTGTTTTTTGAAACCAACACCAAGAATGAAGTCATTGTCAACATGACCAGGGTCAATGGGAACAGTCCGGTCGATCCCTTTGGCCTCAGCAGGGCGGAACTGGAGGGAAGACGTCAGGTTTGGGAATTATATGCGTTTTTGAAAGAACGTATTCCGGGTTTCAAACATGCCGCTTTGCTTTCCTCTGGACCATCGATCGGCATCCGGAGTTCCCGAAGGATGGTGGGTTCCTATACCCTCACGGCGCAGGACATCCTTTCTGAAACACGGTTTCCTGACGCCATTGCCGCCTTCGGGTATCCCATCGACATCCATTCTCCTGATGGAGTCGCGACCAAATCGGTATTCCTCAGGGACGGAGCCTGGTATACGGTGCCCTATCGCATATTGACCAATCCGACCATTCCCAATGTAATGGCCACAGGGAGGCTTGTCAGCTGTACGTTTGAAGCCCAGGCTTCCGTGCGTCTTTCCCCGTTATGCGGAGCAATGGGACAGGCTGCGGGGGATGCCGTGGCCTGTTGTGTGCGGTGTCATTGCCTGCCGACCGAATTGGATGTGAAAACCCTGCAGAAAGAACTGCTGGGACAAGGGGTGTTTCTCGGATGAGTTACCAGAAGGTGCGTTTGTCGGACATCGCCAAGGAAACCCATGTCTCCCATGCCACCGTTTCTGCCATCCTCAACGGGAAGGAAGGGGGGAGCATCCGTTACAGCCAGGAGACCAGCGACGCGGTGCGCCGGAAAGCCCGGGAGATGGGCTATGTCCCCAACCAGGCGGCAAGGAACCTGCAACATGGGAATCCCGATTTGATCGCCGTCTTCACCTATGAGGATATCTTTCCGGTGGAATCACAGACGGAATTCTATGATTTTTTTGTCGGCGTGCAGAAAGAAGCCGAACGGCTTGGCTATGATCTTCTGATCCTCAACACCCGGAAGAACCTTTCGTCTTCACGGCTCACGTTGGCATCCGGCGCCGTCATGATCGGCGTGAACCGTAATGATCAGGATATCAAGGCGTTGGCAAGTCAGGAATACCCGTTGGTTTTTGTCGGCCGAAGGGCCATCGAGGAATTGGACACCCATTGGGTGACCTTCGATTACCAGGCCATCATCACCGAGGTGTTTTCCCGCATTCCCGCATCGTGCCGCGGGGTGTTGATCCTGAAGCAAGCGCATGCGCAAAGCGAACCATCCCAAGATAAGGAACAGGCGATACGGACACTTTGCCAAGAGCGGGGATTGCCAGTCGTATGCCAAGCTATGGAACAAGTGATCCCGGAAGAGTCCGTATCCTGTATCCGTCAGGGCTGGTTTGTCATGGTGGACCGTCTCTCTTTGGTCCCTTCCTTGGATGGTTGTCTGGATGCGATGGGATTCTCCCTCGGAAAAGAGGTCCACGGTTTTGTCCTGGAGGATGACTGGATGGGAACCGGCATCCGTTGGTCGCATTGGACGAATGAACGCAAACGGCTCGGGCAACTGGCCGTTACCCATCTGACGGCCATGATCGAAAACGGGGAGACCGCTGCCTTGCCCTATCTGGTGCCGCTTTCTTTTGTTTCGGGAGCGTCTTGCTGAGAGGGCGACCCGATCACCCGTGAGACGATGCAAGTCCCCAAAAGATGACGCTCGGAAGGGTCAGGCAGAATGCAGGTGCCGAGTCTGCGACAACATGTATGGTGAACGCAGATATGCCGGCTTGTCAGACGGAGAATTCCCCGCTGACCCCATCTGCGAAATACCGCTTCAAGTCATAGGGGGAGAAAATCCCTTTTTCCGTAACGATGCCGGAGATGAGCGTCGGAGGGGTCATGTCAAACGCGGGATAATATCCCTTCACTCCGTTGACGGCGGTCCGTACCCCCATGGCTTGGAGGGAGAATTCGGGGTCACGCATCTCGATGGTCACCGTGTCATGGGTAGGGTGTCCGGCGTCTGGGGAACCGGAGACGAACATCGGAATGCCGAAATATTTCGCGCAGATGGCGATCTGTGAGGTTCCGACTTTGTTGAAGATGTATCCGTCCAGGCAGATGGCATCTGCCGCGCAGGTGAATACGTCTACGTGCTCTTTCGCCATGACGAAGGCAGGCATGTTGTCGGTGATGAGGGTCGTGTCGAAGCCCATTTCGTGACAGACCGTCGCGGTGAGCCGGGCGCCTTGGAAATACGGGCGGGTTTCCGGACAGAACAGCTTGATCGCGTTCCCCCGTTCCCGACATTCGCGGAGCATCATCCCGAGGATGGTCTCAGCAAAGCATTGGGTCATGACCTTGCCGTTTTGGGGGAACATGTCCACAAGGTATTTTGCTGCCTGGGCCATTTTGTCATATCGCCGGTTGTTCGCTTCGACGATATGGTCACGGATGGCAAGGTCCGCGCGCAGACCTGCTTCCAGGGCTTTTCGTGCCGCCGGCAGGCATGCTTCCGTCACGATGGCCATTCTGGAGGCGGTCGTCGGCCTGGCGTTGGTGATCGTCTTTGCCGCTTCGGCCAGATAGTCCATCTGTTTTTCCCGACTGAGATTCCTGCATTCCCAGGCGGCAAGAGCCATTCCCATCGGGCCGGCAGTGTATGGACCCGCCGATTGGGTGACCATCTCTTTGAGCGCGCAGGCGACTTCCCCATAGGAGTGGCAGGTGACAAAAGTCGTTTCAGCCGGGTAAATCCTCCTGTCAAGGATCCTCACTTCTCCGTCTTCGTACCAGGCGATGTTCTCATAGCGCAACAAAAACGCAAGATCATGGTCAGCTCGTTCCATCAGTGGTTCCTTCCTTTCCCCTGATGATACCATATTTGTTCTTTTGTGGTGTTGAGAAAAAAAATGAGGAACCTATTGACTATTTTTTCGGAAGAATCTAAAACACCTTTCTTTTTGGGAGGATTCGATATGAGCAAGAAGAAAGGTCAGAAACCCGTCAAGGGCGGAGACAATCAGGGCACCACACAGAACGCTGAGAAGAACTGATTGCATCGAAAGTCTCTCTGTATGAAATTGTATTGATGTTGGTTCCCCGCAGGAATATTCGTTCTGAGCGGGGAATCTTTTTCATTTGGTGATGGATTGGATCCAGTCCACCAGTTCTCCGGGGTAATCGGCATCACCATGCCCTTCCCCCCACACATACGCGTAATCGACCGTGCTCTTTCCTTGAGCCTGGAGTTTCAAGGCCAGGTTCAGCGATACCAGGAAACTGGTGTCCGCGTCTTTGGTGCCGATGCGGAAACGGAAATAACGGGCCGGGGTGCAGATTTCGTTTGTCCCGACGAAGTTGTACGGATTGATGAGATATACCCGCTCCGCGAGTTTTGCATCATTTTCGACCGCATATGCATCATGGTACGTCGCGTATGCTTCGGGATAGAGGGTTTTCAGCTTTTCCAAAGCAGGTCCGACCATTGTGCTGAAATGGACGAAATCTTCCTTTTCGGTGCCGAATTCCTCATCCTCTCCGGAAGAAAGGTCGAACGTGTCGAATGCGAGGATGTCTTTCATGCGTGGGTTGAAGGAAAGGAGATATGCGTCAAAGTCCGTGATGCGGGCTTGTTTCCCATCCCACGAGAGGAAGGAAGAAAGATCGGTTCCTTTCACCGTTTCTTCCTTTCCTGTCATCATGTTCCTGCTTGTGGTGGTGTACTCACCCTTGATGTATTGCGCGACCGTATATTCCGCAGCCGGGCCTTTCGCCGCGATTCGGGAAAGATAGGTGGTCGCCGCTTGTTCGACGAGGGAAGTGAGGTACGTCAGCAGGGAACCGGAGCGGGTGTCGGTGAGGGTCAGGTCTTGGGTGCCGTCGAAACTTTTCAGCCCAAGGCTGTTCGCATAGGGGACATACGCTTCGGCAAGGTTTTTCCCCAAGGCCTTTTTGAAGGCGGAGAGAGGTTGCGCCGAATTCGAAAAGCGCGCTGTGAAGGAATCGCTGGCAAGGTACATCCATTCGTACGCGGCATCCGCATGGTCGAGATCAGTGACCGGACAGTAGCATTGGGCTGCGTAGACCGCGTCGGATTGGTTCATGACCGCTCCGATTTCCCTCAGATACGGGAGGAACCGTTCATTGTCTCCGGTGGAACCGAGAAGGGAAGACATGGCGCCTCCGGCGCTGGTGCCGATGGAAATGATTCTCTCCATGTCCCCGGGGATGACGCCTTTGTTTGCTTTGAGGAACCGGATGCCTGCCTTCAGGTCAACCAAGGCAGCCGGACTTTTCCCGACAAATGCATCGTTGGCTTTGGTTTGTCTGCCCCTGCTGGCGGGACTGACGACCACAAAACCCGCATCAAGATAGTCCGCAAAACGGCTGGCGGAGTTCTCCGCGTCCGCTTCGGAATATCCGGAGACGCCGTTTTTGTAGATGACAGGGGCGGTGAGGGCTGTGTATTGCTGTTTCTTTCCGTTTGGATTGACCGTGCCGTCATCGTTGAGATATTCCTTGGGCACGAAAATGGTCATGCATTCCTTCACGGCGTCGACAGGATTGGAGACATACACGACATACTTCAGGATTCTGCTGCCTGATGCTTCATCCAGCGTCCATTGGGCACGGTAATCAGCCAAATTGAGACTTCCTGCAAGCAGTTCGGAAGCTTGGGGAGTCGCCGTCCCCATCATGAATGTCCCCATGCGGTCGATGCTTTGCTCCGGAGTCTTGGTCGCGCACGAACTGATGAGGATTGATGATAGCAACAAGGTGATGATTCGTATTTTTTTCATGTTTGTACTTTAGCGCATCTCACCAAGAATGACAAATATCCGGCAAGGGCAAGACATGTTGCGGATGCTCGGTGAAAGGTACCGTATGCGGTAGCATCCCGTAAAAAGGAGTTGTGTTTTCTTCCGGATGCGTTATGGTGGTACATGTATTCTTTGTAGGACTGTTCTCTATGCTTGTTGTATGGATCCGGTTCCACCGTTCCTCCTTCCTTTTTGCTTATGTGTCCGCGAAGGAAAGGACAGGAGGTATCTGCGTATGGAATGACAACCTCATGATGAAGGCTTCGGTTTCGTTTGGAACCGATGGGACATGAGACTGTATGAAGGATAGGATCCACAGATGAGTGAAATGACAGACAAACGGGCGATTGATGCCAGTAATTTGAAATATACCAATGCTGTCACCGGTTCTCCGGCACACAAACGGGAATACCGGCAGATTTTCTGGATGAACGTTGACAGCCATCGGGTATTACGGAACCTGTCGCAGACGACGCTCGCCAAGGAAATAGGGTTGTTGCCTGCAAGTTTCAATTCGGCGCACCAGAGAAAGTCGATTTTGTCTTTCGAGCAGTGCGGCAGGCTTGCCTCTGTGTTGGGATGCACCCTTGATGACCTGTTTTCACGGGAACGATATGAGTTCAACAAAAAACTGGACAAGAAGAACGCGGAAACGAACGGCGCGCTGTATATGAGCCAGTTTGCGGCGATCAGGAAAAACGAGGCCACATTGTTGGACGAGGCTTATGAACGCATCGGAGCGGAGGATGAACTGACCAAGAACCTGATTCAGGATTTTGTGCTTTTGCCCAAAAAAGACAAGATTCTCCTTGGCGAGATCCTCAAATGGAGGGAAGGAGGGGCGCTCTCCGGCGAACTGGAGGAATTTGAGTGACCGGTCCCTAAACGTGTTGGTACTGCTCTATGGAGAACACGCGCATATTGAGGCAGAGATGTTCATCGCCTTCGACATAGTCGGCCTTCATCCCAATGACAAAGGCCGGATCCTTCAGAAAGGAACCCTTCTCCAGAAACAGAATGCAATAGGCATTGGCATCCTCTTCTGCCACCTTGTACGTGTCCAAGTAGCTGTGCAGTGAGGGGATGAGCAAATCTTTGAGCACCAATGCGGCATTTCCCTTGGGCAGGGTTTTGACGATTTTGAGGATCACCAAGTTTCCTCGTGCAGTCTCGCACCATACCTCATCATCCCGTCGGGAATTGAGCAGGGTCAGGCAGTTGATCTTCCGCCAACAACCATGAACCAAGGTCAGTCTGGCTTCTTGGGAATATCCCGTATCACGCCCGAACAACTTGGTGAAATTCCCTTTGACGCCGAGTTCCCTCAGTTCTTGTTTCGTCATATAACCCCTCTGTATCTTGATACCATGGTTTATCGGTTATTAAAAGATATTTGTGATTATATTATCGATATTCATGTATGTGTCGGAGAGGTAACAAGCAAGCAATGAAGAATGTTGTATTTTCTTTACCGCCGATTTGGTTTTCAGGGTATGCTGTTGTTGGAATATGGAAACACATATTGTCACCAACATCTCCGTATCTCTTGTCATCCTGATGGTGCTGTTCGTCATCACGACGGAAATAGGCATCAGGAAGAAAGCCATCCGCTCGCTTCGGATCATCTTGTTCGTCATATACCTGTGTATCAATATTTTCCTCACGCTGTTCAGGGAACCGACCGCTGACGCACGTTATGCCTTGCGTCTGTTCTGGTCTTGGGAACGGGCGTTCCATGGCGACCGCCGATTGTTGGCGGAGGTGTTGCTCAATATCCTCTTGTATGTTCCGTTCGGGTTCCTGCTCTGTGATTCCCGTCACCTCAAGCCCCATCCTTGGAGAATCGTGTTCTTCGGGTTCCTTTCCAGTACGGTGACCGAGGTGACCCAGTTGGTTTTCCATGTCGGGCTCTTTGAGTTTGACGACATCTTTGACAACACATTGGGATGCCTCTTGGGCGTTTTGTGTTATCGTTGCTTCACCTGCATCGCAAACGGCGCCTTACGGAAAAAGCCTCCCGGGGTCAAAGGGCCTGACTGTTGAGTTTGGCCCGAAGGGCAGCAAGCATCTGGCCGGCGCTGTTACGCACCAGTTTTTCCATGGGGGAACCTTTCCTGCGTGGTTTGGATCCAAACGAATAATCCAACGTCTGTTCCTTTGTTTCGATGCGGACAGCGACGCTTTGCACAAGGCCATGGTCCTCCGGGGCATACACGTCATATGATTGGACAGACGCATACGGGATCTCACGGTAATCATTTTCCATAACCAGTGCGAGGATTTTCCCCTTTTCGTCAAAACAGAGTCTGACTCCTTGTTCCTGGTCATTTACAAAGAGGAATGAATCGTCGAAACGCCGGCCTCCTTCCTTGCTTTTTTCTTCAAGGGAAGTTTCCAGGATTTGGTATTTCCCTGCGGCTTCCTTGTCGCGTTTTTTCTTCATAGCTGCCACATATGCCTGCAGGACGAGGAACACGAGAAGAACGATGGAAAGAATGATGGTTCCGTTGCTCATGGAACCATCATAACCGCCGGGAGGGGATGATGCAAGGAAGAAGGTCAGTTCGCTTTGATGCTTTCCGCGACTTGGATGATGTTTTCCTGTCCGACAAGGGATTTGCCCACGGTGATCATCTCCAAGGTTTCAAGATCGCTGGGTGTCTTGTCCTCTTTGTTTTTCAGCTTTTTCCCCATGAGCGCCCCCATGATCCGCATCATGAAATGGTTGATGCCATGGGTTTTCGACAGTTCAAAGCCACCGGGGAGATAGAAGGAAAAGATATCGTTCCCGATTTTGTATTTTCCCTTCACTTCATTGAGTTGCGACGCTCCTCCGGCTGACATGCCGACGATTCCGAAGGCTGTGATGGTGTAGCGTCTCCGTGCCTTCTCCAAGCCGACAGGAACTCCGGCCCTGAGCCAGCAGAGGAACACGATTTCTGTTTTCTCCTTGATGGTGCAGGAGTCAAGCGGATACGACGGTATACCCAGTTCCGCGGAGAGCATCTGGGCATAGGTTTGTGTGTGTCCCGCATGGGATGTATAGACGATTGCTTTGGCTTTCATGGCAACCTCCTTGCATATTCTATCATGTTTTTTCCAAGGTTACATCGGTGATGGTGCCTTCCTCGGACACAGTAATGTCCAATTTGTAGCACGCCGAGCCGTCACGGAACGTAAGTCCTTGGCTGAAGACACAGCCATGCTCCCGCACCATGTTCATGATCAAGTTGAGGAGTTGGAAAGCGGTTTCTTTTCCTTTTTTGCGGGATTCCCCATATCTGCTGGTGCAGGTGGCCTCCATACCCATATACGTCGCCGCAACATCTTTCTGTTCCCATCTCTTGATGATGGCCTGCCAGGCGGACTTGTCATTATGGATTACCAACGGCTCCCAGCCTGCAGGATCATGGATGCGGAAATGCATTGCGGGATCAGCAATGGTCTCCACGGTGATGATGTGCTGGTTCCCGGTGGTGATGAAGACGAGGCCGTTAAACAGGCGTTGCTGGCTCGGGACGTTCTTTTTCAAGGCGCTTAAAGCCAGACACTCCGTGCCGGCAGGGTGTTTCGGGTCGTCGCTTTCCGTAAGGGTCGCAGGGAAGGCAAACGTCTTTTGCCCTTCAGCGAATTCATTGGCACGTATCTGTTCCATGGTTTTGACGACCTCTCCTGCGCCTTTTGCGCGCATTGCCCCACGGGAAAGGTATGTGCAGTCGGATGACAGGATCATGGAAAGCCGTGAGAACCAATCGGTGGCGAAGACATCTGCGAGGACACGGAGGAAATGGCGCGTGGTGAACAGTGCGCCTTCCTGGTATTCCCCGATGGCGGCATCTCCGCTGATCGTGCACAGGGAAAGGACAAAACGTCCGTTGCCTCTGGCCATCTCGTCTGTATGCACCAGCGGAAGGAGTCCCGCATCCGTCTTGATGGTGGTTCTGCGGAAGAAACCTTTGCCGAAAATACCGCCTTCGATGGGAAGTTCCTCAGAACCGACCACTTCACCGCATACCAATACTGACGATCCGTCGGCATCGGCAGGGGTGATGCGTCCGGGACGCATCCCGTCCTTCAGGTCGTCAAAGAATTCCAGGGAATGGGGGAAGGCGATTATCTGGAGCAGGAGGACATCCCCTGGCAGGGTCGAAGGCAGCACGTCAGCATGGACCAGGTCGATGGGAAACGCTTCTTCCGTTCCCGCATCGACAAAACAGCGACGTTCCAAGGGGTTGGTCATCAGGTTGTAGCCGACCAGACCGATGGGGTTGACCGTGACTGCCCAGAACACGTTGCCCATGCAGTGGTTCGTCAGTCCAATGACGGTGTTGTTCGGCTCAGGGTATTGTCCGTGGAGAATGGACGCAGATACTTCGGCATATCCCAGGGAATGGTAGGCGTATGCTCCGCCATAGCCGATGAACAGCCTGCGGCCCTTGTCCGTGCAGACATACTGGGCTAACTGCTCCAACCAAAGTTGTTTGTCCATGTTTTGGTTGGGTATGCGAAAGTGTTCGTTTTCCAGATAGAGTCCCATGACCTCATGGTAATCCTTGTCAGGAAACAGGGCAACAATAAACATGGAGTTGACATTTTTTCAGGTTGTGGGTATATTCCAGAACGTACAAGCAATTTTGTATCAGGGGCGAGTCTGAGGATTCCAACCCTTGCAGGTTTTGAATTGGTGAGAGAAAAGGACTGCTTCAAAAGCAAATGCACAGAAGCAGATTCGGCGATTCCTTGGTTCTACCATATATCGGCAACTTGTTGAGGTGCGGATGCGCACACAGCGGGTTGCCATTCTTTTTGTCCGGAGGGAACCGATAAACCTGCATGTTTTGGTTCAAGACAGAATCTTGTGGGATACATAGCCAGACCTGGGCTTGTAGCTCTCGAACATGATCTTGAGGAAGAAGTATTCCGTATCCCTGAATCCATAGGATTTCCTTCTCAGGGTCTTGATCATGTTGTTGATGCCCTCCACCACGCCGCTTGAGATCTTGTGCATGACACGGTTCACCAGCCCATCCTC